>Ga0208720_1000103_pt1 | contig 22661 bp, 16 predicted proteins | sample LakMenEpi20Apr10_FD_150716 | JGI IMG/M metagenome (GOLD analysis project Ga0208720, IMG submission 150716) | Freshwater microbial communities from Lake Mendota, WI - 20APR2010 deep hole epilimnion (SPAdes) | ecosystem: Environmental > Aquatic > Freshwater > Lake > Epilimnion/Euphotic zone ...
CTTAGCATTGACGAAGCGATCAAGATTTAAACGCTGTTTCATCATTTCTTACTCTCATCATTCCAGCCATTTTGTTAAACTGATGAAACGACGCAATCATCCGCAACATAGCGAGTCATCGCTATGCACGAACCGACCCCCAAGGGAGAATCCATTCATGCCGACCGACCTTATGCAGGGCAACCTCTTGCCCCTGAAGCGTAATGCCACCTGGTTCATCATCTTCGGTGCTTTGATCACGGTGCTCGGTTTTGTCGGCCTTGGGATGGTGGTTTCGCTCACATTGACAAGCATGGTCTATTTCGGGATCCTTCTGCTCGTCAGAGGTGGGGTTGAACTGGTCGCGGCCCACCGATCACGCGAATGGGGTGGCTTTTTCTTCCACCTGATCTCAGCTTCCATCGGAGCTGTAGCGGGCCTGGTCATGGTCACCCGGCCTGCGATGGCGGCAGAAACCATCACTCTGTTTCTGGGCGCCTTGTTCATGGTTGAAGGCATGATGGTCCTGTTTGCAGGGCTCATTTACCGGTTCCCGTCGTGGGGCTGGACGATGGCCAATGGCTTGCTCACATTCCTCTTGGGACTCATGCTGTGGCAAGAATTCCCGTTCTCAGGCTACTGGTTCATCGGAACCCTGATTGCTCTCGAAATTATCATCACAGGTGTGAGCTATGTTGCGCTGGGCATGTTTGGCCGACGGTTGGCACGTGAACTGAGTGTCTCCTGAATTGCGGTTCGTCGGTTTGATGGCGGTCATGAAAAAAGCACCAAAGAAATGGGACTTCCTATGAGTCGTGCCGATGTGATCAAGCGATACTCCAATGGTGGACCACTGCTGGTCTATGCCACTTCCGAACTTCCTGAAGATAAAGTGGATCAGCCGATTGGGCCCGGTGAATGGTCGATCCGCCAGGTGATCGCTCACCTGATCGATTCCGACCTCAACGGCGCAGAACGCATGAAGCGTGTGATTGCTGAAGAGAATCCAACTTTGATGGCCTATGACGAATCCGCCTGGGCCACTCGTCTGGATTATGCAAACGCACCAATTGCTGACGCTGTGGAGATGTTTGCAACGAATCGTCGCTGGATGACCCGGATTCTGAACACACTTTCAGATCAGGATTTCGCCCGCCGTGGGACCCACAGTGAGACAGGCGTGGTCACTCTGGCATCATTGCTCGCGAAATACATCACCCACCTGGATCATCACCTGCTTTACCTGTACGGCAAGCGTTCGAACCTCGGCACAGCCCTGCCTCCACGCTATACAGCTCAGTGATTTGCGGCGGTTTTCAAATCAAATCCAAACCCCGCCATGTCAGGGGACATGGCCTGCATAACTCTTCCATAGGGACTTAGCGTCCAGCCAGCTTGGCGAGAGAGGGCGACTGGCTGGGGCTGTTGATGTCCTTCGGACATAGCTATTAATAGCCGTCTCCTATGGAGCCCAAAGATAACGCTTCCAAGATTTTATGGATGTCCTACGGGCATAGCTATTGATTGCTGTCTCCCATGGAGCCAAATCACCCCAAATCCAGAAGTGCTTTCTCGCCTGTTCCTTAAACTATAAACCCCGCCTTGTCGGGAGACTTAGCCCACATTAAATCTCAGACTCATACTCCTGATTCTGAAAGAGGTTGGTAGACTCCTAAAAATATCCTCACGATCTGCAAACTTCGTCGGATAGATTTGTTGTACGATCCAAGGCATCCGATATAATGCAGATAGATCTGTACTCGCCCAAGTTCCATCCCGTTGGAACACGACTGGTTACGAACCCTTCCTAATCACGCCCCATCTCAAGTATCAGGGCAGGAACGTGCGTCATGCTGACCGTCAATGGACACACCAAACGCCTCTGCACAGGCCTGACCCGTCGCGACCTGATCAAGGTCGGTGGCATGGGTCTCGGTTCGGCTACACTTGCCAGCAGATCACTTGCCGATCTTGGCTCGACCAGTTCCGCACCCGGCTTTGGCAAAGCCAAAAACTGTATCTGCCTGTTTCTTTATGGCTCCCACAGCCAACTCGAAACTTTTGACCCAAAACCAAACGCGGCCGTAGAGATTCGTGGAGAATTAGGCTCCATCCCATCCGCCACACCAGGTGTCTGGGTCAACGAACTACTTCCAAATACAGCCAAAATTACCGACCGAATTTCCATCATCCGTTCCGTGACTCACCAATACCCAGTCCACGGGGTGGCTTATGCCATGACCGGGAACCCGGTGGTGACACTCTCCGAAGAGCTCAACCCACACGCCCCAAATCACTGGCCATATCTTGGCTCGCTTGTGGACTATCTCGACTCGCGAGATCAGCCCCGCAATGTCCCCCAAGTGCCTCGGAACATGGGTCTTCCATGGGCCTTCTCATCACAGAGAATTGGCGAAGTGGCTCGTGCTGGCCCATATGGCGGCTTTTTGGGCTCGAATTACGACCCGACCTGGACCGAATTTGTTGGGAAAGGTACGAAAAAGGCCAAAAAGACCCTGACCGACAAAGTCTGGGAAGATTACGAGTTTTATAGGGGCATCTCGTCTGAAAGCCGCCTGCGACTGCCTGGGATGACAGATCCAGCGAACCGGGAACTGAGTCTGGACCGTCTCGATAACCGCCGAAACTTGCTCGACCAAATCGAACAATTCCGCCGCGGTGAATCGCTCGACCAAAATGCCGGTCTTGATCGCAACCGGGCTCAAGCCTATCGCCTTCTCGATAATCCGAAGTTCCGTCAGGCCTTTGACTTGGACTCTGAATCCGACCAGATTCGCAACTCCTATGGTATGACCCTTTTCGGCCAGTCCACGCTCACAGCCCGGCGACTTGTGGAAGCAGGTGGCCGATTCGTCTCCGTTTTCTGGGATGAATTCGGGCTTGCCGGCACCGGTTGGGACACCCACTGGGACCACTTCCCGCGCATGAAGAACGAGCTTCTGCCTGGCCTTGACATGGCCCTTTCAGGACTGATCATCGACCTGGAACGTCGCGGAATGCTTGACGACACACTGGTCCTGCTGCTCTCAGAACATGGCCGAACGCCCAAACTGACCACCGGCAACGGTGGAGGCCGCGACCACTGGTCGCGCTGCTACAGTGTGGTCATGGCCGGAGCAGGCATAAAACGTGGCGAAGTGGTGGGCAAGTCCGACTCCATCGCCAGCGATGTGGTGGACAATCCCGTATCTCCAAAAGACATTCTGGCCACAACATTACACCTGATGGGACACGATCCGGCGACGATCATTTACGATCGCCAGAACCGCCCCATGCCACTGGTCCCACACTCCCGCATATTGACAGAAGTGCTTTCATAACAAGTATGATGCAGCCCTTCAATCATACAAAAATCTGACGCTGGAAATTCCCACCCATGATCGACGCGAACATTCCACCCCTCGACTTAAAAACCGAGCCCTACATCGACGCCCACAGCCATGTCTGGACGCCCGATATCGCTCAATATCCACTCGCTGCCTCGTTCAAAAAATCTGACATGCAGCCAGCCTCGTTCACAGCCGAAGAACTGCTCGCCCAGTGCCGGCCAGTCGGCGTGGGCCGGGTCAATCTGATTCAGATGAGTTATTACGAGTTCGATAACAAATACATGCTGGAGATGATCGCAAAGTATCCGGACCGATTCGTCGGCACCGGGATCGTCGATCCGCTCGCTCCTGCCCCTGACCGTGCCATGCGATCACTTAAGTCCAAAGGCGTGGTGGCTTTTCGAATCACCACCGGCTATGCCCGCCAACCGGCTGAGACCTGGCTGAGGCCTCATGGTTTTGACCTCATGTTCGACGAAGCCGCACGCTCCGGCCAAGTCATCTCTTGCCTGATCGACCCAACCTGCTTCGCCGAAGTCGATCGTATGGCTACCCTTCACCCAGATGCCCCGATCATCATCGACCACTTTGGCCGAATCGGCGTTGGTGGAACCGTCGTACCCTCTGAGCTGAAAGCACTTTGCAACCTTGCAAAGCATAAGAATGTTTATGTTAAAATCGGAGCTTATTATGCACTTGGTGCTAAAAAGCCTCCATATACGGACCTGATCCCGATGATCCGCGAATTGCTGACGTCGTACGGTTCGAATCGACTGATGTGGGAAAGCGATTGTCCGTTTCAGGTGGTGAGCCATACGTACAAGGATTCCATTTCTCTGATTACGGACAGAATGGATTTTCTGACCTCTGATCAGAGGGCCGACATTCTGGGCCGAACTGCCGAACGACTTCTGTTCAAGAAACTGGGCTGATTCGGTTTTCTCCACATCAGCCATTCCAAATAAAGCCATAAGAGCCATTCGATGAAATCTTACAAAGCGTGTGTCATTGGGCATACTGGGCGCGGCGATTACGGCCATAATCTGGAAATGGCCCTGCTCGATCAGCCCGGCATTGAAGTGGCGGCTGTGGCTGATCCTGACACCGCAGGTCGGGCCAAAGCTGCTGCCAGGCTGAACGTGAAGAACAGTTATGCCGACTACCGCGAGATGCTGGAAAAAGAGCGTCCCCAGCTGGTTGTCATCTGTCCTCGATTTCTCGATGGCCACAAACAAGCCATTCTGGCATGTGCCGAATATGGAGCACACGTCTTCTGCGAGAAGCCGCTTTGCCCTGATCTGGCTGAAGCTGATTCAATTGTTGCTGCCTGTGAAAAGCACCATATCAAGCTGGCCATGGCCATGCAGACCCGATATTCACCGAACTGGGATCGAGTTCTGGAGTTGATCAACTCCGGTAAACTCGGCGAAATCCTCGAAGTGCGCACCCGTGGGAAAGAGGATCACCGAGGCGGTGGAGAAGACCTCATGGTGCTTGGAATCCACCTGATGGACCTTCTCAGAGGCCTCCTTGGCGAAGGCTCATGGTGCTTTGCAAGAGTGAATGATCGGGGCGAACAACTCAACGCCAATCACATCCGCCAAGGCGCAGAAGGCATCGGCCCACTGGCTGGAGACCGGGTAGACGCCATGTTCGGATTCGCCAAAACGCCCGTGATCGGCTACTTCGCATCCTCAAGACCAAAGGATAACGCCGATCGCAACCGCCGCTTCAGCTGCTTTATTTACGGCACCAAAGGCGTGATTGAAATCCAGCATGGATGGCTCGCTCCCACCTTCTGGCTCGGCGAACCGGGCTGGACGAATTCCAGCGGGAAAACAGGCTGGAAGAAGATCAGCTCAGCCGGTGTGGATAAGCCGGAACCGCTTTCAGCAAAGGGCGGGATGCATGAAGCCAACCGACTGATTATCCAAGACCTGATCCGATCCGTTGAGACAGACTCTCAGCCAAAGTGCTCTGTATACGACGGCCGGGCGGCTCTGGAAATGATTCTCGGGGTCTATGCCTCCGCATCAGCCAACTCCATGGTGAAACTCCCACTTGTAGACCGCAGCCAGCACCCGCTCAAGCAACTCCCCATGAATAAACCAGCCACACGATGAATTCGCAGGTCGATGCGGAATTCGAAGTTCTGACCAACTCTTCAACTCAACGATTATTGGCCGAAATTGTCGCAGAGAAATCTCTGACAATCGCTCAAATGGAGCGTTTGCGGATTCAATTCGGACAAGCTCTATTCGAAGCTGCCTTGCGGATCACAAAGGCTCGCCAAAAAGCACTTTCGAAATTCCCCAACGCCGAACGGCTCTGGCTCGATCCCGTGAGGGTCGAACAAGCCACCCACCAAACTGTGGCTCTCCACAAAGCTCAAAGATTTAAAGGCCGACAAGTCGCTGATATCTGCTGTGGCCTGGGTGGCGATACACTCGCTCTGGCAGGATCAGCAGACCAGGTCATCGCTCTGGATCTGGACACCGATTGCCTCCGTCGATTGCAATTCAATTTAACTGAGCTGAATCTTGCCGACAAAGTCGCTCTCGTCAAAGCCGATGCAAACCAAGCTCTCTTATCTCCAAATATTTTGATTCATATCGACCCTGACAGGCGTGCCAAAGACCGTTCAGGCAGGCCAAAATTTCAAATGGAAGATTTTCAGCCTTCACTATCTTCCATCTTCCGGCTTATGCAACAGCACCCAGGCGGAGCCATCAAGCTCAGCCCCGGCAGTGACTTTGAAACTCTCGAACTGGCGTCCAATAAAATACAAATCAAAACCGAGCTGGAGCTGATCAGCCTGAATGGGGAATGCAAGGAAGCCACCCTCTGGTTCGGCGAACTGGCCGGCCCTTGCCATCGAAGTGCAACCACTCTACCGATCAATGCGAGTTATCAAGGCCATTTATCAAACGATTATATAGAAACGATTGCATTAGAAAATATCGGCCCATATCTATTTGAAGCCGATGCCGCACTGGTTCGCTCTGGTCTGGCAACCTTATTTGCAACAGCCCATCATCTCGAATTATGTATGCCTGATGGAGCGTATTTATCTGGATCTGATCCAAATCAAATACAATCACCCTGGCTGACAGGTTTTGAAGTGCTCGAAATATTGCCGCCAGATCGAAAATCTGTCAGACAAGCCTTGAAACGCCACAGCTGGCCCACTGCCGTGGTGAAAACGCGTGGCCGAATTCATGCCGCCGAAGTCCTCAAATGGCTTGACAAAGCCCCTTCAGGAAATACGCTTGAAACTCTGTTCGTCTGGACTTCACCAACCGGCCCGAAATCGGCGATTCTGGCTCGTCGACTCAATCTGAATCAAGCCAGCCCATGACGCTTCATCCGGCTCAGCAACGTTGTTCGGGGCAATCCCATCAGCCGGGCAGCCTGACTCCGATTCCCACCAGCCTCTCGAAGTGCATCAAGAATTTGAACTCGTTCATACTCAAGCGCTTCCTGCTCAATCTCATCAATCGTTTCCCGCGAAACAGACGCCTTTAAATTTGGAGTGGCAGTGCCTGTCACATTCACTGTATTTCGCGAATCGCGGCTCCAGGAATGATCGAGCGGACTACTGGTTTTTCTGATCCTTGCCGGTGCTGACCTGCCTGAACTACGCCCCGTCAGTTTTTCAGATCGCATGTTTCTGCCAGTCGCATTCTGAATTTCAGCCGGCATATCGCTTGACTGGATGGTATCGCCTTCAGCCAAAACAATCGCACGTTCAATACAATTTTCAAGCTCGCGAATATTCCCCTGCCAGTTGTATGCCATCAGCACTTCAACTGCCTCATGCGAGATTTTCGTGACTGGTTTTTGCAACTTCTGAGTACACAAATTGAGAAAGTGCAATGCCAGTGCAAAAATATCTTCCTTACGTTCGCGAAGTGACGGAGTACGCAAGCTGATCACATTAAGCCGGTAATAAAGATCCTCGCGAAAATCGCCCTGACGGATCATCGTTTCAAGGTCTCGGTGAGTGGCGGCTATCACACGCACATCCACCTTCATGCTTTGCGAACTGCCCACTCGCTCGAACGTTTTTTCCTGAAGCACTCGCAAAAGTTTAATTTGAGTTTCAAGGCTGATATCACCAATTTCATCCAGAAAAATCGTCCCACCATCCGCCTGTTCAAACCGCCCTGCCCTGTCCCGATCAGCGCCTGTAAATGCGCCTTTGACGTGCCCGAACAGCTCCGACTCCAGCAACGAACTTGAAAGGCTGGCGCAATGCACAGAAACATAAGGCTTTATGGTGCGAGGGCTAGCGTCATGAATTGCTCGGGCCACCAACTCTTTTCCAGTCCCCGTTTCACCTCTGACCAGCACCGCCGACGAGGAATCAGCCACTTTTCGAGCCTGACGGATCAAGGCCCGGATCGGCTGGCTTGAGCCGATGATCGACGAAAATGCATCAGATACGGGTGTCATGAGCCCGTCGTTTTCCTGTTCCTGATTCAACGGATCCGAATCTTCACCTGTCAATTCGTTGTTCCAGGCAAATGAAACCCCCTTCTGGGAAAGCTGATCCTGAAGAGCCAGAATTCGCCTTTGCTGTTCGGCAATTTTTTCGACCTTATCCTTCATTTCCCGATTCGCAAGCTCAAGCGTGGTCTGCATTTCCACCGATTGAAGACCAAGGCTGGCTACGGTTCCCAAGGCCCGTAAAAATGCGGTTTCTTCAGGCTCGTAAGGCAGACCGCTCGGCTTCGGGCCAAGGATCAAAAATCCAACAAGCCGCCCCGTGGATTCCAAGCCGACGGCCAATTCCGCACCAAGTGTAATCATTAAGTCTTTGGCAGATTCCATGAGCTTATCCGAATGATCGTTAGGCTCGTCCAAATGCAACCCTGCATTTGTCTTGAGATAACTGATCAGGGGACTGTCCGATGCAATCAGTTTCAAATCAGGTTCTGGGCCAGTTGAAGCCTGCAAAGCCACGGAACCGTTGGGATGATCCGTCAAATAAATCGCTCCCCAATCGGCTCTGATCACTTCACCGGTGGCCTGCAAAAGTCGTTTACTTAAAGTGGCCCGATCGAGAAGGCTCTCAAAAGCCACTTCAATCTGACGCATGGCTTTATCAAACTTGTACTTTTCGCGGAAAAAGCGGCGGTCCAGCGCCTTGTGAAATTGCTCGCGCAAGGCCCCTGAAGCCACCAGCAAAACCAGCGCGGATCCAGCTGCTGCGATGATTTCGAACGAGCTTTCTCCAGACCTCAATCTGTCTCCAATGAAAAGGCCACCGACCACCAGCAAAAGCGAATAAACCAGGCCCGCTCCCAGCGAAACCGCCAGATAAAGTACTCCACGGCTTAAAAGCCGATCGGCCTGAATCAATCGATATCGCGTAATGCTGAATGCATAAGCTGTTGTGAACAGCAAAGAGACCACAAACATCGGCCATGCCGCGCCGCCCCGGCCTAAAATGCTGGAATCCATAGCCGCCTGTGAAAGCACGTAACCAATGAGTGGTACGGATAATATGGAGGCCAGTAAAATCCACTGGATCTGGCCCTTTTGGCTATCTGTCGTCGACCGTTTGTAACCTGCATAAAGGCATATCACGCAAAGCCCATAGATCATAGCCGAGAGGCCAACGCAAAAAAGTGCCAGCCAGCGGAGCCAGATGGCAGCCTGTAAGGCCTGACCTGATTCAGAGAATCGCGAGTAACGCATCCAGACCATATTCGCCGCAAGCAGCAGCGAGCAGATGGTGGGAACGGCATAAATCAGGCGATTGATCCATCGTTTATGTCTTGTATAGAAAGGGGTTTCTGTCGGAAAGACGAGATAGAAATGGAGGTTGGCCCATGGCAGAAACACTCCACAGGCAGTGAAGACGTGAATCAAAGGGCGAGAGATCACAATTTCTGTCCAGTGATATCCGCCCATAAAGGCGCCAAAGGTGAGTACGCAGATGAGAAAGAAGATGGCTGCGCTGGGGTCTCTGGGACGCTTCCAGAAGACTCTGGCGCCGATGACAAAAATGAAGATTTCCTGCACAAACCAGACGATGGATGAGGCGTAAATCCAGAACGGGCGACGCCTGATCAGGACCTGAGACTCATGGAGGTTGCCATTGGGGTCAGACCAGCCGACGCGGATCCGTTCACCCACCTTAAGCTCTCTAAGCGCTTGAACCAAATCAGGATAATTCCGGATTGGACTCTCGTTCATCAAAGTGATGTTCGAGCCCAGTTCAGGGATAGCTGGATTCCAGTCGTAATCGCCTGTATCAATCCTGTCTCTGACCACAGTTCCAAGCACGAACCTTAATCCAAGGTCGCCCGAAAGCGAAACTAGAGATAATACGCTGAATGAGTAAACCAGGACAGCAATTGTTGCTGTACCAACAACCCACGAGACGAAAGTCCGAAACGACTTTTCGCCAAGATGACGTGCCGGGAAATTGATGCTGCTCAGACGACTCATGAAAGCAAAACCTTGGTGTCGAAACATGACGAATTCACTGTCGATATTAAACCATCCGGCAACCATCAAAGTCAACAGACCTCTATCGACACCCCTGACGATCAACACCCTCGCACACAGGCATCCGAAACAGCTCGACACGTACTAAATAGACTTAAGCTATGGCTTCACAAATAATTATCTAAAATCGCGACGCTGCCCAGAGGCCGCAACTTCAAGACCAACCACCAAGACTCGTCACAATTCGCCACCCATGCCAGCGCGATCAGCCCATGTGACGTCAGTCACCGTCACCCCATTAAAGAATATTTTCCAACTGGCACAGGTTATGCATGGATTTCACTTCTACAAATGCAAGACAGAGGTTCGATTCCACGAAACTTTTAGCCACACGAGATGACATCATGCCCGCCGCTATCAGGATGAGCACGGTTTTTGGTCCAAGTGCGAAATCAGAACCACGGATGATTGAACCTGATCTCAACAAGATGATCTGGTCTCGATGCGGTATGGTCCATCTCAGCGGAGTGGGTCGTGGCAAGCCGATTGTGGTTTTGCCAGGTCTTGCTGGTGGATCACGAATGCTTGAGCCTCTGATCGCCGAACTGGCCAAACAGTATCGGGTTTACTGGTTTGACTGGGCTGGCGAAGGCCGTTCATTCGCACTTGAGGCACTTCGCCAGGACGATCACCCGACACGTCTACTGGCCGACGTTCTGGACGCGATTCCAGAACCTTCCGTAAGTGTTCTGGGTATCTCGTATGGGGGATGTGTTGCGCTGGATCTGGCCCAGCACATGCCGGGTAAAATTGAGCGACTCATACTGACAGGTACACCCGGAAAGCTCGAACATGCGTGGGCCTCAAGGCTTGTCCATCGTGTCCTCACACGTATTCCGCTTCGGCCCGATAGTGCGTTCCTAAACCAGTTCTTTCGGATTCTGATGGGCGACCAGACTCGGGACTCGATTGTCGAGCGATTCGTCGCCGAATGCGTCTGGAGCACGGATCAGGCGATGATGGCCCGAAGGCTGGACTGGCTGATGTCGTTCGAACTCTCTGAGTCGATCCGCAACATGCTGATCCCGACCACCATCCTGACAGGCGCGAGAGACGTAGTTGTCCCCCCTTTATGCCAGGAAAAGCTCGCAAATGCTTTGCCTGAAAGCGATATGTATGTGATTCAGGACGCCGGCCACCTCGGTTTTCTGACACATACCAACGCTTACATGAGCCATATCCATCGGGCCATGTCGAATCAGCCAGTTGCGGCCCTCTCTGCATAATTCCGGTGCCGAGCATCCCTGAATTTTTTCAAAACTCGAAGTGGTCCTTGGCACTCTCAGAAGCGTTTCACTGGCATGCAGGGCAGGTTCGCAAAAACAGCGGCCTGCCCTACGTGATTCACTGTATTGAGGTGGCGCATGTGATTGAGCAGATGGGGTTTAACGATAATTGCACAATCGCTGCAATGCTCCACGACACCTTGGAAGATACGGCCATGCCGGCGGACAGAATTCGTCATCTGTTTGGCGACGAAGTTCTGGAAATGGTCATGGGACTATCCGAAACCAAGCTCATCGCTGATGGCAAAAAGCGCCCATGGATTGATCGTAAACGTGATCATTTGAGAAGGTTGCAGCAATCCTCCGTATCCATTCGGGCAATCGCTCTTGCAGACCAGTGGCACAACCTGCGATCCGTGATGACGGATTGGACTGAAGGCGATGACTCGTTTTGGGAAGCCTTCAACGCATCGCCTGCTGATTTCGCAAACTATCATGACATCCGGTTTCGGTTCTGCGATCACGGGGAAATCGAGTTAAAATCTTTGGTGAAATCCGTTCAGGAATTCGTGAGAAATCTGCACGAACGCCTTGAAAAAGAGTACCCTGAAGTGCGTTGCCAATTTCGTTCTGAGGACTGGACCAGTTGAAGAAGTTTATTGGACAGCTATACTAATGAAAGCTGTCATGGAGAAACTCCAAACCTGACAGTTCGTGTCACGCAAAACGTAGCGTGACAGACCAAGCTCTTTCACCACCCGAGGCTGGACTCCCGTGGAACAAGAGGTAACGAGTAGTAAAGGAGGTGATCGCGTGCGTATCGAAGACCAGAGGTGGTCGTCATAAAGGCGACTGACGGGTTGCCCGTCGGGCGGCCACAACTACAGGACGGACCTGATTTTGAATTTTCAGGTTCGTCCTTATTTTTTCTCTCTCAACCAACACAAACTGGACGGAAGCGACGGTTACGATGATTGTTGTGATGAATAGCGAAGCAGGCGATGAAGCCATTGAACGAGTGGTGGCCCAGGTAACTGAACTTGGCCTTTCGCCGCAGGTGATTCGCGGCACCCATCAAACAGTCGTCGCCGCGATTGGCGAAGAACGTCCCGGGCTTCTGGAAGCCCTGGAGCCGATGACCGGTGTCGAGAAAGTTTTACCGATCATGGACCCATACAAGCGTGCCAGCCGCGAGTTACGCGCTGAACCAACAGTCGTAAAAACACGTGGTCTGGAGATTGGCGGGAAGTCAATCGCCATGATCGCCGGCCCCTGCTCTGTTGAAAATCTCGAGCAGATTGTCTCGATCGCCATTCGACTCAAAGCTCTGGGAGCAACAGCTCTTCGGGGCGGTGCCTTCAAGCCTCGAACCAGCCCTTACAGCTTTCAGGGCCATAAGCTCGAAGGCCTCAAGATGCTGGCCGCCGCACGCGATGCCACAGGCTTGGCGATTGTGACGGAAGTTATGGCCCCTGAACATGTTCCGATGGTAGCTGAATATGCCGACGTGCTCCAGATCGGGGCCCGTAACATGCAAAATTATCAGCTCCTGCAAGCCGTTGGGGAATGCGGCAAGCCCGCCTTGCTCAAGCGCGGGATGAGTTCCACGATGGACGAGTTCCTGCTGGCTGCAGAATATATTCTGGACCGAGGGAACCCGAACGTGATCCTGTGTGAGCGCGGTATCCGGACCTTTGAGGATCACACACGCTTCACCCTCCCGTTGACCACCGTTCCTTATCTGAAGCAAAAAACTCACCTGCCGGTCATCGTCGATCCATCGCACGGAACTGGCAAAGCCTCTCTCGTCGCGGCCATGTCCAAGGCCTCCATCGCAGCCGGTGCTGACGGTTTGATTCTCGAAGTGCATGAAGACCCCAAGAAGGCCATGTCCGACGGATCTCAAACCATTACTCCAGCTGCCTTTGAGCAGATCATGACCGACTGCCGAAGGATCGCCGAAGCCGTTGACCGGACTCTTTGATTCATCAGCAGATTTCAACCTCTTCCGTAGGCCACAGTCTAGAAATCTTGGGCTGAGCTGAAGAATTACGAGCGGTATCCGCGAATTTTGGGTGCCGCTTGGTTGACATGCAGGCTAGATCTAGTATGCTTTAGCTATCAAAGTTGCCGAAGTGGCGGAATGGCAGACGCGTCGGATTCAAAATCCGATGCCCGCAAGGGTGTGTGGGTTCGAGTCCCACCTTCGGTACTATTCGATCAGCGACCGCGGCCAGTGTTGGTCGCGGTTTTTCTATTTCCCTGATTCGGAACGCCCTCACGATGCCTGAAACATCGAACCCGACAAACCCCTCTGAGCCTCCACTTGTCGGTATCATCATGGGTTCGACATCCGACTGGCCGACCATGAAGCATGCCGCTGAAATGCTTGACCAGCTTGGAGTTCCATTCGAGTCGCAAGTGGTCTCGGCCCACAGGACTCCGGAACGGATGTTTGAGTATGCAAAATCCGCATCTGCACGTGGCCTGAAAGTGATCATCGCCGGAGCCGGCGGTGCCGCTCACCTCCCAGGCATGGTGGCTGCACTCACCCACCTGCCCGTTCTGGGCGTGCCGGTGGAGAGCCGGGTGATGAAGGGGCAGGATTCATTGCTCTCGATCGTACAAATGCCCAAAGGAATTCCTGTGGGAACTCTGGCGATTGGTGAAGCCGGGGCGGCCAACGCCGGCCTTCTGGCAGGCGCCATCATCGCCCTGCTCAGGCCTGATGTGAATGAGAAACTCATCGCATTCAGAGCCACTCAAACCGAGTCCGTTCCCATGAGCCCAACAGCCGCTCCTCACACTCATTGACTATGCTGATGAACGACTTAACTCTGAAACCCGGCGACACTCTAGGCTTAATCGGTGGTGGCCAACTCGGCCGCATGTTCACCCAAGCCGCCCAGCGGATGGGGTTTCGAGTGGCCGTGATCGATCCTGACACCGACTGCCCTGCTGCACAAGTTGGCTCCATTCCCATCGCCGGACGTTGGGATGATAGAAAAACTCTCGAAAAACTGGCCCAGCTCACCAACGTGGTGACTGTTGAGTTTGAAAATATTCCGGCACGCTCACTGTTTTATCTCGAAAAACTTGGTGTGACCAGTCGCCCAGGTTGGCGTAGCCTTTGGGTCAGCCAGAACAGGATTCGCGAAAAGCGATTCCTTAATCGCTTGGGCTGCCCTCTGCCAAAGTGGTGCGAAGTCCGCGTGGAAAAAGATCTGGAACGTGCCGCTCAAATAGTCGGGCTGCCATTGATTCTGAAAACAGCCGCTGAAGGATACGATGGTAAAGGCCAGGCCCGTGTGGAAACGGCATCGCAATTGGCTGAGGCCTGGCAATCCATGAGCCAAAGGCCGTGCGTGGCGGAATCTCTAATCGAGTTTCAGGCGGAGCTTTCGATCATCGTAGGTCGCGACCAGTTTGGTGGAATGGCCACCCACGGGCCGATGTGGAACCACCACTCCCACCACATTCTCGATTGGTCGATCCATCCCGCTCCGTTTGGTCCAGTCGTGAATATGGAAGCCAACCGGATCGCCCGACGGGTAGTGGAATCGCTCGATCATGTTGGCCTGATGACGGTCGAACTTTTCCTGACCAACGATGGCCACCTGATCGTCAACGAACTCGCCCCCCGGCCGCACAACTCAGGCCACTGGTCGATTGAAGGCTCTCCCACAAGTCAGTTCGATCAACAGGCTCGAATTCTGGCAGGCTGGTCCGTGGGCGACACCTTCAGCTCGGTTCCCGCCTGCATGGGCAACCTTCTGGGCGATGTCTGGGCCATGGGCGAACCCGTCTGGGATTTGGCTTTAAAAAATGATCCGGGCGTGAAGTTGCACCTTTATGGCAAGACTTCTCCCAAGATTGGGCGTAAAATGGGGCACCTGACCGTGATCGACGCCGACCCCCGACAAGCCCTTTCCCGCGTCCTGAAGGCGCGTGAATCGCTGAAAAACAATCCTCAACAGACATGCAAATCGACTTCGCAACAGGCCTGATCGCCATGCTCCAGCCCTTTTGGCTGGCCGCGATTCCGTTCGCCCTGTTACCGATCGTCAATGAGCTCCTCAAACCCGGAAAATTCCGACCTGCCCAATCAGGCTGGAGGCTGAGAAATACAAACTCAAGCCGGAACCTGATTCAGCAAAGCCGCTTGATTAAGCCAGCTTTATTAGGCTTGGGCGCGTTATTCATTTCGATTGGATTAACAGTCCCGACGTGGCCTGGCCTGAAATTTTTAGAGCCACGTGCCCAGGGGCATCGCTGGGCGGTGGTATTGGACAGTTCTGGGAGCATGTCCATCGTGGATCCAGGAACGACAGAAAGCCGTTTGAAACGGCTCGCATCGGCTCTTGAACAAGCGATTAAAAATCGGCCAAACGATGAATTCACCATCATCAGAGTGGCCGGTTATGCAGACAGGATCGGTCCGGCAACGACAGATAGCAGATTTCTGACAGAGACATTGCAGCAGATCCGCCCTGCACTGCCTGGGGAGGATGGAACGAGCCTGGGAGAAGGCTTGATTCTGGCTGCCGACAGCCTCGCCCTGAATCACACCAGCCAGTCGAACCAATCCATTCTTCTCATATCCGATGGCCGTGAAAACCGGCCAGATTCAAGCACGAAATCAATCACAGAAATTGCACCACTTTTATTAAAGCTGAAAATCCAGGTTGACTGGCTGAGAGTGGAAACACTCGAAAAAATTAATGAATCCATCGAAAGTAAAACACTTGGCGAACAATCGCGAATTGCATTAGAAAATCTGGTCCGAACAAGTGGTGGAACCATCGCGAATTTAAACTCCAGTGATGACTGGCAAGCCTTGAACGCTTCAACCATTGGCAATCTCAAACGTCGATTGCCATACCCTGATCATTTCAGCCCAATTGCAACAGTCTTCCTGAGTATTGCATTTCTCATCTGGACGATTTTATTCTTGATTGGGGAATTGTCGACAAAACGTCCAGCCCGGATTTTTAATCGTCTCGCAAGCCTAAGTCTATTCATTTCAACTATTTTTCTGGGAGTAGGGATCTTCCTGATTCTATCTCGCCAATCCACTCCCGAATCGCAAACAAATCCAAACGTCAAATCACGTACATTGATATTAATGGATGCCAGCCCCAGCATGGCAGCGATAGACACGCATTATGGGTCAAGGCTGGCCAGTTCCAAGCGTATTGCAAATGGATTGATCCAACGATTGTCATTGACCACCGATCGCCAGGCATCTCTGTCGATATTCTCAGGCCGTGCCGTGGGACTATCACCATGGACTAAGGACTGGAAATCGCTTGATCAAATCATCGAATCGACTGAGCCAAATCAAATTGAGCCGAGTGGATCGAACTGGGAATCGGCTTTCAACTCCGCTTTGGAATTCTATTTTCGCCCAGAAAATACCTCAAGAGAAATTGACCAGAATATCATCCTGATCACCGACGGAGAGGCTTCGGAACCCGTCTCGAATGAGACTCTGAAATTGCTGATAGATCGCAATATCCGAGTCCATGTGATGACTCTTGGAACGGATCGACCACCGGGAATGACATTTTCGGTGAGTGGTACGGATATCAATAGCCTCTGGATGGATCAGATTTCAATAATGCCAGCACGCTCCATGCGTCATGATCAGACAGGTCGTGATCTCTGCGATTCCACAGGTGGGAAGTTTCTCTCTATTGGCACAAGTTCGTTTGACGCTCCCCAAATTGCCGACCTGTTTTTTAATAAATTTAAAGCCTCTGATTTCCAGATAAATCCTGCCAGATCCTCAAGTCCTCGAAAATACATCATCGTTGCATTCATCTTATTTCTATCCTGCGAAACATTTCAATTACTCAAGAATATCTCGCTTAAAAAGACCCTCCAAATAGCCTCTCTCTTCGGGATTATCAGCATGATCGCTTGCAATCCAGCGGGTCGGAAGTCAGAGGTTGAAATCGGTTTGGAAGCATCTTCAACCCACTTAAGAAATGGAAATATGCTGGGGGCTGAGGCGATATTGAATCAGATACGATTCAAGCGTCCTGATGAGCCTGTCATTTTTTATAATCTTGGACTGTTATCCATCACTCGTCAAAAGCCGGCAGATGCGATCATGCAACTGAACCATGCCACCCGCTTATTAGCCGACAGTCCTACTATAAAAGATTTAAGTTCCGAACAGCTGAAGACTCGCATTCAAGCCGCTTTGGGATACGCTCAAATTCAATCAGGACTCTGGTCTGAAGCCATTCAATCGCTGGAAAAAGCGATTCAGATTGACCGGAATTGCACAATGATTTCAGATGCTGAACGCGATCATATTCAATCAAATTTGCAATTTGCAAATCGTCATCAGTCTGGCTTAGGTAAGCCTGATAAAGCTCAAAACGAGACCGATCAAATCCGCCAGACTGAGAATACTAGTCTGATTAAGCCTGATAGTCCTCTACAGCAGTTGAGTGAGCTGGCCGAGGCCAGTCGTCGGAGAGCCAGAACCAGCCGTTCCCGATTTCAACCGGCGGGCGATGAAATCACAAAACCGGCAGATCGCCTGAAAACGGTCCGCCGGATGGATTGGTAGAATTTGCCCTGAAGGTATCAGGCTCAGGTTGTGTAATCGGCGTTCAGATGGATGTATTCTGCAGTGAGGTCGCATGTCCAGAACCTGATTTTGCTGGCACCACGGTCGAATTTCAGCAGGATATGGGTCTCGCGGTTTTCGCGAATATGTGCTGAAACCTTGGCTGCGTCGAAATTTAACGGCGTGCCTTTGTGATATAGAGGGAACCCGTTGAGTATCAGGCACATTTCCGACTCTTGAAAGTCGACTCCGGCATAGCCTGCCGCCGAAACAATTCTACCCCAGTTCGGATCCGCTCCATGAATCGCTGTTTTGACCAACGGGCTATCGGCCACAGCCCGGGCGATGGCCACGGCTTCCTCGCGCGTTTTACAGCCTTCCACATCAATGGTGATCCTGTGAGTGGCTCCCTCGCCATCGCCGGGGATCATCATGGCCAATTCCACACAAACTTCACGCAGAGCGGCTTGAAAAAGGGCGATATCAGAGCCATTCAAAGCATTCACATTGGCCTGACCATTGGCGAGCAAAAGTACAGTATCGTTTGTACTGGCATGACCTTCGACGGAAATACAGTTGAATGTATCGTCTACGATTGCCGAAAGCTGCTCCTGTAAAACCGTTTCATTCAGATTGGCGTCGGTCACGATAAAGGCCAGCATGGTGGCCATTCGAGGCCCGATCATCGCAGCCCCCTTGCACAGGCCCATCAGTTGAACCACTTCACCAGTGGACATGGTGATCGACTTTCCGGCAACTTTCGGAACCGTATCGGTCGTCATGATTGCGCGACTGGCCAGTTCAAAGCCGGATGCATCCGAGGTCAATTCGCCCAGAGCCAGCGTGATACCCAACTGAATTTTCTCCATCGGCAACTGATGACCAATCACGCCTGTGGATGCCACCAGCATCTGCCGTTGATCACAACCCACCGCCTTGGCCGCCAGTTCCGCCATTTTTGCGGCATTGTCAAGCCCCTGCTGGCCAGTTGCGGCATTGGCGTTACCGGCATTGACCACCACTCCGCGAAGGCCGTGGGCGGGCACCAGTGCGCGATCCCACTGAACTGGTGCAGCCGCAACTCGGTTGAGAGTAAAGGTTCCCGCTGCAGCACACGAGTGATCGCTCACGATCATGGCCAGGTCGAGATTCCCAGACGCTTTAATCCCACACTTGACGCCATTTGCCTTAAAGCCCTTTGGAATTATGACTTGTGACGGATTTCCCATGGTCGCTGATCCTGAAAATTCGGGGTTGGATTGATAGTGATGAAAACGACAGAACTGTTATTGAGCTGAATATCCACCGTCGATGGTCAGGCTGGCACCTGTCATAAAGCTGGAAGCTTCGGAGGCCAGGAAGATTGCGACTGGCCCCAACTCCTTCGGATTGCCCCAGCGGGCCATCGGGATTTTGCCAACCACCCGGGAGTTGACCTCAGGGTCGTTCAGCAACGGAGTGTTGATCTCGGTCGCAAACGGGCCAGGACAGAGGTTGTTCACCGTGATCCCGCAAGCCGCCAGTTCCAGGGAAAGTGATCGGGTCATGGCCGACATTCCACCCTTACTGGCAGAATAAGGCGTCCGGTCGGGCATGGAGATATCGGCCATCATGCTGGATAGGTTGATGATTCGGCCCCACTTCTGAGCCTTCATCACAGGCACCACGGCGCGGCAGCCAAGCCAGGCGCTTTTCAGATTGGCGTTGATGACAGCGTCCCAATCGTCGATGGCGAGCGTCTCAATCGGGCCACGGATATTGATTCCAGCGTTGTTGACCAGGATGTCGAGCCGGCCAAACGTGGCGATTGTTTGAGCCACCATATTTTCGACATCTTCAGGCCGGGTCACATCGGCGGACAGGCCCAAAGTCTTGGCCGAGAATTGCTGAGCGATCTCAGAAGCGGCCAGCTTTGCAGAATCTTCACTGCGGGCCGTCAGGGCCACGGTAGCTCCTGCATCGGCGAGAGCTTCGGCGATCACGCGGCCCAGGCCTCTGGCTCCGCCGGTGACCAGAGCGACCCGACCTTCAAGCTGAAACGATTTCATGTAGGTCTTCATGCGGATTCTCTTCCTGAAATGGATTGTGAGTTGAAGACTTCCGTCTCCGTTACGGATCGCAATTTGGCATATCATACCAGATGAATCGAACAAAATCCCGCATGGCAATCTATTCTAAATTTTCCAGGTTTACGGATTTTCTGAATTATGATATCCCCTGTGAGTCGTCAGCCCGAGTCAATTTTGTTCCGGTTATGACGGTCGTGCCTTCAATGAGGTGCAATCACCATGATCTGCAGGAAATTCAGGCCGGGATGATCAAGAGGCATAAAATCGCTGGCCGATCCTACAAGACAGTGTCTAAAGGCCACCCATGGACGGGGTCACTTCCGGGTGAGAGCGAAGGGATTGCTCGTCAGGGTTGGTTTGTCGAGGAGATAGACTAATGCTCAAATCTTGTAGGGTCGCTGTACTGGCCCTTTTGGCGGGGGTTGGGTGGTCAAGTGCCACTCTGGCTTCGTCGTATGGCGGGGCTGCTTCGGTAGGCTGTAACCCGATCCCTTGTGGCGGGTCGTTTGTCGAATATCGGCTGCAAAAGCAGACGATTATGCGGACCGTGGCCGAGACTCAGTATGTCCCGCGTCAGGTCACAACTACAAAACAACTTCTGGAAACGGTGTACAAGCCCCAGACCGTCACCGAGATGCGAACCGTCTCGGAAACCGGCCTGAGAGATGAGCTTTACACAGTTCAGAAACCGCTCTATCGCACCGTTCTGCAAGAGCAACGATACACGGTTCAGCGTCCCGTTCAGCGTACCGTCTACAAAGACGTCGCCTATACGGTACAGAAGCCTGTTCGGGAAACCCACCTGGAAACCCGTCAGTACACGGTCAACACGCCTGTCCGGGAAACCGTTCTGCAAACCGTCGCTTACAATGTAACGACACCGGTTCGCGAAACGATTTATCAGGATCAAGCCTATTCCGTTTGCCGACCGGTTCAGGAAACCGTTTTCCAGAACGTGCCTGAATATTTCAACCGTCCTGTCGTACAAACCGGTGTCAAGACGGTGGTTGAGTGCGTCAAGGTGCCTGTGCAGAAAACCTGCTACCGCACCGTGCCTTATCAGGTCTCTGTGCCAGTTCAGAAAACCGTTCTGCAATCGCAGCAGTACACGCAGATGATCCCTGTCAAACAGTGTTCATACCGTGAAGAACAATACACAGTTCAAAAGCCTGTGTACAACACGGTCATGCAGGAAGTTCGCTATAATGTGAACCGCACTGTTCAGAAAACAGTCATCAAGCAAGTGCCTTGCACCTATCAGAAGCCTGTCCAGGAAACGGTCATGCAAACGTGTCAGTACACGGTTTGCCGCCCTGTTCAGCAGACTACCATGCAGACCATCTCAGAAACGGTCTATCGTACCGTGGCTGAGACCCAAACGGTCGTTGATACCAAAATGGTTTGCGTTCCCACAACAATTTCCAAGCAAGTCACGCGAACTGTCTGCGAAAAAGTCTGTCAGAAGACTTACGTCCCAGGCCCTGTGATCTGCACCAACGGTCAGTGGATTCAGTGTCCAGGCCGCTGGGAAGAACGTGTTGTGAGCGTGCCTCGCACCATCACCGAAAACGTTTGCGAAACGGTCTACCAACAACAGACCATCAATTGCGAGCGTCAGGTGACGGTTTGCAAGCAAGTGCCTGAAGTCATCACGAAGCAAATTCCTGTGACGACCTGCACGATGGTCAGCGAAGTGGTGACCAAGCAAGTTCCAGTCACAGTTTGCAAAATGGTTTCCGAAACCATCATCAAGCAAGTTCCTGAAACCGTTTGCGAAGTGGTTCCAACCGAGTGCGTCAAGCAGGTTCCTGTGACCACTTGCAGCATGGTTGCCCAGGTTTGCAGCCGAATGGTGCCTGTCCAAACCACCGTTATGGTTCCTAAGACCTGCGTTCGCAACGTGCCTGTCACCGTCACCGAAAATGTGATCAAGACCTGTTACAAAAATGATCCATACGTTGTGACCACCATGGTGGACCAGCGAGTGACCAAGCAGGTTCCTGTGACGATCACCAAGATGGTCAAGGAATGCAGGATCAAGCAAGTTCCTGTGACAGTGACCAAAATGGTCCGCGAAACAGCTGTTCGCAAAGTGCCTGTGACCATCTGCAAGATGGTGACAACACAACAGACCAAGCAAGTTCCCGTGACCACCTGCCGGATGGTGACGGAAATCAAGACTTGCCAGGTTCCTGTTTCCACCTGCCGGATGGTCCCGGAAACCCAGACCAAACGAGTCGCTGAAACCGTTTGCGAAATGGTCGCTCAGGAATGCGTCAAGCAAGTCCCAATCACGACCTGCGAAATGCAAACCATTCAGTGCACCCGCAAGGTTCCATTCACAGTCTGCAAGCAAGTGCCTGTGACCAAGACCATCTGCGTGCCTGAAACTGTGGCCAGAACTGTGGCTGAAACACACACAGTGATGGACCCAGTCTGCGTGACAAAGCAAGTACCTGTCGAGGTTTGTGTTCAGGTTCCTGTCGTGGTTCAATGCCCGATGCCTGTTCTGCCAAGTGCCCAAAGCATTCTGGCCAGCCCACAGACCACCATTCAGGTTCAGAAAGTCATGCCCAGCTCCCAGCTATGATTGGGATGCACAAGCCGGATAAACGCCTTTCAACCTTTGGCTGATATCCGGTTCGCTAAAGCCTAGACACCAACCCCTGCGGCTGAAGGACTTTCAAAAGTTCTTCAGCCGTAGCCTTTTATTTTGGCTGCTTAGGATTAGGCCTGAAATAACTTCCCGTTTTAAAACCAATTCACCAGGGTGTTTGAATCTAGCCGACGGGCGTTAGCCCCCGGTTCGCGGAAGACAATTCACCGGGGTGTTTGAATCTAGCCCGTACTTTTCACAAGAAAAAGCCCGTTTTTCGCACTTAACGCTTTGTTTTGCAAGGGCTTCCGACTGGCCGATGTCTTACATTTGTAGCCA
>Ga0208720_1000104_pt1 | contig 22504 bp, 14 predicted proteins | sample LakMenEpi20Apr10_FD_150716 | JGI IMG/M metagenome (GOLD analysis project Ga0208720, IMG submission 150716) | Freshwater microbial communities from Lake Mendota, WI - 20APR2010 deep hole epilimnion (SPAdes) | ecosystem: Environmental > Aquatic > Freshwater > Lake > Epilimnion/Euphotic zone ...
CAATTGGATATTAACTCGGGATGGAGAGAGATTTCTAAAGATCAGCGGATTCGTCGGATGGCTAAATATTCACAAGCGATTCCAGAGGACCTTTCCTTGTTGAAGAGTTCGCTGCAATTGGTCTCTGAAACTCGTCAGACTGATCAGGACGAATCAAGTGCTCAGGAATATGTCGACTGCCTTGTACTGAGTCATGTAGGCTCGTGGAAGTTTTATAGATATCTCCACTCGGATCTTGAAGAGGCCGTTGAGCCGAGTTTCTATCACTCCATCGTTAGAGACTGGGTTTTATGGAGCGAATTGAAGCGGAGGATTTCAGTCTCGATTATTTTTGCGGTTGCGTTTCTAGCATATTACCAGATTCGTAAATCTGCCGTTACCGTTATTGAAACAGATCGATAAAGTGAAGTAATTCTGATAAAATAAAACTCTATTTTAGCCATGATTGAGGAATGGGTATGGAATAGATATTGGTTTGGCCATGTTGACCAGAGATGTAAGTGATATTTTTTCCGTCGGGGGTAAAGACTGGAAAAAAATCGGGAGTTTTCGAGCGGGTCAAATTTTCAGAGAGGCCGTTGAAATCGCTGATCCAGATGTCGGGATTTCCTGACCTATTGGAGACGAAGGCCCATTTTTTGGAGTCGGGTGAAATGGAGGGATAATCGTCAAGGCCTGGGCTGGTGGTGATTCGAGTGATTTTGCGGTCAGCCAGATCGAGTCGAGCGAGTTCCAGTCCCGACCAGCGATCGGTAGCGAAGATCAGGAATTTGCCGTCAGGTGAAGCAGCAGGATGGACGTCCTGGCCAGGGCTTTGGGTGAGACGCTCGAGGGGCTTTGAGGCATCGACGTAGCCCAGGTAGAGTTCCTGATTACCTTCATGGGTGGAGTTGAAGACGAAGCGTTTCCCATCCGGGAGCCAGCAGGGCCAGTCCTGGTGTGATAGTTTACCGTCGTGATCGCCAGCGACAACTCTCGGTTCAGCGGTTCCATCGGCTGGCATGATGGCGATATCGAGGTTGCCCTGGGTGCCTGATAGGGTGATGACGGTGAGTAGCACGTTTTTGCCGTCGGGCGAGTAAGTGGCGTGATATTCCGGAGCATTGCGTTTGTCGAGCCGAGTTGGGTGGTCGAAATCGCCGGTTTTTGCGACCCTTACGAAGATGGAGTTGCCACTGGCTTCGTGGCGGGCAAATAAGAGTTTCTGGCCGTCGGGATGCCATTGAGGGCGATGTTTAAAGGCACCATCGTGAGTCAGTTGAATTTGCGAGGTTGCGACAGTGGGAGCCGGAACGATGGGGCTGTGGACGGGTTCCTCGGCTGTAACTATTGATTTACAGAGGAGTAATGCGCTGAATATGAGTGTTGAGCGGTGGATCATCCGAAGATATCCAGAATAGGGATGCCTTGCGGGATGAGGCTTAGGTCCGTGAGATTGGCTGCGGTGATGCCCATTCTGTTGAGGATGGTTGCGCCGAGATCAGCGGGCGAGATGGGTCTGTCGGCTGGATGTTCGCCTCGTTTATCGGATGCCCCGATCAAAGCTCCTCCGCGAATCCCTCCGCCAGCCAGGGCGGCAGAATAGCAGGGGTTCCAGTGATCTCGGCCGGCTTTTTCGTTGATTTTTGGAGTTCTGCCGAACTCTCCAACGGCGACGATCAAGGTGGAGTCGAGGAGGCGACGCTGGTCGAGGTCGGTGATCAAGGTGGCCATGGCTTGATCGAGCATCCAGCCGTGCCGGTCCTGCATGATCTGGAAATATCGGTCGTGCATATCCCAACCCCCGTCGCCGGCGTCTTCTGGGCATTCTACGTGTGTTGACCAGTTTACCTGAACGACAGGCTGGCCGGCTTCGACTAGGCGGCGGGCGAGCATGCAGCATTGACCAAATCTATGGCGGCCATAGGCATCACGCAGGGGTTCAGGCTCAGTGGAGAGATCAAGAGCTGCAAGTGTTTGGCGTGACGAGAGAAGGGTGTGGGCAAGCCGGTAATGATGATCCATGGCCAGGCCGGACTTGGATGTGTCGGCCCGGGCTTTTTCGAGGAGTTCGAACCGGCGGTCCATGCGGTTGGCGGAAAGTTCTTTTGGGAGGTCGAGGGAAGGAATTTTGAGGCCTTCGATAGGGTCGTAGTCGAGGCGAAAAGGGTCGTGGGTTGAGCCGAGAAGCCCACCCCCTTCGCCGACGACTTTTTTGAGTCCCTGGTGAAGTTGACTGCCGAGGATGACGTAGCCAGGGAGTTGCCCGGAAGGCCGTGGGTTCAATCGGCCGATGATGGAGCCAATGCTTGGCCTCATGACCCCTGTACTGACGGATCCGCCGAGTGCAACGGCACCTGCTTGAGAGCCTGTGAGGGCGATGGTTCCTGCGACACCGTGATCGTTGGAAGCGTGATTCATGCTTCGAATGATGGCGATTTTATCCGCGACTTTTGAGAGGTTTGGGAGGAGTTCGCAAAACGAAAGGCCGGGGACTTTGGTTTGGATTGGCTCGAATGGGCCCCGATATTCGAGCGGAGCCGTTGGTTTCATGTCGAAGGTATCGAGATGGCTGGGGCCTCCCCAGAGCCAGAGAAGCACGACCGATTTGATCGGACTTGGTTCATCGGCGTTTGATCTGGCAGCGAGAAGATCGACCAGGCGGATCCCAAATGCTCCAAGGCCGCCGACTTGCACCAAAGCGCGACGTCGGGAGATGGGTTGGCATCCGTAGTCAAAATTCATATGAGTGAGTCCATCTCATGGAACCCTTGAGGAGGGCAAGTACAGGAAGAGCCGGTGATCTCGAACTTTTTCAAGAGACGAACGGATGATGGCGGGAATGTCTGGTCCTATCTATTATCACCGACTTAAACCAGATAAGCAATCGAGGATTACGGACAATTTTCGGGTGTCGTTGACTGGCGAGGTTGTCGGAGTGACTGGGTGATTGTGTGATGATCCGTCGACGGGCCACAGAAAAACAATATGGTTTTAAGTGTAAGTTTTCGTGAGTCTTATGAGATATGAGGCAAGAAAGGGCTTGCTTTCTCTCGAATAGTCCGTATATTAACTTCTACTGACGCACTCGTAGCTCAATTGGATAGAGCATCGGTCTACGGAACCGAAGGTTATAGGTTCGAATCCTATCGGGTGCATTCAAATGACTAAAGAATCAAATGATCCGCTCAGGCTAAAATGGTCTGAAGCGGATTTTTTTTATATGCGTCACGCCTTAAGCCTTGCTGAAGCGGGTTCCAAGCTCGGCGAGGTACCGGTTGGTGCTGTGATTGTAGGTCCTGGGGGGATCATCGCTGAATCATTCAATCAGGTGGAAGCTTTAGGTGACCCGACAGCGCATGCTGAAATGATTGCCCTGAGGCTGGCTGCGAAAGTAGTGGGACGTCACGCTTTGGCAGACTGCGTGCTTTATGTGACGCTGGAGCCTTGCGTGATGTGTGCAGGCGGGTTGGTGAACGCACGTTTGAGGCGAGTTTGTTTTGGAGCAAGGGATGATCGGTTTGGAGGATGCCGAAGTATTTATAGGATAACGGATGATCCAAGGCTGAATCATCGGCTGAAAGTCGATGGAAATTTGCTTGGTGATGAGGCAAGTGAACAGCTTCGTAATTTTTTCGCTGAACGTAGGTTGCAATTTTGACGATAAAGATTACTATGGGTATGTACCTGGAGGGGTGCCTGAGCGGTTGAAAGGGCCGGTTTCGAAAACCGGTGTAGGGTTCACTCCCTACCGAGGGTTCGAATCCCTCCTCCTCCGTTGTCCAAACGATTTCCTTTCCTCATCCAAATTGATTTTGACCATGCTAATTTCAAACAAAATCACGGTTTCAGCATTCTTAACTGTTGTCGCATCAGCGGTATCGAGCTACTTCTCATTTTCAGGGTCGAGCAATTTCGTATCCCTTTTGATTGGGATAAGCCTGCTGGGACTTGCGGGCGCTCCATTGATCACAGCGTATCGGGTCATGAAAAGTACTCGGGATTTACCGAATCAAGGCCTGGAAGGCCAATTGGAAGATTATGAAGGGCCATCGGATACGACTGCGGCGGTCCTGTTGATCGGCAGCGTTTTGTCGCTTGGTCTTTTGCTGGTTTTTCCAGTTCGATGGCCGGCGTCAGTCGCATTCGCCCTTTCATTTATGGCACTGAGTCTGTCAGTGGCTCGTAAGACACCGTTGCGGGATGCCTTTGTGGCATTGTTTGCAACGTTTTGTCTGTGGCCAGTGGCCAGTCCGGTTGCCGAGCGGTTTGAGACGAAAGCTGAATTGTACTTAAGTCGTTTGGTTGGAGATCGTTTGGACATGCGTGAAGTTTTGAACTATCCTGAGGGCAGGGTGGTTCAAACCATCAAAGGCGAAACAATTGTTGGTCAGACCGATGGTCGGTTGACGGGTTTGCGGCTAGGTGCGATCGTGGCATGTGTTGTGGGCCTTGTGATGAGACGTGGTCCAATTCACGTGCTGACGCTGACAGTTTCCGGGATATTCTGGGCGTTGGTGCTGAATGGGTTCTGGGTTTATGGCAGGGTTTTGTCTCAGAACGAAATACGAGGTTGGGAAACGATTTGGGGTAAATCCGGATTTGCGTTGCTTGCGGCCCTGGTTTTGATAGCGAGTACCGATCAGTTATTGCTCGTTTTTGGGCTTTTGAATCCGCTTTCATGGATCAAACGCGACAAATCACGAAAGTCAGCGGTTGTGAATCCTGGTGAAGTGAACATGGGTGGGGCATCGGGATCAGAAATTGAAGAGGCTCTGCCGGTTTCACTTCCTTCAGCCTTGTTCTATGGCATCGGAACATTGGCCATGATTTTGGCCATTCTCGGTGCTGGTCAGTCAATCCAGAGGACGAATTCCGAGAAATTGGTTCGTTCCCGATGGCAGGCAGTGGCGGCCAGTAAGAACGAAAAACTTTGGCCTGATCGACTGGGTCGATGGGCACGTACGAATACACCACTTTTGAGCGAGACACCTGGAGTTTCTGGTGGTTCAAAATTGTCGGCTGTTTCGGCGTTTTACACGATAGATCAAAAGGCAGCGAGAGTGAGTTGGGCGGGCCCTTACAAGGGTTGGAATGATCGATTCCTGGAATTCCAGTCTCTTGGATGGTCGATTGCAAGTGAGCAGGTTGTGACGACGAATCCGACGGGCAAGCCTTACGTCCTGATGAATTTGTCTCAGCCGACGGGCGAAAAGGGTTTTCTGGTTTATGCGATGGACAAGATGGGTGGAGACTCTGATACGCCTTCCGTGCGAAGTCTATCGCGTCTGGTTTGGTGGCATTTCCTTCAAGGTGCGGCCATGCGAAATCCGACTCAGGCTGATCGTTACCTGACAGAGATTTTCTATGAGTCGTTTACGGCACCTAAAGCGGCAGATCAGCAGGCTCTTGGCGAGCTTTTGAAGGCTGCAATGGAAGCCAAACTGCCACAAGAGCTGTCATCAGGTGAGTGAACGGGAACTTTTGGTCGATGGTTGCGTGAAGAACTCTCGAATTTCGGAATTTGCGATTTTTTCGACTTGCCGAAATTCTCGATTCCAATGACAATTGTTCAGGAGAATCGATGTCTACAAATCCCAAAAGCTCTCAATCCCTGGATCCTGAACATCCGCCTGAATGGCGGGATGATGAATTTCAGATTGCTTCTGCGGCTGACGAGAAGTCTGACGAGAGTTTTTTTTCGCACATTAAAGTCTTTGTCTACCACCTGTTTGGAATGGAGTATAACGTAAGGACAGACAGGCGAACGGATTCATCTTTCGGATTGGCGGACGACGAGGATCTTCATCAGTTTGCGATTGGTGATGGCGAATCACGAGTCAGCCGGAAGAATCGCAAGGTTGAGTTTGATAATGATTTAGAGCACGATTTTGCGTCTGAGCGAATCAGGCCGACAGGTCGTTTAGGGGCTGCCAGTGTTGATGAGCAGGATGATCTGAGAGTTGCCGAAACTTCAAAGTACAGTCACTTTGAGCCTGAGGAGGATTTGCAAACTCCTCAACTGGTGGTGGATACTCCTGAGAGTTCGGCAGACGATTTTCGAATTGCGACAGATCGAGCCAAGTTAGATTTTGCAGAACAGATTGTTGAAGAGCCAGCCCGATTTAAACGCACTGAAGCGGAAGTGGATCCTGAGCCTGACGATATGCAGGTTGCAACTGCGAAGCGGATGGCGTCGACCCCGATTTTTTCTGATGCTGTCACATCCGACACAGGGGCTTATCATTCGGGCGATGAGGAGATGCTTCAGGCGGCCTCTGTGGAAACCCGTCGTCACTTTGGTGAGCAGATTCATGATCAGCTAGGAGATCTGGTTGATCGTCTGGACATTACGAATCAGGCGATGGAATTTGGCGACATTGATCAGCCACTTTCGAACAACGATGATTCGGGGATTGCTGAAGAACGCAGTGATGCATCGGATCAGATCCGTCAGAAGAATTTGATGGCTTTGATCGTTCGCGGTTTCATCCGATTATTTCGCTGGCTGATCGGAATACCATGGCGGATCGTTTCACAGACGGGCGGCATTCAAGAGCAGTCAAGGCTTAAACTTGAGCCATTGATCGCGGGAATTCCGGCGATCATCATGACCATGATGGCGTATAAGTCTGTTGTGTTTCTAAACACATCGGATTTGCTGAGGGAACGGAATTACTATCTTCGCAAGTCGAACAATATGCTTGCGTCAAGTCAGTGGGAAGGCGCGCATCTGGCTATGCGAAGGGCCTGTTTGGCAGCCAATACGCCGGCCAATTTATGGCAATATGCACAGTTGATGTTGCAGGCTCCCGACACGGGAACTCGGCTTAAAGGCAGAAGGCTTGTGCTCAAACTGGCCGCTCATGATGGCGATAATCTTCCGGATGCCCATATTTTTCTGGCCAAAGAGTTGATCAATCGCAAAGATTTGCAGATTGAGCAAGTTCCTGAATTTATCGAATTGGTCCAGAACCATCTCAGGTCCGCACTCAGTGTTGCCCCTGATCGACTTGATGCGGTCGAGATGCTGCTTGATTTGCTGATGACTCTGCGAGATGACAAGGAAGTGCAGCGATTGCTGGTTCCTCGTTTGGAACGATGGCCGGTCGGTCACTATTATCTTGCAAAGCTGGCGTTTAACAAAGGCGACCGAGTCAACCAGCAGATTTCAGCCACGTTTGCAGCGAACTATTATGAGTCGATTCCCAAGCTTTTAGAGCAAAGCCTGAAAGACAGGGAACGCTATCTGATGTGTCTGGCCCTGGCAGGCCAATGGGGAAAAGCTCAGCCAATTCTTGATGAATGGTATAAGCGGCTTGACGATGCGTCTGCGATCAAAGACTGGAAGAATCGTTTTTTAGCGATTCGGACGATTGAAAAGATTGAATATCCTGTGAAGGATTCCACCCCATTGATTTCGGAATGTTTGATCGAGCTTGCGAAAGATCCGAAGAACTCTGATCTTTGGAACGTTGTGAGCCAATATGCTGACCGTCAGCCAGCTTACGGAGATTCGGTTTACAGGTCGGCACGGAAAATCATTGGGGCGAATCTGGCGGCTCTCGACTCCGAGGGATTCATGATTTGGGGCAACATCGCAAGGAAACGCCGAATCAACAATGATGCCCGCTATTTCCTTGAGCAAAGTATCAAGCTCAAGCCTGACAACGTGATCGCTGCCAATAATCTCGCAAATATTCTTTACAAGGAAGAGCCAAAAGATTATCAGAGAGCGTTGGTTTTGATTGAGATGGTATTGAGGTTCGAGCCCAACAACCCAATCTATCTTGAGACTCGGGGGCAGATTTTTGCCTTGCTTGGCCAGGATGACCGTGCCATTGATGATTTGACACGATCACTCAGCAGTTTTCCGAACGTTCCTGAAATTCATGAGACCCTTAGCCGGTTGCTACGTCGTAAAGGAAGTATTGAACTTGCTTTGCGTCATGAGAGCAGGCTGACTGAGCTGCGTAATAATATTCCGAATCAAAATCAGTCAGGTCAACTCGTACCCAAACCAAGATAAACTCAGCTTGCAATAAACCATGGCCCGAAACGACCGTAAACGACAAAGCTTGCTCTCTCGAATTTTTCGTCGCAAACGACGATCGTCCAGGCCATCACATACCAGCTCAATTTCCGAAGTGTCGGGTAATCCAAAAAAGAAGAAGTTTAGACTTAAGACGATTCTAAAAGGGCTGAGGAAATCTGTTAAGACGGTCGGGTCTGGCAGTCTGGCGCCGGATGAACGGACGGGCGTGAAGGATGTGACTTTGGGATCGATCCTTCGATCAGTCACAAAAGTGAATAAAGCGGATAGTCTGGCAGAGCGTGATTCGGCAGCGGGAGGGGCGGGCAAACGGAAGTTGAGCCGTCTCCAGAGACTCAAACTTGGGATCATTGAAAATGCCAAGCGATTGACATTGGCCGCACCTGCGATCGTGGTTTCATTCTTCGTCCTGCAACTCTGGCTTGACCTCACTCCAAGTCGGCTTGTCAGTCAACTTGGTTTTACGAACCGGTTTGATCGAGCGTTTGAAGAGCAACGATTGGATGAAGCCAATCTGCTTGTAAAAAATCAGCTCTCCTCAACAAATCGGCCGGGAAATCAGGATCTGTTCCGTTATGGGCTGATCCTTGGTTCGCAACAGAAGTTACAGAGGACTCGAGAACTTCTGGAATTCCTGACGGAATCGTCGGACCGAAGTTATGGGCCAGCCCACATTGAAATGGCCCGGGCTTATTCTGCCTTGCCCAAGCAAACAGACCAGACATCCTCAAAAATTGAGAGTCACCTGATTCGGGCCATGGTGGACACGGACACGGAAACCTTCGCCCGGATCGCGCTTGGCCGGCTTTATCGGAGTCGCGGACGCTTCAACGATGCCGAAAGAATTTTAGAGCCAATCCGGACCAATGAAGAGGCTTGTCTTGAACTCGCCCTGGTGCGTAATGCTCAAGGCCGGTATGTCGATGTTCCGACCACGGTCGCTCCCTATATCACACGTTGGCGAGATCAGTGGAAGAACCCCCAGGATTTGGTTCAGTTTGAACATTCCGCGATTGGCCTGATCCTGATGAAGGATGAGGCGATTGTGCTGGCAGAACTTGATCATCCGAAAGTCCCCATACCGCCGTCTCGGATTGACGAACTTCGGCGACTGGCACTCGGCCTATGGATCACACGACTTCAGGCTGATGGCCGTAGTCAGTATCCTCAGATTCTCAAAATCATCAGCGAATACCATCAGAAACTGCCTTGTTCTTCGATCTGGATCGCTCCGTTGATGCAACTCACAGAGCCAACCAGCCCTGTTCGGAATTCTGCACTGAAACTGCGTGAGCAAATGACGTTTCAGACCGATTGCGACCCTGCCTACCTTCACGAATTTGCGGTGCAAGGCAAGGAGAGTAAAGAGCTTGTGTTTGCCCGTCAGATTTACGAGAAAATCTTATCGAAGTATCCCGATGAAATTTTATCACTCAATAATCTGGCAATGATGCTTATCGAGTCAAATCCGAAGGACCCGCAAAGGGCCTTGAAACTTGTGGAGCCAATCATTCAAAAGTATCCGGACTTCCTCGAAATCTACGATACAAGGGCCCAGATCAAATCGTCGATGGGGCTCACGAAAGACTGTATTCAGGATTATCTCAAAGCGTTGCCTGTTTACTGCCTCAAGCCTGAATACCATCAGCGTCTATCCAAAGCCTACCAGCAGATCAACGACACAGCCAACGCCCGGATGCATAATGAGCTTGCTCGCGAGCTTTCAGGGCTTGAATAATCGGTCGCATCTTAAGAAAATAGCCCGAGTTAGATAAGAGGCGTTAGCCGCCGGTTTGCGAAAGATAATTAACCGGGGGGTATAAATCTAGCCGCCGGGCGCTAGCCCCCGGTTCGCGAAAGATAAATAACCGGGGTGTATGAATATAGCCGTCGGTTCACCGAAGAAAATTAACTGGGGCTATCGCCAAGCCCGGCTAGATAAAGCCAATCCAACCGGGGCTATCGCCAAGCCCGGCTAGATAAAGCCAATCCAACCGGGGCTATCGCCAAGCCCGGCTAGATAAAGCCAATCCAACTGGGGCTATCGCCAAGACCGGCTAGATAAAACCAATCCAACCGGGGCTATCGCCAAGCCCGGCTAGATAAAACCAATCCAACCGGGGCTATCGCCAAGACCGGCTAGATAAAACCAATCCAACCGGGGCTATCGCCAAGACCGGCTAAATTACAGCCAAGTCGTGCTTGGCCACGATTGGCCTAAGAACCGGAAGTTATTTTCGACCTTATCCTTAATTCTTAGCCTTACGATTTGGCCGTTTTGCCATGACGAATTTGAATTGAAAAAGCCCACGACATGTGTTCACATGCCGTGGGCTGAATGGACTTAAAAGTCTTGTGAGTTAAACGGCATCGGCCATGGAGTCGAGTTGCAGGAGAGCTCTGTTTTGCTCTTTGGCCAGATAAGCCCGGCCTTTTTTGACCAGAATATGATCCCAGGGCAAAACTTCTTCGAGCGGCCTGGCTCTGTGGCTGTAGAATTCAACGTCCATTCCGAGGTCTTCGAAGACACTCCACCAAAGCTTTGGCTGAAAATATTCGGACCAGGCGTCGAGCCTTGCTCCGCGTTTCCAGGCCTCAAGAACAGCCTCTGAAACTCGCCGGTCGCCTCGGGTCAGAACGCCTTCGAGAAGGCTTCGTTCGATGTCGTGACACTTGATCGAGACCGACTTGATCTTGACCTGATCGCGCATGTATCTGTGGGCCCAACGGAAATATTCGCGGCCCTGCATCTCATTCCACTGATAGGGTGTGTGAGGCTTGGGGACGAAGTTGGACACACTTGCCGTCACATCCGCATATCTGCCTGTGACCTGCTTCCCAATTTTCGCAATCGTTTCAGCCATTTCCACAATACCGTCGAGATCGGCTGTCCGCTCGCCAGGCAGACCACACAGGAAGTAGAGTTTAACCCGCTTCCAGCCTCTTCTAAAGGCTTCTTCAGCACCTTCATAAAGATCTTTGTTGTCGATTGGCTTACGAATCTGCTCACGCATATCATCGCGGGCCACTTCAGGGGCCAGAGTCAGGCCGCCTCGTCTGCCTTCTTGAAGCAAGGCAGGGATTTTCTTGAGGGTTTCGGTAATCCGCAGGCTTGGCAGGCTGATCTTTACTCCAAGAGGGGTAAAGACTTCGCACATCTTCTGCACAAGTTCTTCAAAGTATGGGTAATCGCTGGTGGAGAGCGAAAGCAGGCTGATTTCGTCGTAACCCGTGTTCAGGTAAGACTCCATGGCGGCCTTAACAATCGTCTCTACGGATCGAACCCGGAGGGGGCGCTTGATCACGGTGGATTGACAGAATCGGCACTGCCACGGGCAGCCTCGCATGATCTCGATTGCGATTCTGTCGTGGGCTGTTCCAATGTTTGGAACGATGGGGCGAACGGGCAGTGGGATGGCGTCCAGGTCGTCCACCACACAGGCTTTGATGGCTTCGGGAACATCGTCGCGGAGCCTTCTGATTTCGATAATGGTGCTATCTTCACCATAAATCGGGGTGTAGAATCTTGGCACATAGGCCCATTCATTGGCGGCTGCAATTCTGGCCAGTTTATCTTCACGGGTCAGGTCAGGGTCGCCCTTCATGGAGGCCCACATCTCGGCCACCACTGGTAGGGATGGTTCTCCATCGCCGACGATGAAGAGGTCGATGAATGGTGCGATCAGCTCAGGATTCTGGGCGCCAGGGCCGCCGGCGATGACTAAAGTGTCGTCCGCCCCACGTTCGTCGGCATGGAGAGGAATTCCGCCGAGGTCGAGCATTGTCAGAATATTGGTATAGCTGACTTCATACTGGAGCGAAAAACCGATGATATCGAACTGGTTTAGAGGCGTAAAAGTTTCAAGCCCATAGAGCGGCAGATTTGCGGCCCTCATGGCTTTTTCAAAGTCGGGTACAGGGGTGAAGACCCGCTCGCAGGCCCATCCAAATTCATTCATCAGGCTGTAAAGGACCTGAAAGCCGTGGTGGCTCATTCCGAGTGTATAGGCATCAGGAAAGGCCAGACAAATGGACCCTTTGGCCGTGGCATGGTCCTTGCGGACGCTATTCAGCTCTCCACCCAGATATTGAGCGGGGCCTTGAACGTGTGGCAAGACGTGCTGGGCAACGGACTTCTTCAGCGTCAGGTTCATCTGCAAGTCTCAAAGTCTGAGGTTGGGCGAAAGCTCAATTAGTCTACCCTATCACACGATTGGAGTGAAGTGTTAAATGGAGTTTATACTTCAGCTGGCGGTAAGGCTTTCACCGGTTTTGGTGCCAGCCTAACTAACCCGCCGCCCGAACAAGGGCCGCATGAGAGATTAACCAGGTCAACATAAACATTTGCAAAATCATTGTGTTGCACCTACCAGCGTGACTTCAGGGACGCTCGGTCTTGCTGACGCGGCTGGTTAGTTTGGACTGCTGAACCAGATCATCGGCCCTTGATTGATCTGGTTTGTCAATATGTGAATATGAGTTCTGTTGTTTAATTTCATGTGATCATAATGTATAAATAAAGCGACATTCGGACTGAAATCTAAAAATAAAAGATCAGAGATATTGAAGTTGTCTTAATAAATCTTATGATAACACGTATGTGATTAAGAATGAGTTTCGAAGTTGATTCCGCAATGAAATAGGATTGAAGGCTCCAAATGATTGGTTTTGTTCGACACTTTGTGTTTCTAGCGACTATTGCTTTGGCCCTGTCGGTCTCGACACCTCAGAGTCAAGCGGTTGATATTGACCTGCTTGACACGATCACCCCGGCAACATCCACTGGCGATAACGTGATTGCCGTTGGAGATCGGAATGCCCAGAGCTTTATGACAACGGCATCCGGTTCTACCATCAGTCAGGTGGATCTTTCCCTTAAGAAAGCACCTGGAGCTGCAGGCCAATATTCAGTCAGCATCTACTCGATGAATTCCGTCAGTTCCGAGCCTGATACGCGACTCTCATATGTGGCTCAAAACCAGAGTCAGTCCGCCTTGGGCACAGCTTATGGGACAGTCTCATTCACGGGCTTATCGATCGCACTTGATCCATCTAAGAACTATTATATCGTTCTGGAAGACGTGACCCTTGCCGCGATGGATTGGCAGTATTGGGACACCACATCATCGGGAATTTCGCCTCCCACTTATTGGATGGGATACTCCTCTGGAAACTGGATTCCTACACCTTCGACCGATTATCCAGCCATGATGAAAGTGATTGCCACGGCTGTTCCTGAACCATCTGCCTGGGTTTTGTCCGCCTTGGCCTTGGTGGCTCTCGGAACCAGCTTGAGACGCTGGTCATGAGGTTCTTGATCTTTTCGACTTTTATTTGACAAGAATTACCCGTCCATTAAGGGCGGGTTTTTTGCTATGATGGTTTGATCCGGATTCAAAAACGCGGCAGAATGCTCCTGAAGAAATGTCTCTAAGTCATGATGATGCCAAATTCAAAACTGTGGGTATTCGCTTGTTTAATCAGTATTTCTGGCGGGTGTGGCGGTCAGGATGCAACGTCAAGATCCAAGCCTGTAGGGGCCAGAAATCAGTCCTCCGAAGGTGTTGAAAAACCGTCGACGAACTCCTCGGAACCTCAGGAAAAGCGGATCGCCACGCACTGATTCATCATGCAAAACCTCGATAAAGACAAGCTCCATAACGCACTTCCACGCATTGCCATCACCATGGGCGACCCTGCCGGGATCGGGCCTGAGGTGATTGTGAAAGGTTGGCTAAGAAGGTATTTGCATTCGATTTGCGTGCCTGTTGTGGTCGGCTCACTGGAGTTGCTGAAAAAAGCGATATCGGAGAGCGGAGCAGCCCTGAAACTGATCCCATTGAAGAGTTTGGAACGAATTCCAGAATTTGAGAATGACCAGATTGGCGTGATTGAGCCTCTGAAGGCTCCGGATGTGGCTTCGATCGTACCTGGCAAAATTGATGCAAGATGCGGGCTGGCAGCATATGAGTACCTGAATTTTGCGATTGATGCGGCTCTCAGCAGTCAGATTGACGCGATTGTGACACTAGGACTGCACAAGGAGTCGCTGAGTCGGGCTGGAGTGACAGAGCCTGGTCACACGGAAATTCTCGCCCGGCGATGTGGAGTTACCGATGTGGCCATGATGCTCTACCTTCCGCCCGAACCTGTGCGCCATAAAGGGCTTGGGGTGGTTCATGCAACCCTTCACAATTCATTACGTAAAGTCTTTGATCTACTGACTCCAGAACGTCTCGATGCCTCGATTCGGCTGGCCCATGATGTCATGAAACCTCTGATTGCAGATGATCAGTTTCAGCCACGTGTGGCCCTGGCAGCTCTCAACCCACATGCCGGTGAGGGTGGGCTTTTTGGAGACGAAGAGATTCGCCTGATCGCTCCGGCTGTGGCCCGGGCCCGGCTCAGCGGACTGGATGCCAGCGGCCCATTTTCCGCCGATACGCTTTTTGGTCAGGCTCTTGCTGGCCAGTACGATGCTGTCGTGGCCATGTATCACGATCAAGGCCATGTGGCCTTGAAGACGCTTGGGTTTGATCGTGCCGTCAACATCACCTGTGGCCTGCCGATTGTGCGCACGAGCGTGGCACACGGAACCGCGTTTGACATTGTGGGGCAAGGGCTGGCGCGGCCTGAAAGCCTCGAGTCTGCCACGTATGCCGCAGCAAAAATTGCATTATGGCGTCGTCGAAACAATACCCGTCCATAAGTCTGTAAGGCTTTGCTCAAACGAGACTTGAGGGCACCAGTGGGTATCCATCTGAATGAACTTGATGGATGCCTTTGAATCGGATGGGCCTTGGGCTGAATGATTTAAACTTTCAACCCATTCCACATTTCGGCCAGAAATTTTGGCGAGTATTTCGAGACCTTCTAGCAAGCTCCGCGAAACTCCTGTACCGACATGATAAACCTGATTGGATTTTCCATGATCAGCCAATGCCAGAATCGCCGAGGCTGCATCGCGAACGTCGATGAAATCGCGTCGGTGCGATAACCCAAACGCCTGTATTTCAAGTGGTTTACCGATTTCCGTTGCAGCCAGTTCTGCAGCATATCGGCCAAACGCCTGATGGGTGGACTGACCTGGCCCGATCAGATTGAAAATTCGGGCCACCATGGGCGTGATTGGGCCACCACTGGCCTGAAGCACGGCTTCTGAAGCAGCCCATTTTGACTTTCCGTAAGTCGTTACAGGATCTGGTTTATACGACTCATCGACAGGCAGTTTTTCGAGCGGAACTTCGCCGAGTTCAGCCGCAGAACCTGCGTGAACCAGTCTGACTGGATATTGGCAAGATTTTAAACAGTTTAACAAGTTGAATGTCAGTTCGGCATTGTCGTTCCAAAGGTCCGTATCAGAAGCCGGTGGAGTTCGGCCAGCCAGATTTAATACGATATCAGGCCTGTGTTGGTTAATAATTGAATTGAGTGCTGTAAATTCATTTAAATCCGCATGAATTTGTAATGTATTAGCGCGGTGTGGGATCTGTTTACGGCTGATCAGGATTCGCTTCTGGTTTGGCCTTAGTTGCAATAGGTCGACCAACGCTCGGCCCAGAAAGCCTGAGGCGCCGGTGATCAGCCATGTTTGAGGACGATAAATCATCCGCGTTCGTAAACCAGTCTTGTAGAAATCGGTGGGCGGGCTCGGCCCAGATTCAGTTTTGGATCTGGCACAAGCCTCTCCCAGCCAAGTAGTTCCAGACATGCCGCATGGACGTCATCGGGGGTGAGTTCCGTCATGCATCGGTGATGTTTTTCCGGGCAGAGGCCTTGCTGGCATGGTCCACAGTCGACCTTTTTTTGAAGGTGAATGGCTTGTGGATGGAGTGTGCGGGTCCATGCGATATGTGTTGGCCCAAAAAGACTTACAGTGGGTATTCCGAAGGCAGTGGCAAAGTGTCGGGGGCCTGAATCGGTTGTGACCACCAGATTGGCACGCTTGATGATGGCTTTCGAAAGGCCAACGCTGAGTGGCTGATTGGAGAGGCTCAGAACGCGTTCGTCGTTCGCCAGTGTTGCAATTCGGTTTGCATTTTCCACTTCAGAAGGGCCGCAAATTACGAGGATTCTGGCTTTGGGGATATCTTTTAAAATCTTCTCTGAAAGACTTGCAAACGATTCTGAAGGCCAGTTTTTGGCTGGTCCGAAGGCTCCGCCGGTGTTGAAGACGATTAATGGGTTTGCATTTGCAATTTTTAATTCCGACAATGCCGAATCCGCAGCCGATTCGTTGGCTGGAAGCGTGGCTTGATCGAGCTGACGGCCCATGTCAGGGCAGCCGAGGTGTCGAGTTAGGCCCAGATAATAATCGACGACCGGGATTGGCTCGAACTTAAAACGGGTGCGGTTTGGCGGTTCGATTCGATCGGTGAGCAGAATTCCACGACCACCACGGGCATAGCCGACGCGACGTTTGGAGCCTGATCGGAATCCCATCAGGGCGGATCGAAATGAATTTGGGAGAAGAATTGTCAGGTCAGGCTTGATTCCGCGTAATTGATTCAGGACTTGAGAAGACTGCAATTCTGGTTTGGAGGAGCGTGGATCGAAGAGAATCCGGTGGTCGCAGGCGTTCAGGCCGTCGAGCACAGGGGCCACCACAGGCTTGACCAGAGCATGAATGATTGCGTCAGGAAAGCCAGCCCGCAAGGAACGAAGGGCGGGGGTGGCCATCACGGTGTCGCCGATGAGGTTGGGGCAGTAGACGACGATATTCATGGAATCTCCAGATCGGGACGTACACAACCGAGCCATTTCATCGCAGTTTTTACGGATTTGGTCAAGGTCATTGATTGTTCATGGAACTGAATTGGGAACTGGCCTGTTCATGATTTGGAAATCTGGTAGAACAGTGGATAGAGTTGAAGTCAGGCAGGCGATATGGAATCGTCTGGGTTCAGTCACAAGATGCAACTATTTTTCGGGATCGGTGATTCAGTCATGGAACGACCCAAACGCAAGTATGTTCCCGAAGGATTGGCTCCCACTGAGAGTCTCGAACAGCGTCTCTGTATGACCAGTTCACAGATCGCTGGGGGCATGCCAGGCGTTGGGCAAAACCAGACCGTGAATGCGGCTGCGGCTGTGCCCGGCTATGGGAGCACGAACAATGCGTGGGCACAATCTCGCCAGACACGGATTGACCGGGTTCCTGGTTCGTTCGCTGAAATTGACCCAACTCAAAAGATACCAAGAGCGATCACGGCTTCCATTCAGTCCAATCTTCAGCTCATTCTGGGCACGATCACAGGCAAGGCTCTGCCGAATCAGCGCACGGCCATGAACGAGTTGCTGAAGGCCATGGTGCCGAAGAATGCGGTGAGCCAGCAGTCGGCGGCTGCGATGAATAAGGTCTTTGGTGAGATGCTGGTTTCAGCCGGCGCCAATCCGACCATTGCCATGAATTTGCAGAATGATATGTTGCAGCTGACGCAGGCGGCCATTGCCACTTCGTCACAGCCCTCATTTGCAGTCTCAAATAATTATATTTTCATGTATTATGTGGCTACCACGGTGGGCTGGAATATTCCAATGCCGGGTGCTCCGCAATTACTCCCTAAACTAAATACAAATCCGAATGGTCAGCCGATCACCGCCAGTCGTCGGCCCCAGTTTACGGGGACTTATACGCCAAATATGACCATTGAGATTCTTGATGTGTCGAATGGTAATATTCTGGCCAAGGGAGTGAGTCAGGCGAACGGCCGGTTTACAACAAATTCGACAACGTCATGGGCACCTGGAGTTTATGTCCTGACAGCTCGGGGCAAAACACCGGCTGGTGAATATAGCCAGTTTTCACCGCATACCATTCTCACAATTACGGCTGGACCAACTTCGACCAGAACGCCGAGAACGCGTTGATTCGTTGCCGCAAGTGTCTTGATAATAAGAAGCTTGCTGTATCAATTTCAGGATGATTCGTCGAATAAAGCAATGAAATAAAAAAGGCCCCGAAGTTTCCTTCGGGGTCCTTTTCATATCATAAATCCATCAGAATTACCTGCCAGATTTGACTTTGGAATTCTTGAGCAACAGATTCGGCCCAGCCAGAATCTTGCCGTTGAAGATCTGAACATAGTTTGTGCCGGGTGCACCGATTCCCTGACCGCCCAGGAAGACTCCACCGGTGTTTTGCAGGCCAGCTGTCGGTGTGCCGGTGATGGCCAGCCGGTATAGCTGACGCAGCGGAATGTTCTTCTGCACCAGACCTAAAGTCACCGTGTTGGCACCAGCGTTATAGATGGCTGAGGCCAATCGAATGTTCTTGTCGTCGCGAGTACCGAATCGGCCGTCAACGCCAGCCGACGTCAGAAGGTAGTTGCCTACGTTTGATGCGGCTGAGGCATCCAGAGTCTGGCTGAAGCTGGCCACAAGCGTGGTCGGCTGGGCGTGATAGCCGTAACGCACCAGTTTGGTCACCACCGGGGCGGCTACAGACTGGATGAGCATCTGATAATTCATCACGCTCTGGAAGCCTGAGCCTGAGCCCAGAACTGTGAAATTATAGGTGCCAAGTGCCAGCGGTGTGCCTGTGATCAGGCCATTTTGCGACAGGCTCAGGCCGGTGGGCAAGGCTCCGCCGGTGACCACCCAGGTGGCTGGGCCAGATGTGCTGGTGAGTTGCTGTTGGAACGGAACTCCCGCCACGGCGTTAGGCATGATGCCTGGGAGTGTGGTTGACTGAGTTGGCGAGTTTACTGTCAGGTAAAGATAGGCAGTGCTGCGAGGGCCGTTAGGCTGGGTGATGTTGATGGTCAGCTGGAACGGGCCGCTCACGGTGGGCGTGCCGGTCAGTTGGCCGGTAGGGCTGAGTGTCATGCCTGTTGGCAGGGCCACGCTGTTTGGATTCAGGCTGAAGAGATAGATCTTGGACGGATCGCCGCCGGTGGGCAGAATCGTCTGGGCGAATGGCTGGCCGACATAGGCTGTGATGGCTTGCGGGTTCACGCCTGGCGCGGCAAAGGTTTTGTTGTAGGCGATGCCGGTGATGCCCACGGCTTCGCTGCTTTCTCCCTTGCTGTCAACTGATGTGCCTGTTGACCCGATGTTTACGGCTGTGGCGACCACGTCGATTTGGCCGTCGCGGTTGAAGTCGGAAACGGCCAGGCCGTCAATCGCACGCTGGAAGGTGTCGTCAAACCCATCAGCGCTGTTGGTATAGGCAATGAATTGCTTTAATGGTCCGAATTGGCCTGTGCCATCGCCGGCCAGAATGCCGTAAAGCGTTGAATGGTTGGAGCCGCTGCCCACGGCGATGTCCTTATTGCCGTCGCCGTTGAAGTCGGCAATGGCCATGGCGCCGTTCCAGCCGGTGACGTCGTTGTATGCGTTCACGGCGTTGAGCGAAAGGCTGATCGGCCCGCCGGTCGGGGTTGTGTTGAGGTAAACCGAGAGCGGGGCGGTGGATGCTGTCCAGACGGAGAAGGACGGGGACGAGTCTCGCTTGAGCCAGGCCGACACATAGTTTGGACTTGTGGCCAGGTCAATCTTGCCGTCGTTGTTCAGATCGGCCGCCACCAGGTTCAAGCCATTGGCCGACCCGGCGCTGGCCGTGAAGATCCCGCTGGGCTGGGTGAACTGGCCGTTGCCGGGGTTGGTGAAGATGGTCAGGCCGTCGGCTTCGGGCGTGGCGAGGTCAAGCTTGCCGTCGGCGTTGAAGTCGGCCAGCACGGTATTGATAACCGCAATCGTACCGTAAGGCGATGTGAGGGAGTAGTTCGGGGCAGAGCCGCTAGCACCAATGCCCCATTCCGGGCTTGCCTGCTTCAGCGTGAGGGTGCTGATGGCATTGGGGGCGAAATCGCCAAGCCATGTGCCGGTCAGTGGGTCGGTCACGCCGGCGAAGACTTGAAAGCCAGTCATCGGGAAGGTCAGAATCGCGCTGCCGCTGATGGGCTCGGGAGTTAGGCCGAAGTTTGCAGAGATCAGGTCAGGCAGTCCGTCGCCGGTCACATCGCCCAGTGTCAGTTGACCAGTCTTGCCGGACCAGCCGTTGATCACCGTGGAGTTGGGCGAGGCCACAAAAAGCTGCTGCTGTGGGTCATACAGCCATTTGTCGGTGATGAAGCCAGAGCCAGGGATGGTGTTGTTGACGGACACGCTCGTCAGGATGTCCTGGTAGCCGTCGCCGTTCAAATCAACCACCGAGTAGCCTTCACCTGCGGCTTGATAGGTGACAGAGCCGGCTGCCTGAGGGCCTTTGGTCGAGAAGATCGGGCCATTTGGTCCGCCGAAAGCGACTTTGCCAAAGATACCGCGATTATAGTCGAGGAGCGGATTGGCTTTGGTGCCGTAGCCGATTTGGCCCGTGACATCGCCGGTTTCAAGCAGGTCGGGGTAACCGTCCTTGTTGAAGTCGATCTGGTTGCCATTGATGTCGGTAGTAATTACCGTGGCGGCATGAAAGAAGGTGGTAGCGTTCTCCGCAATCGGGGGTGTTGGCAGTTCGCCCCAGGTAGGCTGGCTGGCCAGGGCACCGCTGGTCATCAGGACGGGCGCGGCCGTCATGACCTCGCGGCGTTCCATGGATTCAAGGGTTGCAAAAAATGAGCGACGGCGATTGTTTCGGGATTTGAGCATGAGAGTTCTCTTTTTTAGCTTGCAAAAGCTCGGGATTGCGAGGTGTGGGTAGATTGCGTACTTTAGTAATTATGACTTTGAGGTGTGGCCATGTCTATCCATATCGCGCAACACCCCTGAAATGTTTCCGAATTTTGGAGTATTAAGAAATTTAACGATTTTGAGGCCCCTTTGCGCTTTTCGGATAGACGCCGAGGCCTGTGTTCGATTCTGATATTCAATATTGTTTCGGTCCGAAAGATCGACCAGAAGATTCGGCGAGTCAGAGAGGCCCATTCCATTGAGGCAATTGATGAGACACCGCAGATTGAACCTGTTTTTGGCTGTGATAGCCACGCTTATTGGTGGCCGGAACGCCCGCGCCCAATACAACGACAACGCAGGGGCCTTTTATCCTGGACAGGTTGTTGTGGATGCACCGCCCGCCGCCTTCGCGCCGAATGCTGGCCCAAGCTTGCCTGCACTTGTCAATTCACTGGTGATGGAATCACAGCAGGCCATGGACAACCTGCGCTACGAAATGGCTGGCACAGATGTCTGCCTTCAGGGCGAATTTCGGGGCATCGCCCTCATCAACGCCTGCAAGCAGTTTCAGAACAACATTCAAACCAACGACCCGCGGTTGCTTCAGAATGGTTTTACAAATATTGATCGTGCCTTTACAGCGTTATCGCAACTGGTGAGCCCTTATGGTCAGGATGCCCCTCGCACAGTGAACTCGCTGGACCGTGTCCAGCGGCTTACATTTCAGATACGTAACCGGATTGGGAGCTATCAGCCGGGCAGCCCGGGCTTGCCTGTAAACGCTCCTCCAGCGTTTAACCCCAGAGCCTTGGCTGATGCCACCGCCAGACTTCAAATATCCATTGACCAGCTCTCGCGCACTCTGGCCAGATTTTATCAGCAGGAATATGGGCCAGCTCGCAACGCAGTGAGCCAAATGGAAGGCCTGAACCGCTTCCTGCAAGGGCTGCTCACTTCTTCCGTAAGGAATGAAGAAATCTGGCAGGCGACCCAGCAACTGCGTCTGACGAGTTGGGACCTATTCACATTTGCAGCACAATATCCGATTGATCAAGGCTTGAGGAATCAGATCGTAGCCACAAAGCAACTGCATGACGTGGTTTGTAATCTGGCGGGCAGTGATCCTAACGGCCCGATTTATGAGCCAGGAATGCCACCCGGAAAAGGTCGGATTGTCAAGCAGGCTCCGCCCAATCCAGCGATCGGCCCCGGCCAGCCTGGAATTCCACCGATAGTCCGGCCAATTGCTCCTCCACATCCTCCTCAGTTTTTCCAGCCGACCAGTGAATTTTTGGCCTTGCTGAACAGCACGCTCAACCAGAGCGATACGCTGCTCAAAACCGTTGAGCTGCACGTCAATCAGCTCAATTACGGATATCGAATTCAAGCCTCATTGAGAATGCTTCGCAGTGATCTCCTGGTCCTGAATCAGCTTGTTCGTCAATCTTCCAGCCGCAATGAAATTCAGCGGTTAGGAGCTGGACTTACCGAGAAAACCAATGAACTGGCTGGAATCGTTCAGCAATATTCCGGCGGCAAGTCAGGCCCTTTGATCGATCAGTTACGCACGCTTGATCAATCTGTCAGACAAGTTGTTCAACTGTTGCGCTAAACCGCAAGGCAAAATATTTATACCGATACTCACCATTCAGAGGATTCCAAAGAAAATGACCACTGCCATCATTCTGACACTGGCCGCACTGGCTCAGTCTGCCCCTCCAATCGTCAATGAATCCAGGCCGATTGCACCTGAGTTTATTACAAGTCTTCAAAAGTCTGAGAAAACAATTGACGCCCTCAAACAATTTTCCGTGACAGCCAGGGTGACATCAAGTCTTGAAGGGTTGAATTTGAGGCAAG
>Ga0208720_1000105_pt1 | contig 22445 bp, 10 predicted proteins | sample LakMenEpi20Apr10_FD_150716 | JGI IMG/M metagenome (GOLD analysis project Ga0208720, IMG submission 150716) | Freshwater microbial communities from Lake Mendota, WI - 20APR2010 deep hole epilimnion (SPAdes) | ecosystem: Environmental > Aquatic > Freshwater > Lake > Epilimnion/Euphotic zone ...
AGCACCAGCCCCAGCCCCAGCCCCAGCACCAGCCCCAGCCCCAGCACCAGCCCCCCTAACCACCGCGCCAGCCCCAATGTTAACGACAGAGGGAAATTTTGTTGGATGAATAACCCTTAGAATACGTTTTCCTTCACTTGAAAAATCAACTTTTAACGACTGGCAGTGTGTCTTATACCATTTGTTTATATGATCACCATGAGCAAATGCCAGTGAACTTTTAGTGGCAATATTCCATACGTTGTTGTTGCCTTGTCGTTCAATATCATCAACGGATTTAAAGGCAGAAACATAATAGTTAGCATCTGGTGCTTGACATTCACTCTCCTTCCATATTGTATTCTTAATCAAAGCAAGGTCATTGGCGCTGCAATTTTGACTTGTTAAATACTGAAACGCAGCGGCGTTCATGCGTTGAGCATTATCATCATTCTGTAAATAACAAATATTGGCATGTGAAAAATACCAGTTACCTATTTTTACTACAAGCGGCCGTTTCGCGAGCAGCTTAGACGCTATATCACCTGGATTACGACCGCCTTTAAACATTAAATGGCGCAGATGCAAATCGGTGTGCCTGACAAGGACCTCCTCGGGTAAGTTAGATTCCACGTTTGTTTTGATGTACGCGTTAAAATCGGCGGCTGATGTATACTTTTTGTAATGGTCTTCATAATCAGCTTTAACGTCTACCGTGCTTTTCATCTCATGATCTCCGAGCAACGAAATAAACGCGCTCGGTGGGTTAGTTTTACCTGCAGCATCAGCAATATGCTCAATGTACTGCAGAACCTCCAGCTCGGGGTATCTTCCGGTACTACTAACAACATCGTTTATAGTACCATTAATTGTCTCTTTTCGGTCAATTTGGTTGCCTAATTGGATGACCCGCGTGTTTTTTGCGATCCATTCACCTCTTTCATTAATAATGTCAGCATCAAAAAGCGTGTACAACAAAGCATCGATATCGCCACGTAAATCCCCTATAGCTACCACGGTGCCTGTAAACATGGAAAAATCCCATTGTGGCGCTTGTGTTGGTGTACTTTCTTTACCTAGTTTTTTGAAGAAGTCTTTGGGTGTTAAATACCATAACTTTTTGATACTGGTCCAGGTTGGATGTTCGGTTACACTTTTGTTTATGATTTGAGTCAGTGTTTCGAAATTGTCTAACGATATAAAACGATACGGATCTTTTTCTTTGTTCTCTACTAATGTAAACATTTGATCCGGTTTTGCAAGATTTTTGAAATATGGGTAAACCGCGGTGTAGTTCCTATTTTCATATAATTCATGTACAACAGGTGTTGAAGGCTCCAAAAGAATCCAGTCGTAAAAAGTTTGTCTCGCTAAACGAATAATAAATTCATAAAACAATCCCGTTATTCTAGATTGTGTATGGGATTTTGAGCATATAATATCAATCCATATGATAGGTAAAGTTTTCGTTCGTTTCTTTAACGCTTCATTGATTTTTATAATTTCTTCATTACTGTTGGATGCGTCTGCATTTAACTCTTCCTGTAGTTTAAAATAAGTATTCACGTCAACATTTTCAAAAGCTTGTAAATTAGAATGATCTTTCTGTGGAATATAAGTACCTAATATAACATCAAATGGCTTTATACCTAAAACTCCTACTACTTCATCTTCTATGTCTATTACCTCGAGTAAAAAAAACTCATTTCCCCGAGTGACGTTTTTGAAATGTTCAACATTGCTGGGATTATAATTAGTTAGTAGGTCCATAAAGTAATCGTCATAATTTTCAGCGCGTTTACAGATATCATTATATTGCTTTATTTTAGCTCCAAAATCTTTTTTAATATTTCCGTCTTTTTTGGTATACATATAATTCTGAGCTATCAATTTTAACTTATAATTATTTTTTCCTATAGAAGTCTGTTCCAAGTTTATAGAATTTAGTAGTTCCTGAACTTTGCTTGTTGTCCACAGTATTACTGCTTGTTGCGCTGGTGCTGCCACTGGTGCTGCTTTTAATTGTGTTGTTCGTTGACGTGGATCAACAGGTTTTAGTCTCGCTGGTGCCGCTGCCACTGCCACTGCTGCTGGTGCTGGTGCTGGTGCTGGTGCATCCTCCGAGTCCTCCGAGTCCTCCGAAAATCCAAAGTGAAATAACTGCGAAGGTTTTTTTGTCGATGCTGGTGGTTCTGCTGCCTGCTCCGAGTCATCCGAATCAAATAAGTTCCTCTCCCTCTCGCCCGCGCCCTCGCCCTCGCCCTCGCCCTCGCCCTCGCCCTCGCCCTCGCCCTCGCCCTCGCCCTCTCCGCCCTCGCCATCGCCCCCGCCCTCGCCCTCTCCGCCCTCGCCCTCGCCATCGCTCAGGTCCATGCCCCCGCCCTCGCCCTCGCCCTCTGCTCTCAAGTCCTGCACCTTTCGATATAAGAAGATGTAACCAAGTTCAGGATCTTGATTAGAACCAGAAGGGCTGTATCGTGATTTATTAGCATCACTAAATTTATACCATGTATCGCCAATTCTCTTATAATACACATAATGGATTTCGTCGGGATTTACGATGATTCCTACTGGTTCATAAGTAGTACCGTTATTAAATGTAACATGTTCTGTCATGCAGTTTGAAATTTTCACAGTGCTTTTTTCACCTGCTTTCGTTATTTTTTGTTTTCCATTGATTATTTCTATTTCATCTCTTTCGTTTTTTCGATTTATATTAATAACAACATAATTCGATGAAACATTATAAGTAAATGCGCTTTCTAATGTTATCTCATATGTCTTATTATCGAGTGTAATAGTGTCAGGACTTTTAGTTTGTTCACCAACCTTTTGATTATGTACCAACTGTTGCATAGAAATGTCTTGCTCATTTTCAATGTCAAGTTTTACTGTCATAATATCAAAATTTTGCTGTTTAATACTGGTAACGGTCAAATTAAGGTCGTTAAATGTATAAAAGTCCTTGTCCAAAAAAAGTTTAGCAACTACATAATCTTCTGCATTAAAAGTTTTAGTTATCGTATTATTTTCTATACCCGTCCAAAAGTCGCTATATTTATTGGTAATACAGCCTAGAAGTTCATATGCATCTTGGGGTGCACCGACTACAAATGTCAGAGCGCTGCATAAATCACGAAAATTTTGTAAGAATTTGTTTAAATTATACTCAGTATATCCCAATCGACCACTTCGAAATATGCCTTTTAAAAATAATAAAAACTTATCATTTTGACCTTCACCTTCGCCTCCATCATACTTACAAACATGTTGTCTAAACTCATCGTTGTGGAATAGCAGTTGTAAAACAACATTTATATAACAGGTGTTGCCAATATTATCTAACAGCAGCTCTTCGGCGCATCGGTTCCGCTCATATTGGTTTGGATATATGCAAATTTCCAAAAGTTCAACTGCGCTCATTTACTTTACACACCAAGAAAAAAACGTTTCGCGTTTCCTGTGTTTTGTTCCGCATATAAAATTTACCGCGGATAAAAGGGTAAACACATACATGTCCGTCGTTAACCACCACACTCGCGAGTCGCCACAGGACATGTCGTGTCTGTACAACGACGAGCGCGTTCGCATTTTTTTCATCGAGATCAAAACCATTATAAACGACTGCTTCCACTCCCTCCACGAAACGGTGCACGCCAAGTTCTCGGACCCCCGCGAACAAAAGAGCCGCTTGTTGCGCGGGCTGCAATTTGTCTCCACCGATATGAATCGCGAGAGCAACTACAGCGAGATTGCGCGCGTCACGCACACCTTCCCACGCATAAAGGAAAACTACCGCCGCGCCATCACCCGTTTTGCGCGCTACATCATTCCACGCGAGTTCTTGCACATGGAGATTCAGTGCCCCTCGTTCGACGGGTTTTTGTTCGCGCTGTACAAACGCGTCGCCTCCAGCTTCGAATTGCGGTCCGGCCGGTACTTCGCCATGACGTACACCGAGCAAGAAATCTTTCTCAAGGACATTTTACGCGTCACCATGAGTTCGTGTCTGGACTACTGCGCCGACACCACCAAGCACGTCATGCCCGACGACTCCGTGTCCAACATTGTGCCGAACACGCGCCGAGCCAAGCAGGAAGACGTCGTCGCCATGGCGTCCATTCTAGAAGAGGCCATCAGTGTCGCTACGGCTGTACAGGCCACCAAGGAAGATGAGACCCTGTCTGCGTTCCTCACGCGCCAGGAGCAACCAACGCACAGCACCACCACCGCAAAACCACTCGAAGTAGTGCGCGAAATTGACATCCACTCGTATGCGGATGATGCGCCAAGCACCAAAAACGCCGTTAAAACCACCACCGATGTAGTTTCGCACACCAGTCGTTCCAGAAGTGTAATCTCGCGCACAGCCGATGGGCGTTCGCGCGTCCGTACAGCAGATGTGGTATCGCGCGTCCGTAAAGCAGGCGGCGACGATGCGTCATCGCGCGTGGATGGTGCCCAGAGAGGGGCGAGCGAGGCTCCTAAAAGTAGTGGACCGCGGGCGCGGTACGGTATGGAAGCTCCTCCTTCTTCCGCGCGTAGCTACAGTGTGTCGCTCGTTCGTTCTGGTGGCGGCGGTAATGACAATGGCGGTTATGACAATAATGAAAACAACAAGTCTAGATTTTTCACAGAGGAGACTCTACTGAAACCAAGTGAGACGCCGTCTGAGATTGTGTTTTTGTAAGATTTAGCCAGGATTACTAGTATTGGTGTTTAAAGTATTGGTGTTTAAAGTAGTGTTATTGAAGCGTAATTTCTAGCGAGAACCAGTCAAATGCCAAGCTTGTCATTCTAAGCAAAAATACATTGTTGCGCGTCTCCAGAGACGACACCAGTCGGAACGCTGCTGGGTTGAGGCGTTGCGTGAACGCGTAGAGGCGCCCCTTGACCGTTACGACTTCCGTGTGCAAGTTGATCGTAATGTGCATCCAAAATGGCAGTTCCGACGCACTGTCTCCCCGCAGCTGCAGCGTGTGGTAATCGTAGTAAACCACGCGAAAGTGTATATCGGAAAGTGGTTGGTGCGTGGACGACATAATGCAGCCCGTCCACGCCATGCCATCGTCTTCGTGGGCTGGCGCCGCGGGCATGATGTGCTCGATCGCCTCCCGGACAAACACCAGCGTGCACATTTTCAAAACCCGGAAATTAAATAATGTGAGCTACCAGCCATGTGAGCTACCAGCCATGTGATCTAGCCGCCAAGCAAAGTTTCGTCCAATTGTAATGCTTTAGAGTTTACGTACGTCCAATTGTTTAAAGTTTATTTGTGGATACTTGTGATTGCCAATGAATACTTGTGATTGCCATTGGCGGGGTGACAAAACACTCGACATGGGGCTCGAACCCACGACCACAGGATTAAAAGTCCTGCGCTCTACCAACTGAGCTAGCCGAGTCTAATCGGCGGCATTACGCGTCACGCGACCTCGTAAATAAACCAACAGATACAAACACAATCAAAAAAAAAAATTGGTGGTGCGACAAATGTGCGTGTACATGCGGGTGTTTGAACTTTATTTGTGTGGCACATAGTTGTGCGACTGACATGTGGGTGGCGATGCACACCAAAAGTGAGCAGGCGCGCAAAACGCCGCACGCGACCAGCAAAAGCAAAACACACGGTCGCGGCGGTAAGAGCAAGGCCAGCAAGGGGCACCCCCCGCCGCACGCAGACGCGGGCACGTGCGGAGGCACGGCTACAGAGTCCACGTCCAACCACTTTGGCATGTTCGTGCAGAGCAAGCGCGCGGCGATCCAAGACAACAAGAGGTGCACGGTGCTGCAAGACAAGATTGTGCAGCTGCAAGCCGTGCACGACGGCTTGGTGGCGCGCTACACGTGGCGGCATAAATGGGAGGTGAAAATAGAGATCGACAGCTTGAAAGCGGTTCTGCACAAACGAGAGTCGGGCGCGGAAGAAGCCGAGTTTGAGGAGATGGTGGACAAATACGTTGACGCGTACAACGCAACGCTGTTCAACGCTACCACCGACCCCGACACGTGCCCCGACCCGCAGTCGCCGGTGACGCGCAAGCGCAAGCTGGGCAAAAGTGCCAAGGCTGCGAAAGCGCCGGCGGCGGGCAAAGACGCCAACCTGCGCGGCTCGCTGGCGGAACACCCGCCGTCGTACCAGCAAACCTACAACCGCGAAAGCTTGTTCAACGAGCTGATGAGCGACCTCGACAACGCGGCGCCGCCTGTGTACGTGGTGCAGGGCGACATGTGTCTGCGGTGCAACACGCCGATGATCATACTGGCGTCGGACGCGCTGCTGGGCTGTCCCACCTGCAGCCACACGCGCCTGTACATCCAGGCCACGTCGTCCCGCATCGCGTACGGCGAGGAAGTGGAGTTCGCAAACTTCTCCTACAAGCGGCAAAATCATTTCCAGGAGTGGCTGAACACGTTCCAGGCGAAGGAGTCGACGGAAGTGCCGGGCGCAGTGGTGACCATGGTGATGGAGGAGCTGTACGTGCGCAAAGTGGTGCAGACGTGCGACATTACACAGAAGATTGTGCGCGACATCCTGAAATTTTTGAAGCTGCGGAAGTACTACGACCACTCGCCGCAAATCACGGCTCGTATCACGGGCGTGTTGCCGCCGCGCATGACGCCGTTCCAGGCCGAGCAGGTGAAGCTCATGTTCAGCGCCATCCAGGGCCCCTTCAACATCCACTGCCCGCCGGAGCGCACCAACTTCCTATCGTACGGCTACTGCCTGTTTAAGTTCTGCGAGCTGCTCGGCTACACCGACTTCCTGCCGTGCTTCACGCTGCTCAAGGGCAAAGACAAGCTGGCGTGCATGGACCGCATTTGGAAAAAGATCTGCGACGAGTTGGACTGGGAAGTGAGTACGTTTCTTTATTTGCCTCCGTCCTCCTCTATGTATATATCTTCCATTATCCACTTCAAACTAACGCGAGTGTCTCTCCCCTGTTCAGTTTGTTGCATCGACTTGACCAGGTTGGACGCGCCACCTCGTCGGACGGTCGTACCCCCCCCCAGTTGTCGGATCTGCATGTTCAAGTTATAACACTCGTCTAGCAAAATAGTTGTTGTTACCTCTAGTTCTTGCTGTACTTTATAAAGAGCTTCCTTCAACTCCTTGATATCTTTACGCAACAGCCGTATGCGTTTATGCCGCCGCCGCCGCCCGTTGCCGCGCCCGTCGCTGCTAAACTCACTTGTCATGCTACTCGTGTAGTAGAGTTTGAGTTCTGGTTTTAACTATTAGCGTTATACTTAACACACTCTCCCAAAATCTACTCCAGTCGCGCGCGTTTACGCGGGTCGACACACGCACCCAGTGTGTGCATCGCGTCGAGCAGCTTTTGCGAGTCCATGCGATCGCTCGCGTAAGTGGCGCTCAACACGAAGTCTTTGACCAGGCGTCGCGCCGTGCGGTCAAACGTGTCGTTTTCAAACTCAAACTGCGTCATTGCGGCAATCATCAACGCGTACATGACCACAAAACCGTACAGGTCGCAGTTGTGTATGTACGTCTCGGTAATAAACCGCTGCTGCTCAAACACGGAGCCGTTGTAGTACTTGCGCAGAATGCTGGCCAGATGCGTGTTCTGCATGGTGGTGCGGTCAGTGCGGATGTCCGTCACGTCGCTGCCGTACACAAACCGGATGATGATGTCAATGTTGGCGCTGTCCCGGTGCTCGCCCACCGATTCGCGCAGCGCGTTTGCGAGGCTCTCCATGATGGTCGCCTCCTCTCCCAGCTGCTCCGACAGCGTGGCGAGCCTATCGTTAATGTCGGCGTGTAGAAACACGCTGCCGGGTGGTCGGTTGAACACCAAGGGCGTGACCGTGTGTCGAAGCATCGTCGGCACGGATACCTTGGCGTTACCCCAGTCGATGAGGCGGATGCTGGTCTTGCGCTGCGGGTCGATGACCAGGTTTTCGAACTTGATGTCGCCGTGAATGATGCCCGCCGTGCTCATCGGCACGATGCCGTTCTCCACCAGGTCCAGCAAGAGCGTGTTGATGGACTTGAACGCCTGCTCGTCGACCGTCAGCTCGTTGCAGTAGTCCAGCAGGTCCATGCCGCCGTCCGGCATGGTCAGCGCGCGCAGGCCGGCCAGGTTGTCGTTGATCTCCATGCCCTTGAACGTGTGGCAAATGCCCGCGTTCTGCAAGTCCGACTCTTGCAGCGGCGCCGGCTCGCACACCGCCGTACCCTCCAGCACAAAGTAGTGTTCGTACCGCGGCACTTCGCTCAGGATCGCGCGCACCGCGTCAATGGTGTTTTTTTCCTGCTCGATATCCGCAGTGCGCCCCAGCTTGGTTACGGCGTCGCGGCGTCGGCTCGGCTCGCCGGCACAGTGCAGCGCCGGGCGGAACACGCAGCCGTACGCGCCGGCACCCACGGCCGCGCCCCCTCGAACCGGCTTGCGCGAGGACCGTGCTTTCAGCTGTCTGTCGTTGCGCGAGGACCGTGCTTTCAGCTGTCTGTCGTTGCGCGACTGCTGGCGTGCCCGTTTTTTGTCGATGGACTGCTGCTTCTTGGCGTTGCGCGACTTTTGGCGTGCCTGCTTCTGGGCGTTGCGCGACCGCTGGCGTTCCAGCTTCTGGGCGTTGCGCGACTGTTGCCGTGCCATCTTTTGGGTGTTGCGCGACCGCTGGGCGTTGTTGCGTGATTCCATGGAGTTGATTGATCGATGGACCGTTTCTTTTATTTACTAGTACTACTATATTTTCTACAAATCGTCCTCGTCCCATGCTGTCGACAGGTCCGGGGGGGGGATATTGGCATAGGCATCGGCATATTGTCGCTCGACATTTGCTAGATCAACGCTGGATAATTCCATCGGGCTTGCGTCCTCATTGCCCTCTTCCTCCAAGTACCCCAAGTCTTCCTCCTCCTGGTCGCTCGGCTCGTCTTCTCCCTCGTGCGTCGGTCCGTCGGGTGGTCGCGACAGGCGTCTGAGCTCGTCGGCGGTGAAGTGTTTGCATTTGAACCCGGTTCTCAGGCTGTTGGATAAACAGTCGAGCGCCACACTGCCTGCCAGGTTCATGATGTCGTCTTTCAGGCGCTTGTCCTTCAGTCGCTGCACGTACATTTGCTCCTCGATGCTGCGCTTGTTGCCCTTGGGGTACACGCACATGTACTGGTAAATGTCCACCGTCCACTGATCAGGGTAGTGCAGCTCCCTGTGCGAACAAAAGCGGCGCGCCCGTCCCACTATTTGCTCGAACCGCCCGATCTTCGCTTGTTGCTCCATGAAGTGGATAGCGCGCACGCCCTTGAAATCCACACCCTCCGCATACTTGGAGGTCAGTATAATAACAGGGATCAGTTCGCCGGTGGCATTTTCGGGCGAGTTAAAGGCGGCCAGGAGTCGTATGAGCTCCTCTTTCTCCAGGGGAGCAACATTCTCCATGTTGCCCAGGTACATGACTTGTTTACAGTTCCGCAACCCCTGGCACGTGTTCACCACGCGGCAGCCCGTCTTCACCTTTTTCTCCGCACTCGCGGGCGTGTTGTACTGGCGCGTCACTTTTTCGCGTTGCTTCGGGCGCGACGGCGGTGTCCGTCCACGGGACTGCGGTGTCCGCCTGCGCGGCGGTGTTTGCTGGCGTCGCTGTGGCTGCTGCTGGCGTCGCGGCGGTGACTGCTGCTGCTGCCATGTTGACTGCTGCTGGCGTCGCGGCGGTGGTTGTTGCTGTGCGCGCGCCCGCGGCCGCTCCTCCTCTTCCTCCTCATCCTCCGCGCCGCCGTACAACGTCACTTTTTCGCATGTACGAGGGTACAGCTTAAAATTGCGTTGCAGCATCAACTCGAGGAAACCTTCGGCGCCACCCTTGTCGGGCGTGTCGGAAAACACTATTTGTTTGCCGCCGTGCTGGCTTATGATTTGAGTCACGTTCTGCAAAATCTTCTTCAGCTTGGGCGCGTTGTCCTGGAAATACACCTCGTTGGACTTGAAGAGGCGCAGGTGTGCGGCGTCCAGCAGTTGCGGCACGACGTTGACGTACGCCAAAGCCTTTTCCGGTTGTCGCTCTATGGCTCGCAACTGGCTGGGCGCGTAATTTACCTTCTCTACGGTGTGCAGTAACAAAGCCGGCAACCGGTCGCTGTCGTTCTTGTTGTCGTAAATAGCCATGGTATGGCGTAGTCGAATCTGCAGGTGCGTGCGGTACGTCTCCTCTTTCGTGAGCTGCCCCTTGTACCTGCCCGCCTGAATGAGAAAAATCTCTTTGAAGGTCTCGGGGCGCACCAGCACTTTGCCGTGAATAACGTTCAACAGCAGGAACAGGTCGGTGACGTCCTTTACAATGGGCGTTGCCGTGAAGCCGACGATGGTGGACTTGTCGAACACATTGTTTCTGCTCTGGTCCTTCAACTGGCGGTACAGCGTTTTGATGGAGTTGGCCCACGCCCCCCCGTTTTTCCACGTCGGCACCAGGTCCCCTTGATCGGTCATCTCCGGGCTGTCCACCAGATTGTGCACTTCGTCCATCAAAATAACCTTGCCCTTGAAATAGTTAGGGTCCCGCGCAAACTGATTGCCCGCCTTGGCGTACGTCAACACTTCCAGCTGCTTGGCCAGAAACGCCTTGATCTTACGCTTATCGTTCTCGTCTTCCGCGTCCAAGTTGTTCTCGGTCATGTAGGTGTAGATCGGCCCGGGGCACGCCATGGACTGCTTCTCGATCTCAATCTGCTGCGGCTCCCCCGGCACCAGCACCAAAATCTTGACCGGCGGCTGCCCACTAATCCTCGCCTTGTTGTGAAACTGCTCCGCGATCTTGTGGATGACACACGTTTTGCCCGAGCCCGGACTCGCCACGAACAGCAGCCGCTTCAACGGACTAAACGGCCCGATGATGTACGGAATCAACTCCTGGTACGCCGCCAACTGAATGGGGCCCGTCACCTTCCTCATTTCTTCACAGTAGTTCACGTGCTCCGCGCGACCCATCCGGTGGTTGCGCAGCATGTTCTCCACAAACGGCTCCAACTCCGGGCTGTCCAGCGGCGGCCACGCCTTCAGCGGCACGATGTCGCTCCTGAACAACTTCGCGTGCTGCTTCTGGTTCTCCGCCATCTCCGATCGCTTCTTGGCGGCAATCGCCTCCTGGCTTTTCAAGCTTTTCCGCCGCTCCCTCAACTCGCTCGACTCGTTCAAAATGGTCTGGAACGTCTCGTACAGCTCCGGATCCTCCTCCTGCACATTCGGCTCGATCGCGTCGATCAACGTGTGCGCCGCCAGCTCGCTCGACGCCGCCGCGTGACGCAGCCAGCCTTTCAACTTTATCTTGAACGCGGCGATGCGCTGACCGTGCCGCGCCTTCCTCTTCCTTTCCGCCACGCCCGCCACCTGCGTCAACTCTACCTTCCGCTTTTTTACAAGCTTCTTAATCTCGTCGTAAATGTCAGCCTCCCTAAAGTCTTCCTCGTTGGTCTCCAGCAGGTTGTCCAGCATGTCCACGTCTTGCGCCGCCTCAATGTCGCGCGCAACAGCTTCAATCTGATCGTTCTTCTCGCGGTTCGTCAGCTCGTTCCGCTTCTCCTCGATCATCTCGTGCAGCTCCGTCGCGTCTATGCGCGTGTTCGATATCTCATCTTCCAGCGCGTTCAACTCGTCATACGTCCTTGCGTGACTAAGTTGCACTTCGAAGTTTCTGCGGATCTCGTCACCCCTCGACAATATATGGTGCCGTTTTTCATACATAAATTGTTGAAGGCTGTACCGTGAGATCTTGTCCGCGAATCTGTCCTCCAACTCATCGAACTCTTCCAGTGTGTTGATAGTACCGCTATCAAACTCCTGCACTATCTGCTGCACCGTCTCATCTCGAATCTGCTGGTCTCTCATGGAAATCACGTGGTCGATCCACGCGTACGTTTCGCGTTTCGATCTGGCCGCTTCCGGCACCCTTCTCACCAACTTGTTGTATAGTTTATCCTTGTTCAGCTCATCCGGGTTCGTTATCCGCGACACAAGGTCGAGCAAGGTTTGTTGAATCTGCTGGGTCTTCGATTCGAAAATGGTTTTGGCCACCGCGCCCTGGCTGGCGAGCTCCTCCTGAACTAGCTCTCGGATGACAGGTATGTCGCCGCGATTCGCCCCCTGTATTTTCTTCATCAACTGGTCAGCCAGACGCTCCACATCCGCCGAGCCCGGCGTCTGGTTTTTGGGCATCGCGCGCTTCACCTGTTCCAGCAGCACTCTCCGCCGCTCAATGGCGATGTTCTCCAACAATGGTTGTTCCAAAATGCGCATCGGCAACTTGTACTTCAGCCTGCCTTCCGCGCCTCTCCTCACGCTCTCAAGCGTAAGGTCCGCCAGGTTTCTGCTTTTCCGAATGCCCAAAAAAACAGAATCCATGTCTTGAATAATTTGTTTCATGTACGCAATGGCCTGCTCGGCCTGATCGTCGCGCAACATGCCCTTTCGACGCAGCTCGTCAAAAGCCTCTTGTGTTTTGTTTCTGTCGCGAACAAGCAGTTCAAACATTTGGTTGCGGAGCGCGTCGGTCGGCTCGAATTCGGTGCCTTCATCCATTTCCATCCGTTGTCCCGGGGAAGCACTTAACGAAGCACTCATTGACACGATCTTTATTTACATCACAGAAAATAATAAGAATAACGGGTAAACAAAAAAAAAAGTTTATTAGATTATTGTTTATTAAATTGCCGACGAGGGTGCGGCGCCAACCTTCGCACCTTTATGGTACCTCATCCCAATCATAACGAAAACCGCTATCAACAGCACACCAGCAACTCCAATAAGAGTATAGAATATAGCTTGATTTCCACTGGACATGTTCGTGAGCTTGCACGTGCTCTTGCTTTTCACGCACGCATCTAGGGCCGCTTTGTAACACGCTCCCTGGTTGGTAGTGCACGTCGCAAGGCCAGCATACCCCGGCGGCGTAATACCTGCGGTGACTTTTCCCGTCGAATCTGACGCGCATGCGCATGAGTCTTTGTTCATCATCGCATCAACCGCGTTTTTGTTAGCAGTGATACACGTGGCCAAATCATCATATTGTGTTGCTGCCCCATCGTCGGTGTCGGTATTCATCACGCGGCAACCTTTAGTGTCGAAGACATACTTGGCGTCGCCTACCGCCCTCATGCGGCCATACCTTGAATTTCGGCTCAGGTTGTTGCAGTTGGTATTGACGCGGTAATGGTTCATTGTGTTTTACCTATAACCCACAGAAAATAAAAAACGACGTTTTTACGAGCATCGCCCTCTAACCATGAAAATCATAATCATCAAAAAGATAAAGGACAAGCCAAGTGCAACTGATAGCACCACAATGTTTACTGTTTGTCCCGCGTAATTAGCTTGAGGGGGCGCCGGCGGCATGTGTATAATCCTTCGCGTACACTCCGCTAATGACACGCAGTTACCACTACCATCGGCCACCACGGAGCAGCTGTTCGACGCATAATCGTAGTTCGCTGTCATTTTATCTGCGTTCATTCTCACACATCTCACCATCGAGGGATACAGGGCACCCGCCACCACTACCTCGTCCGCACCCACCGCTTCGCATGAGTTACCGTTAGCCGACACTCTAAAGCGGGCTACGGGGCTTGTACAATTGGCATCGCTATACCCTCCCGGGTATTCACCATACACTGGATGACAAACCGTATCTTTATCGAATCCATTAGGATGGCAGTTAGGAGCACATACCGCCATGCTGTCGTACATGGACTCAGCGTTTCCCTCCTTACATCCGCCAAGGCGGTCACAGTCAGCTCTGACGACTGCCGCATCACATTTGTCGGTTGTGTATGTACCCGGTGCGCCATACACAGGAACGCACTTGTCATCTCCATTTAAATCATACCCATTACGTTGGCAGTCCGGGTCACATGCCGCCATATTGACAAATTTTGCCGCTGCTCCTGTCTGCGAACATCCCGTGAAGCGCTCACAGTCCGCCCTCAATGTAGCCGTGCACGCCGTTTCCGTCGCATACTGACCCGGCTCGCCGAACACTTGAGCGCACACATCTCCTGTCTTATCATACCCGCTGGCCGCGCACGTGGTGCTATCAGTACACGCCGCGACGTTGTCGTAGAGTGACCCGGCCAGTCCTGTTGCCAAACACCCACTGGCGCGGTCGCACCCCGCCTTGGCATCCGCCGAGTTTGTCGCGATACAATCGTCGATGGTGTCATAAGTGCCCTTGTCGGCTTCCGTGCCCGCGCTACACACATGGTCCGCAAAGTTGTAGCCGTCGCTGGTGGCCCCCAACACTCTGTTCCGCCGCGGGCCGCCCGTCGCTGCTGGCGTGTTGGCGCGAGCCACCGCGGGCTCGAACGCCGTGGCGCCGCCCGTCGCATTCGCGTCCGCGTTGTCGAGGTGCACCTCGGTGTTGATGCCGCGACTGTTGTCGGTCATGGCCATTTTGAAGAAGCCGGGCATTTTTAGTGCACTGCCGCTGCCGGTGGTCACGGTGCAGTTGGCGTTCCACGCGTCGCTCCACGAGTTGCGCACGATCCAGTAGGGGATGGAGATCTTGGCGCCGGGGTGCGCCCAGTCGTCCACGTTGCTCTCCACGCCCCACCCGATGATGGAGATGGCGTGCCACCCCGTCAGTTGCGAGTCCAGGTTGGCGTACTTGGTGTTCATGTACGGCTTGGCGCCACTGCCCTGCACGTTGCAGTACACGTTTCTGGTCGCCGCCCAGTCGTCGCCCACGCCGTACGCCGTGCCCGCCTGGAAGTCGGCGAACACGGCGAACGCGCCCACCACGGGCCCGTTGGCAAATATTTCGTTTTTGATGTCCGTGATGTTGGTGAGCGAAATGGCCGCGCTGGTGGCGTCGTTGATCACGGGCACGGTGAACGCGGTGCTCTTGGCCTTGGGCGGCGGTTTGGGGATGTTCGGGTTTTTGGTGTTGTAGTTGAACGACCCCTGGGTGTACCGCTTGGCCTTGAACAGCTGGGGCTCCCGCGGCGCGTTGGGCTGCGCGGTGCACGCCCCCGAGGAGCAGTCGATGCAGCCCGTCACCGCCGAGCACGCGGGGACGACACTGCCGTTCAGGTACGCGCCCGAGTCGCCGCCGGTCTGTTTGCGCCCGTTGCACACCTCGTTGTTGGCGCACCACGCGTACGAAGCGCACGTGTTGTTCACGATGCCGTGCTGCGCCATGAGTTCCGCCGCCGCCGCGGGGATACCGCCGTTGCACCCGTCGGTGTTGCCGAAGTTCACCGACGCACCCTTCAACGAGCTGTTGTCGCTCACGCAGCCGATAACGTTGGTGGCGGACAGGTTGGGGTTGGCGCCCTGCGTGAAGATGGCCCACCGGTCGGAGAACACGCTCGCGGAGGCCACGGCCCAGCAGGAGCCGCACGCCAGCTGGTTGGGCGGCGGCACGATGTACGGCCCCAGGCTAGGGTCGCGCAGCCCCCAGTTCTTGCTGTCCGCCACGTTCTGCGCGTCGCCCCAGTTGAAGTACTGCGGCAGCACGGCGCTGGTGGCGGTGAACTTGAGCTTGGAGCGCGACGCCTCGGGGGCGATAATGGTGGGGTTGCAGTTCATGGGCGGGAAGTACGTCAGCCCGATCTGCGGCTTCATGTTGCTGAAGGCGGGCGCGCTCATGTTCCGGAACTTGCCGGGGTTCTTGCGCGCAGCCATGGAGTACAGCTCCGCCACCGACAGCGCGCTCTGGAACTGCGGCTTCACCACGCTCGACGCCATCGGGCTCTGCGCCGCCGTCATCATCATTTTGGACTGCCGCGAGTTGTGCCGCCGTTCGTTCGATGTCGCGTCGCTGTAGTACTTCATCGTCTTTTCTCTTTTTATTCTTAAGCACACAAATTAATTACCGCTCATCCCTTCTCCCACCAACATCTAGGTTGAGTTTAATCTATTTACTTGCACTACCAACACGCCACCTACCAACACGCCACTACCACACGCCACCTACCAACACGCCACTACCACACGCCACTACCTGAACACGCGCGCCACTACCAGCACGCACGCGCCTACGGGGCGTTGTACAGCTTGGAGACGTGGTTCCAAATGTACGAGTTGTACTGCGGCGACAGGCCCGTCAGCCCGATCTCCTCCGCGTTCACGGGCAGGTAGCTCAGCTGCAGCGACTTGTTGTAGTTGGCGCTCTGCTCCGACGACCAGCCGTAGTAGCCGCTGCCCGGGTCGTACCCGATCCACGGCGGCTTCACCCACGTCGCCACCTGCCCCTCCACCGTCGGCGCGCCCGCCGCGGAGTACACGTTGCCCGCCGAGAACGGGTCCTGCAGCGTGAACCACCCCGCGCCGTACACCGACTTCCAGATCTCAAACGTGTTGTCCGTCATCGCCGTCGAAATCAGGTTGCCCGGCACCACCAGCTTCAAGTTCACCACCTCCACGTCCATCGTCAGCCCCTTGTTGCCGCACCAGTGCTGGATGCGACACACGCTGTCGTACCCCAGCGCCGTGCACAGGCTCGACATCCAGTGGTCAATCTCCAGGTTCGCGCTGTCGCACTGGGGCAGCGCCAACAGGTCCGCCGGGAAGTACGCGCCGCCGCTCGTGTCCGTGTCCTGCCAGTACATGCCCTTGTCCAGCGCGCCCGCCTGGATCGTGGCCAGCGACGGCGCCGCGCCCGCACCCACGACGCCGCCCCCCCACTGCCGCGCGTCGTTCAGCACAACCGACGGCCCGTCCGACTTGAAGCCGAACAGCCGCGAGTACTTCATCAGAATCGGGTGCGCCACCGGCTTGCTGATCAGGTCCATCACGTCGTCCACCGCCCCCTCCCACGAGTTCACCGCCCCCCTCGGCGCCGCCCGGTTCGCGATCAAAAAATCCACGTAGTTAAACGTGCCGCCGCCCTTGGCGCGCAGCTCCTCCTCCGAAATCGCCCACGCGTTCAGGAACATCGTGTCCAGCGTGAAGCTGCGCGTCATGCTCGCCATGTTGTACAGCTGGTACTTCACCGGCATCAGCAGCGCGAACATGTTCAGCTGCGGCATGCCCGCCGGCAGCCCCTTGCCGTCCACGTTCGCCACAAACGCGCCACTACCAAACGGCAGCGGGAACGGGTAGTTCGCCACGTGCCCCTGGTCCGCCGGCATGGTGCCCACCCACTGCTTCGCCGCCGCGTCGTAGTACCGGGCGTCCGCCGGCTGGAACGACATGACGACGCCGGAAAACACGCCGTCGGCGCAGAACGACTCGTCGTACATGACGTGGTACTGGCTGGCGCCCACCGCCGCCATGATCTGCGCGCGCTGCGCCTTCGTCAAAATTAGCGAGCCGTACAAGCCGCACACCGTGCACTGCTCCGGCGACGGCTGGCTCAGCACGCCCGCGCCGTCCACCGTCATGCCGTCGAACCCCGTGCGCTGCCACTCCTCCCAGTAGCTCTGCTGCAGCGCGCCCACCATGGTCCGCGCCACCACCTCATCCATCGCGCGCCGCACCACGTCCAGCCCCGAGTACCCCACGATGTGCGACCCCAGACGCAGGAACACGCCGCTGCCCTGCGCGCAGTCAAAGTACGCGCCGTCCGGGAACGGGCACCACGTGCTGCACACCTCCACGTACTGCGCCCGCTTCCACGCCTCCAGGTCCGTGTCGTTCACGCTCGCGTACGCGTTGTAGTTGTCCAGGTGGAAGTTCGTCGACGGCTGGTCGAACGAGCTGTGCGCGATGCCGCCCGCCCGCGTGAGCAGCTGCCGCCCCCGGTACAGGATGCCGCTAGGCGTCTCGCTCGCCGTCGTGCCCACCAGCGCGTCGTACCCGATCAACTTCTTGCCGTCGATCTCGTTCACCGCCTCGGGCGTGCCCGTGATGCAGTGCGTGCGCGTCGTGAAGTCCGTCCACTTCGACCCCGGCCCGAACGGCCGGCCCGCCTTCCAGAAACTGCTGCGCACGAACTGCACCGGCGACGGCATCGCGTCCACGTTGCGGTACCCCGACTCCACCGCCCACCCGTCCTTGTACCACGCGTGCAGACTGCAGAAGAACGTCTTCAGCGCCGTCGACGACATGCCGCGCCACCGCGCCTGCGGCACCAGCGGGTACACCAAGCTCAGGTACAGCCGCAGCTTGTCGTCGCCGCTCAACACCCGCCTCTTCTCGCCGCCCCCCACCGGGAACTGCATCACCAGCACCGCAATCAGCAGCCCCAGCGACACCAACAGCAACACCGGCACCGTGTACATCACCCCCTTGTTCTTCGTGCCGCTCGCCAGCACAAACACGTACAGCAACGCGAAAAAGCCGGTGCACGCGCCAAACGTGTACAGCGAGTCGGTGCTGTGCATGAACTTCTTCTTGGCCGCCACCCCCGGCGCCTGCTCGAACCGCAGACCCTGCCGCAGCATGATGCGGTTGGCCAGCGGCGCGTCGAACCGCCACGGCACCGCCTTGCTGCCCAGCATCCACCGCGTCAGGCACGCGCCCAGCGCCTTGTTCGCCGAGCAGTCCTGGCTGCCGTCCTGCCGCCCCTGCATGTACCGCGTCGCGCCCGGAAAGCCCACCACACCCGTGTCGAACGAGTCCGTGGCGAACGGGTAGTACTTGTACCCCACCGGCGCCAGCGTCTGCGCGCAGCAGTTCGGCCCCGAGCACGTGTACGGCGGCGTCGCGTCGTAGCACGCCGAGTCGTTGCCCAGGTTCTGGATGGGGTTCACCGTCGCCGTCGCCATGGGCCGCGGCACCAGGCCGTCCAGCACCTGCTCGTCGCACATGCCCGGCGCCGTCTGCACCCCCTCCGCGTTCTTCGGCCACGTGTCCAGCGCCGTGCGCGTCGCGTTCAGCATCACCGGCATCTTCGGCAGCGCCACCTTCACGCCCTCACCGCTCTCGCCCGTGTACGCCAGCCCGCCGCCGGACCACGTGCCCGACAACACGTCGAAGCCGAAGAACGACTTGCCCGTCAACAAGTTGTCGTTCTCCACCCACGCATCCCCGCGCGTACGCACCGGCAGCAGCTTGGCCGACGGGAACCACGGCTCGCGCTCGCCCGACAGCGACGCGAACCTCGACGGGTTCAGCGGGTCCACCGTGAACGCGTACATCTTCGCGTACAGCCGCAACATGTCCACCCAGAACGCCTGGTCGCCCGCGCCGTTGCCCAGGTTGCCCGGCGTCAGCACGCGGAAGTCGGCGAACTCGGAGCACAGGTCGCTGCTCACGTTGGGCATCTGCGTGCGGATGGCGAACACGGGGCACTGCGTGCTCGCCAGGTTGGTGGCGCGACCCGTGGGGAAGCCGCCCTGCCCCACGGCGCGCACCGCCCGCTGCGTCGCCGCGTCCACCACGTGGCTGTACCGCAGCGGGTTGCCCGAGTACTTGGACAGACGCGGGTCCACCAGCGACGCCCCCCAGATGCTGTGGTGCACGATGTCGAAGTTGCCCGTCAGCATCGCCTGCATCAAGTCGTCCGAGTCGTTGGTCACGCCCGGCGACGTGTCCACGTACCCGCCGAACCGCTGCGACCAGAAGATGTTGTAGCGCCACCGCTGCTGGATGTAGTTCGTGTCCCACGCGCCCAGGTACCGGTACATCTCCCGCAAGGCCGTGTACATCACCGCACTGGTGCGCGCCGGCGCGTCGGCCATCACCGGCAGCGACTGGTCCAGCGGCATGCGGTACTTGGTCTCGCCCCTGTCCGCGTACTCCTCCACCAGCACCGCGTACCGCCGCCCCTCAAAGAAGCCGCTGCCCTCAAACGGCTTGTCCCACGACGACCAGAACACGGCCGGCGTGTCCACGCCCACCCACGGCGCGCCGATGCCGCCGAAGCCGCCCATGAGGAAGCACGAGTAGCAGATGAGCAGCGGCGTCCACCCGATCTGCCGCCACGTGTACTCGCCCGCCACGGAGCGCACCACCACCCACGGCGTCACATTCACCTCCTTGGTGGCGAACACCGTCGTCGCGCCGCGCTTCAGCCGCGTCAGCTCGTGGGTCATGGTGGCGCACCAGATGGCCTCGTCGCTCACGCCCGGCGCCTTGCACTGCAGGATGATGTCCCAGTGACTGGTGCCGACGATGCTGCGCGCGGGGATGTCCAGGAAGGTGCCCGTGCCGGGGAAGGGGCCCTGCGAGTAGATGCCCATGGGGTACGGGTTCCACCCCCACGACGTCACCTCCATCTTGCTGCCCAGCACGCTCGCCCAGTAGTCCCTGTCGCGGCACACGGTGCGCACCGTCCGCGACGCGCCGCTGGCCGTCGTGTACGTCAAGCTTGCGTCTTGCTGCGGCGCGTTGTTCAGCCGCGCGGCGTAGTACTCCTTTTGGTTGGCGGCGTTGTAGTCCCAGCACAGGCTGGTGATGGACGACTGCACGATGGTGCCCGCCTGGTAGAACGTGTTCTTGCTCCACTTGGCCACCACCGACGAGTCGAGGCACACCGGCAGCGGACTGACGCCCCACCCCGGGTTGAACGTGTACCAGAAGTGCAGTCCGTCGGTGTAGTACGCCGTGATCTGTGCCAGCGTCATGTTTCGCCACGCCGCCGCGTCGGACAGCGGGTACAGGTGGCTCAGGTAGTGCACCAGCATGGCGTGCTTCTCCTCGGCCGTGCTCGCCAGCTCCTCAAAGTACTCGGGCGGCGCAGCGAAGTCGTACAGCCGCGCCGCGCCGCCCGTGACGCCAGACACCTTGTAGTTGTCCCCGTACTTTTGCAGGCGGTACGCCCGTTTGCGACGCGCGCGCCTCTCGCGTTCTTCCATACTTGTACTCATCATCATCGCTTTTTTAATTTCTTTTATGCTAACAAAATAAAACAAAACGCAAAAAGTACGACGCATTGATTGTGTGGGTTTATTCAGAGGAGGCGGGCGTGGTATTAACGCCGGGGCGGGCGTGGTATTAACGCCGGTACGGGCGTGGTATTAACGCCGGGGCGGGCGTGGTATTAACGCCGGGGCGTGGTATTAACGCCGGGGCGGGCGTGGTATTAACGCCGGGGCGGGCGTGGTAATAATGCCGGGGCGGGCGTGACGTACTCCATGATCATGAGGGCGAGGTCGTTGCTCAGCCGGCGGTAGAGAAAGGTGAAGGCGGGGATGAGTGTGTGGTTGAGCCTGTTGTAGCGCTCGGCGAGCAGCCGCATGTGTTCCATGTATTTGTTGACGCTGTGGCACACGGGCATGTTGTAGATGCGCGTGCAGTAGCACGTGTTGCCCGTGAGCCCCACGTAGTCGGCGAGTTGCGCGAGGAACTGCACGAGTTTGAGGTACACGGCGCCGTGGAAGTCGGGTTTGTGCCGGACCACAAAGTCGCGGTGGTTGTCGGCTAGTTGCATGAAAACGATGATGGTGGCGCACTGCCGGCTGCACGTGGTGCTGCGGAACAGGGGGTGGGTCTTGTTGAGCAGCGCCCGCGCGTCGTACACCAGTTTTTCCTCCCGCGCCTTAAACTCGGCGTCCCGCGCCACGCCCTTGACAGCAGCATCCCGATAGGAAAAAAACATTGCTATACAACTATAGATGGGACATTATTGTAATTTTTTAGTACCATAACGAACCCCTTACAGTAGGTATGTGTTCAGTGTTGTAATTGGTTAGGTATTGATTTACCATATAAAAAAAGTATGATACCTTATATTGATATGATGCAGCCAAGAGTTTAATGTTAAGATCAGTGTAGTAGCATCTATACTGCGTTGAGTTTGGATTCCTTGAAACTCGTCAAGTTTATCTACGCCGCTATAATCTGCACCAAAATATCTATTCGCTACTAACATTGTCCATTAGAGCACGGCGCTCTATCACCAATTGTGTAATTGCTTCTGGCTCGCGTTTCATGATTAATATTTCCGCTTGAGCATTTTGCCGCAATTGTTTTTCACCGTCAAGTCCGTCAAGTCCCCCAGCTGCGGATTCGGCTTGCTGTTGGAATTCGGTTAATTGTGATGCCGCGTCGGATCGGGCTTGTTGTGCTTCAGCTTTTTTACTTTTAGACTTTGCCGGCTAATTAATTCGTCAGGTAATTTCTGGGTGTCGTCATAGTACTGCTTCATATGCTAATTTTAGACTTTGTAAACTCTGTGTTAATCTTCTTTTAATACGTAATCCTCCTGGTAAGCTTTCAAACAAAAATATGAAATTTGTTATTGCATTTATATTTACCTCATTATTATAATTGCTTTTTTTAAGTAAGTATTTAAATATGTAAAAATCATATTCTTCCAAAGGTTTTATAGCGTCTAATATATTTTGCATTTCAGATATATTTTGACGTGTATCTGTTATACTTACCAAATAATTAACAATAACCTTCATTTGTTCATAAAACATCTCTAAACTATAATTTATGTTTTTGCAGATCTGATTTATAATGTTTTCATTTTCGAAAATTTGGGTAACTTGTTCTAAATGGAGTAATAACTGTCTGCTCGTAGCATACTGCTGTAGCGTTTTTGTTTTTATATCCACATACAAATCGTAACGAGGTGTACAGATTTTTTGTGTAAGATCTGCTTGGGCTTGGGCTTGGGCTTGGGCTTGG
>Ga0208720_1000107_pt1 | contig 21825 bp, 12 predicted proteins | sample LakMenEpi20Apr10_FD_150716 | JGI IMG/M metagenome (GOLD analysis project Ga0208720, IMG submission 150716) | Freshwater microbial communities from Lake Mendota, WI - 20APR2010 deep hole epilimnion (SPAdes) | ecosystem: Environmental > Aquatic > Freshwater > Lake > Epilimnion/Euphotic zone ...
CCGAAACCATGGCGATATCCCAATACGACTGTTTATGCGTTTGGCCACAGATCAGCAGAAGCGTGATCACGGCTCCGTTATGGGGCAATGTGTCCAGCCCCCCGCATGATAATGAGGCCACCCGGTGCATCAATTCCGGATCGACTCCCAATGCCAGGCCCCGCTCATAGTACGTTTGTCCCAGCGCCTCGAGAGCGATACTCAGCCCGCCTGAAGCGGATCCTGTGATCCCGGCCAGCACATTCACGCTGATCGCCTCCGAAATCAATGGCCGGGATGGAGCAATTCCAACCATCCACTGCTTGACATATGAGAATCCGCCTAAAGCAGCGATCGTAGAGCCGTATCCGAATTCTGAGGCTGCATTAAAGACCGGTAAAAGTGAGCTTTGCGCCCCTTTTGAAATCACTTCTGTCAACTCTGAGGCAAGTCTCCAATGGATCATCAGCAAACAAACGATCGCGCCAACCATTGCAAGTATTGTTGACCAGACGCCTTGGACCTTCTTTAAATCTGTCGCTCCAAATCGCTTCTCCGCCAGATAATCTGCCTGCCAGCCCGGAACCACAAACTGAGAACAGAGAAAGTTTAAAATAAATAGACAAATCAAAGGAGACAATGCCATCAACGTTGATGTTTTTACAGCTGATATGGGTTGTGGATTCAGTTTAATTAACGCTGAGTCCGTGGTTGATTCAAATCCTTCTTTCCAGCGTATGGCCTGCCTGCCACGGTAGCTCAGCCAGACCATTCCTAAACCGAACATCATTAATGCTGACAAAATGCCCATTAGAGGAGCTGCGTAAGAGTTGGTCTTAAAAAATGGCATAGGAATCAGATTCTGAATTTGAACTGATCCTGGCAAGGCCGTCATCGTGTAGGTAAATGAACCGAGGGCAATCGAACCGGGGATAAGCCTTGTGGGTAAATTCGCTTGACGAAACAATTCCAGGGCCAGTGGAAACACGGTAAAAACCACGACAAATAGAGAAACTCCGCCATAAGTCAATACCGTGCATGTCAGGACCAGTGCCAGAATGGCTCGACTGGAGCCGACCCAGCGCACGATCCACTGGGCGATGGAAGCGGCACTGCCGGTCTCTTCCATGAGTTTGCCAAAAATTGCTCCGAGCATAAATAGTGGAAAGTAGCGGATGATGAACTTGCCAAGACTATCCATGAAAATTTGAGTATAGGTCGCCATCAGAGGCAATTCGCCCTCAACAGAGACTGCCATAAGTGCGCAGACCGGGGCGATAACAATCACGCTGTGATTTCGATATGCCAGTAGCATTAAGAGGAACAACGATGCCAGAATTCCGATTACGCCAGTCATCTTTGATCAAGACCTTTCATTTAAGATTTCATCTGAGGACTGGCCAAGCTGATGGCAGCTCCCATCCCACCGCCCACACAGAGTGTTGCCAGCCCTCGGCGAGTTCTGGACTGAGCGATTCTGTGTGCCAAATGGACCACCAATCGAGCCCCTGTGGCACCGATCGGGTGCCCAATTGCAATTGCACCGCCATCTGGATTCAGCTTTTCAGGCTCCACCGGCATCTCTCGCAGACATGCAAGTGCCTGAGCCGCAAAGGCTTCATTCAATTCAACGGTATCAAACTGGCTCAGTTCCAGACCTGATAGTTTCAAAAGCTTCTGAGTTGCAAACACAGGACCCAGGCCCATCCGGGCCGGTTCACATCCAACTGTCGCATAATAGTCCACACATGCTAATATATCGATATTATGTTCGATTGCAAATGATTCTTCACAGATTAGAACCAATGCAGCCCCATCGTTCAGGCCCGATGCATTGCCGGCTGTCACTGTTCCCTCAGGATCAAAAGCAGGAGCCAGTTTTGATAGAGTTGCAATTGTTGTATCAGATCTTGGATGCTCGTCAGACCTCATCGGCCCCATTCCCACCAACTCATCATGAAAAGCCCCCTCAGCGTTTGCTTTGGCATAAAGCTGCTGTGAATTGAATGCAAACAGATCTTGTTCCTCACGGCTCAAAACATATTCCCGGGCCAGTCGTTCAGCAGATAATCCCATATGCTGATGGTCAAACGAATCCACCAGACCATCTCTCAAAATGGAGTCCACCAGAGTAGAATCGCCAAGCTTAAGACCGGTTCTTACTCGAGGTAGCAAATAAGGGGCTTGGGACATCGATTCCGTGCCCCCGCACAGAACCATTCTGGCAGATCCCGAACGCACGGCATCGCATCCAAGCATGATTGCTTTCATGCCAGATGCGCACATCATATTCACCGTAAATGCATCGGTGGTGATGGGCAGTTTCAATCCAATGGCAACCTGCCGAGCGAGATTCATCCCCATCCCGGCGCTGAGAACATTCCCTAGAATCACTTGGTCGATGGAATCTGTCAGCTCTTTTGAATGATTGAGATTCTCTAAAATCGAGTTCCCGACGGTGGTGGCCAGTTCTACGGCTGTGATTTTAGCAAGCCCGCCCAGAAAACGGCCTTGAGGCGTGCGACGAGCGGCGACGATTGCAATTCGTTTCAATGTCTGAATCCTGATTGAGTTGATGATACGATTCGGGAAAAGCAATGTGCGGGCATGGGCTTCATGTGACGAATGATGGGGCGAAAACTCATATGTGCCAGAATATCGTTTTCAATATCCATACCTGGAGCAATTTCCAAAAGTTCAAGCCCTTCATCACAGAGCCTGAAAACAGCCCGTTCAGTCACATAATACACAACTTTGGCTCTACGAAACCGTGGATCGGCTGCAAATCCGATTTGCTCGACAGATTCAACGAATTTCCTGACCCGACCCTCCTGAACAATTCTCAGCAATCCTTCGTGAAGTTCCACCACAAGTCCGCCTGTCGTGAAAGTCCCACAAAACACGAGTGTACGGGCATTTTGTGCGATATTCACAAAGCCTCCGAAACCAGCCAGCCTGTCTGCAAATTTTGAGACATTGACGTTACCAAACCGATCAATCTGGGCGGCTCCAAGAGCTGCATAGTCGAGCCCTCCTCCATCATAAAAATCGAACTGGGCAGGCTGATCGACAATCGCCTCAGGATATCGGGACGCACCAAAGCTCAGGCCGCCAGCTGGAACTCCTCCAATCGGACCACTTTCCAACGTCAGAGTGCATTGATTCAAGATTCCCCGTTCAGCCGCAATTCTGGCAATCCCCTCAGGCATTCCAATCCCAAGATTTGCAATCGCCCCCGTCGCCAGTTCATCGCAAGCCCGCGATGCAATAATAAATCGCTCATCCCAAGGCATGGGAACCTGTTCAATTGTATTTGTATCGTCTGCAGAACGTGCTTGTGAATAGGCTGGATTGAAGGCTTCGGCAAAGGTTTGCTCATGTTCATGGGGCTGAGCCACTACAATTCGATCGACTAAAATGCCCGGTACCCGAACAGATTGAGGCGGAGCAGGCTCATCCAATAAACGAAGGACTTGGGCGATTACAATTCCTCCCTGATTCCGGACAGCCTGAGCGATAGGCAAAACCTCTCCAAGAATTGCTTCCTCGTCCATAATCAGACCGCCGTTGGTATCGGCAGCTGTGGCTCGAATCAAACCGACATGAACGGGAAATGTTTTGTACCAAAGCCAAGTGCGACCATCGAGCTGGATTCGTTCCACAAGCGGCTCGACAGTCATTGCATTAAGTCTGCCGCCTGATTGTTCAGGGTCGGCAAATGTACCAAGTCCTACATGAGTAAAGCAACCTGGGCGACCGGCTGCAATGTCTCTCAGCAGTTGGCAGATCACACCTTGCGGCAGATTATAAGCTTCAATCTGATTCTCGACAGCCATCTTTCCAAGCCGTGGGATCAATCCCCAGTGCCCTCCAATCACGCGTTTAATCAGCCCTCGATGAGCCAGATGATTTAGCCCACGGGACCGGCCATCGCCTTGTCCAGCTGCATAAACCAGTGTGAGATCGCGTGGCGTGGCGGTTTCCAGAAACCTTTTTTCCAGTGCACTGGTTAAAGCCTCAGGATGTGCGGCCCCGACAAAGCCTCCGCAAACGAGGGTCGAGCCGTCGGCAATTTCCTCAATGGCTTGCTGGGCTGTACAGAGCTTCTTGTCCCTCGAAAAACTCATCCCATCCAGCCTCCGTTGACATGCAAAGTCTGCCCTGTGATGTAATCGGCAAGTGGACTGCACAGAAATAAAATCGCATTGGCAATATCTTCTGGAACACCAAACCGGCCCAACGGAATTTGAGTCATCATTTGCTCGCGTGCAGATTCTGGAATAGATTTTCCCATATCTGTCAGGACAACTCCAGGAGCGACAGCATTCACTGTGATTTGTCGGCTGGCAAGCTCGCGGCTTAAGACTTTCGTCAAACCAATCACTCCTGCTTTCGATGCCGAATAGTTGGCTTGTCCAAAGAATCCGACCACTGCGCTGATTGAGGCCATATTCACAATCCGGCCCCCAGAATTCATCACAGCGCTTGCCGCTTTGGAGGCCCGAAAAACGCCCGTCAAATTGGTCTCAATCACTTCCTGCCACTCGTCCATCTGCATTTTCTTGACCGTCTTGTCACGCAGAACAGCCGCGTTATTGATCAGAATATCAAGCGAGCCAAAGGCCTTCACAGCGGATTCCACCATCATCGAAACCTGATCGTCATTACGGATATCAGCGGCCACTGCGATGGCCCGATCACCCAGTGATGCGACCAACAGGGCAGCCTGTGCAGCGTGCGTACCGTTCTGGTCTGGAAAGTAGTTTATCACAACATTCGCCCCGGCACGATGCAGGCATGTCGCCGTCGCAAGCCCAAGCCCCTGCGAAGCACCTGTCACGATCGATGTCTTGCCAGTCAGGTCGATACCAGTCATTTGATTTCTGATCTTTTTTTATGATGTAGAGAGTGATTGAAATGGTTCGGAGCGAATCGGCCATTCGATTACGCAACCTCAACCAGGCCATGAGGATGAGATTAGTATCCTTCGAACCGATGGATCAGGTTCTGGCAAATGTGGATTCACGGGTGGGTTGGTAATGGATCTCCAGATGAGGCGTTGGCAACCGCTTTTGACCCGTCCCCAAAGACCTTACAGCCGCCTCAACAAGGCCACTTGTCAATAATGTGCGTTCAATCGGATAAGGCGACTTATGATTCACAAATGTTTCCTCAGCCTTTGACATCAATGCAGCCGAGTAGACAACATTCGGGTTTGGAGGCAGGTGGAACAGCGTAGATAGCGGTTCGTCCTGATTCTTGAGCTTGGCAGAGAACGTGAAATCGCCTACCAGTCCGTTCATGAGTAGCATTGTGGCTTTTGTGCCGTCTTTATAATCAAACCGATATGCAATCGGATCCTTGACCCACTCGCGCATCTGGGCAGATGTCGGGAATCGGTCGCTGAACGACTCTGGCTGAGCCAGTGTATGGCTGCGCGTCAGACAAGCTTCAAAAAGCCGCGGATTCCAGCCACCTTTTTCCCAACTGCCTGTTTCCATAGCCTTCCAGACAGCTTCGCCCCTGAGAGCCTGCATGGAGGCCACACCTGTCTCTCCACCTCGCCGGCGCTCCGCCATGCATTGAATCACCTCCAAAGCGTGAAAATCGTAACTGTCAATACCACCGATTGCAACCGACATCAATTCCTCAACCTCTTGCCCAAATGGCATTTCAATCGCTGGCATCCGCCATGTCACTGGAAGTGATGAACCAGCACAAAATGCGAAGTTCAATTCGCGAGATACATCGACCATCTCTTTGGCCCACTCCCATTTCCAGGAGAGATGCTTGTCATTAAAAACCGGAGCGGTTTTGCCATCTTTGCGGTAGACGTCCGTCACTTGTTTGAAGAATTCATATCGCGGATATTTCGTCTGTTCGAATTCGCTTTTCGGATAATCGCCATGCTCGCCAATGATCAGAACTGCATCCACGGCCATTTTATCGCTCCCACAGCGCAGGGTTTCGGCAATGGAGGGATAGATCTTAAAGCCAAACTCAGAGGATCGCTTGCGTGCCAAATCTTTTTCCGGAAACTGATCCACATATGCCGATACGACATCAAATGCGGGCCTGTGCCAGCGTCCGTTGATTGGATAACCGACAAGAAACCGCTCGGCCATGTGCCAGGCATGGGAGTGATAACGCCACTCAGTGGTAATGACAGCCAATTTTTTACGAGGAGTTTGCGCCAATTCTTCCGCATGAATTTCAGGCAAAAACAGGCTACCAGCACTGGTTGCGGCAAGTGTTCCGAGAAAATCCCTGCGATTGAAATTCATCCGAAAAGCTCCTTGATGGGTGATCCAGAAGTGATGGGGACAGGGCGTCCGCTGGAGTCATTATAAGCGGTATCGAGAGGAATTCCGAGCAGATGATAAATCGTGGCCAAAAGGTCGAGCGGAGTCACCAGTCGGTGGGCCACACCACCTCCCCATTTTTCGCTCGAACCGACAATTCGGCCACCTTCAATGCCACCGCCGGCTAGGAGTACGCTAAAACAATCGGCCCAGTGGTCGCGCCCGGCGTTGCCGTTCATCCGCGGAGTTCGACCAAATTCACCCACGCAATAAATAATCACATCGTCAAGCATCCCACGGTCGTCCAAATCTTCAACCAATGCGGCAATCGCATGATCCAGCGGAGGAAGGTGCTCATCAAGCCCTTTTGCAATGTCGTTATGATGATCCCAGTTACCTGTATTGATATTCACGCATCTAGCGCCAGCCTCGACAAGTCGTCGTGCCAGTAAAGCACTTTGACCGTAGCGATGCCTGCCGTATTTGTCTCGCAAAGCTGCGGGCTCGGATGCCATATCAAAAGCCTTTCGCATCTGATCGCCCGAAACCATTTCGAGAGCCTGCGATTTAAAGGTGTCGAGCCCTTCCATCACGCCGCTTTCGAAAATGTCGCGGCGCATGCTGTCGAAGGTTTTGACAAGATTGCGCCGGGAATCGACATTTTTCGATGTCAGGCCATTGGGAAGCGAAAGGTTTGGCACCTTGAAGTCAGCAGAGTTTGGATCAGCACCAACCTCAAACGGGTTAAAGGCTTTGCCAAGATAAACAGCGCCTTGATAGCCAAACGCTTCGGATTTTGGGATTGTGACATAGGCTGGCATGGGCGGTTTGAGAGGCCCCATGGATTTTGAAATCACAGACCCGAACGAAGGTTTTTGGGCCGCATTTCGAGCCAAAGTCGGTCCAAAGTGGCCCGTCAACATCCAGTGAGCGGACGGGGCGTGAATCCCGTTTTCATGGTGCACCGATCGAACCACCGACAGCTTGTGCATGACCTTTGACTGTCTGGCCAGGCGTTCGCCAAGTTGAATGCCAGGCACCGAAGTTGAGATCGGCTTGTACATTCCACGATATTCAGCAGGCGCATTGGGCTTGAGATCATAAGTATCCTGCTGGCTGATGCCTCCGTCTGTCCAGAAGACGATGATCGACTTTTTGCTCGCCGATTTCCCGACCTCTGACGCTTGCGATTCTCGTCTCAAAAGCTCTGACAGTGTCAGGCCCAGCCCGGGGAGACCGATTTGCATAAAGTTCCGGCGTGTCAGGCCTTCGCAGTTCTGAAATGATTTGCCATTCATGTGCAGCATGGACGAAAGCCTCAATGGTTAAACAGAAATTCGTTCGTCGCCATGAGCGACCAAAGCAGTGACCGACAGGCTTCTGCAAGGTCAGGCTCTGATTTCAGGAAATCTGCAGCCGCCTTTAATTCCTGATCACGGGGTGGTCGGGCCAGAACTCGCACAAAAGCCTCTGTCACGCGTTCCTCAGCCGGTTTCTTACCGCTGGAAAGTCGCTTGGCGAATCCAGTCTCAGCCGTCAGTTTCCTCTGGATTTCAGACGAGTTCACAAGCTCCAAAGCCTGATGAAGGGCAGGAGAGTCGACTCGCTCGCATTCACAGGCCGTCATACGAGCCGGCCTGCCGAATACGTCCAAAAATTGTGCCGCCACATTTTCGTCAGGCAAATCAATCGACCGGGTACCGGGCGGCAAACCTGGAAAATCGGTCGGCACGTCGAGAATCTGACTGATTCCGTCCAGCAATGTCTCAGCCGTTAATCTTCGCGTATAAAACCGCGAATAAGACTGTGAATCACCTGAGTTCGAGTCGTTTGTTATAGAAACAAGGCCATAGGCATGGCTCATGGTGATGCGTCGAATGAGATTTTTGATGTCGTAACCGCTCTCAGCAAAATCGCGGGCCAGAGCGTCCAGGAGTTCCGGATTACTCGGAGGATTCGTGCTGCGTGAGTCATCCAGCGGGTGCACAATTCCCCGACCCATGAAGTGTGCCCACATCCGATTGGCCATCGCTTTGGCAAAATAGGGGTTCTTGGGGTCAGATATCCATCGTGCCAGACTGATTCTTGGATCGTCTTGAACTCCAATTTTGAATTCGGGACCACCAAGCGGTCGTGGCTTGAGTAAATCCCCTGTTCGGGGATGAACCACTTCACCTCGTTCTGCAAGGTAAATCGATTCGTCTGTTGGAACTTCAGCGTCTGCAAAGCCGCCTTTGCGTCCGACTCTTGAAAACACGGCTGCCAGACCGAAATAATCGGCCTGACTCCAGCTTTCAGTTGGGTGGTGGTGGCATTGGGCACATTGAATGCGAACTCCAAGAAAAGCCTGGGCCACGGATTCCACATAGTCGGGCGACTTCCGTACAGAGCGATACCAGATGGCGGGTGGATTCTCATATTGGCGCCCACTTGCGGTCAGAATTTCTGAAACAAATTGATCATATGGCTTATTAGAAGCGATTGAATCCCTGATCCAGCCCGCGAACAAAGTCGTGCCCGGCCTTTGCATACTGGTGGAATAGCCTGCCCCTCGGTTCTGCAAAATCTCGGCCCACTTCAATGCAAAGAAACTTGCATATTCCGGCCTATCAAGCAATTTGTCAATCAGCCTGGCCTTTTTATTGGGTGTTTTGTCATGAGAATATTCGAAGATTTCATTTGGAGTGGGCAGGGTTCCACAAATATCAATCATGGCTCGGCGGAGAAATGTATGATCGTCAGCCTCCCCAGAAGGCACCACGCCCAGTTTTCTCCACTGTTGCATTAAATAAGAGTCCGCAGGCGAACTTCCCAAATGCTTCTCAACCTGATCCAGTTTTGCCTGAACGACCTTGTTTTTCAAATCTTCCTGGACGAATGGAATCACGCCCTGAAAAGTCGCTATCTTGTCATTAAAACGAGCCATGACTGCGACAATCCCAGGCTGTGATGTGGTTTGAACTTTGCCGTTCGAATCTACAGAAGCGATTCCAGGCTCATTTGACTGATACAATGTCTGACGAGTCACATCACGGTTTGTTCCATCCGAAAAATGCGCTTTGACTTGTAACTGCTGGGCGGAATTGCTTTTGAGGATCTGCCCCAGTGGCGTTAAATCAATTCTTACCAACTGAGGATCATTTGCCTGAGGTCCCATAGCGCCTTGTTCGATCCAGCCCTTTAAAATCCGATAATCTTCGCCAGTTTCGTCCAGCAGACGACCTCCACCATGGGGCATGCGTGCTGTCGCTTTCAGCAGAATCAGACTTTTTTCGGGTGCAGCCGGAAAAACGCGCCGGCCCCTCGCTTCGTTCACCAGCGACTGATAATCGACATCAGGCTCGAACCCCAATAAAGAGAGCCTAAACCCATTCTGGCCTGTCGATTTGCCATGACAGCCTCCACCATTGCATCCCAATCGTGTCAATAATGGTACCACTTCGGTGCTGAACCGAATCGGAGTCGATTGCAACTCATCTGCTTCCAGATTCATGGTGTAGCAAATGATGCAAAAAGCCAACATGTATGACAGATATTTCAAGCGTATTTTAAAATAAGGCAGGTTCATTTGATCACTCCACAATTTCCAGGTGAAGAAAACTGCTGCCCTGATAGGTCGGTTCATCTTCCATCACCCCCACAGTGAGTAGCCGAAGGAATTGCAATTTGCCAAGAGGAGCATCATCGTTGACAATGATCTGGATCGACCCCTTGCTGGTTTGCCCCACAAACGTTTCACCGCGTCCTCTCAGGCCAGTGACATCGGTTATCAGGCCCGGCATGGCGATCTCCGTATGCATCTTACCAATGAATCCATTGCGACGCTGCGAACGATATGCAATTTGTATCGTCTCGCCCCGCTTGGCTCGCTTCACCGCAAATGGGTCGGCCTCAACGACAAACGCTGCAGGTTGAACGTCGATATTTACAGGATTGCTGTACACAACAGTTTTCTCAGGCTTTTTGGGATCCTTCGTCGGTATCGTCGTCTCGGCCTCAATCAAAAATGAGTATCGGCCAATGGGCAGGTTTGGCGGCAGATAAAAACTCAGAAATCCTTTGAACTGATCTGCCGGTATGGTCGAAGTCTGATTCACGATCAACTCCGGAAGCCCCGCCGCGATCAGCTTGACAGGGTATTGATGTCCTTTATCACGCCGTTCTATGGTCACCGCCACATCCACTGCACCGCCCGGCGAATGTCTTGGCTTCAGAGTTCCATAAAGCTGATGTTTTAATGGCTCGTGCGCATCTGCCGTGATCCTCAGAGGAGCATCGGATGTTATTGCCATTGGGGCCTGAGATACAATTCGCCCCCATCCATTTGGCGTACCAGAACGAACAATATCACCCATTTGGACCTTACGGTAGCCAAGGCTGCTGGACTCGCCCTTCAGCTTCAATTCTGTTAACTGTAACGGAGTATCGGCATCCACTGATATCACACCCAAAGCCTGATTCACACCGGGGCCAAGCCAGACTTCGGGAAATTCGACACCGGTGGGTAGACTATTCGCTGAAACCCGAATCTCTCCGTCAAATCCTCTCTGCCGAAATGCAATCAAATCCAGCGCCAGACGACCACCTCTGGCCAGATTCAGCCCGACTGGTTCCGGTAGATGGGGCACGGCCAGCAACTGAAAATCAGGCTCTTCTCGCCGAACTGAAAACTGATATATGCGTCGCAGATCTTTTTTTATTCCGCCAGCCAAATCATGAACTGAAATCAGAAAAAGCCCATCGGAAGGAGCAACCCATCGCCCGGTTGGATCATGATGGGTAGCCGGAAATGAATTGGCAGTGCCTGAAATTTGATCGCCAAAACTTGCCAGACGTTGGTGCCCAGTCGCGTCAAAGAGATCGATCTGCAAATCCACAGGCGACTGAATCCGCTCAGCCATCGCTTCAAAATAAAAGACTTCTCCGCGACGCATTTCGACTGAATACCAGTCGCGTTCATCGCCAGCCTCAAGCCGGCCACTGACTTCGATGGGACATGACAATTTCTGAGCCGACGCAGGTGAATGATTATCCATTCGATCCTGAATCACCGGAAGATCCGTCAAACCGATAAAAAGTGGCGAAGGACTTTTCGGATAGTGATAGGCAAACCCATGCAACACAGACTGAGCAGGCTTCATAAGTACCGGTATGTCGCCCACTTCATGGGTCATCGCTTCTGGAATATCGATTTCAATGCGATCAAATTGTTCAAGCGAATTTCGATGAGAATCATGAACTGTTTTTGCTAAATTCCACCCATATAATTCAATCCGGCACGGTTTGCCTTTTTGGACAATACTCGGCACGGAAAAAGCTACCCTTGGCCCTGTGTCGATCGAGATTCGATAAATGTGTTCTGCACTTCCACTGAATGTCAGATCCTGGACTTTTAAAATGTAATCCCCTTCTGCAGGTGCCGTAAAGTCGATGAGCGGGTCATTCCCGAAGTATCCACGACTGACTTTCAGACGCCGCCCCGAGGGATCGAACACTTCCAGGACAGCTCTTAGGCGTGAGTCGATCCGCTCGGCAGAGCAATCCATCAGAATTCTTTGGCCTTTTTTTGCATGAAATTGATAGAAATCCATGTCGCCAGACTTTTCCATCCGACCATTCATCGTGATATTGAGCGAAATTCGCATCGCTGATTGAGCCGAATCGTTTGGCGGATTCTCCGTCAACTCCTTTAAATTTCCAATTGTAAATGTACGAGGCGCGCTGATGCCTTTTTCGCCGACGGCCCACAAGTCGTATGAGCCTGGCATGAGTTTTCCGGGAATGGTGAGCCGGAACCGAAGTGGACCGATCCGCTCGCACACGACACCTAAAGCGTTGCTCCGCAAGGCCTGCACAGTTTCAAGATTGCTGCCTGCAATCGACACATCCACAGAATGCCCGACTTGGCCTCCAGCTGGAAATACGGTTTCCATCAAGGGCGACTGTCCGGCAGCGGTTTGAAGCATGACCAGAAACAAAATTATCGGGGACAACTGACGGAGGTATTCGATGGTTCGCTGCATGGGCTTTTCCTGATTTCTCTCAGATGCATGCACTTTGTTCAGATGACCTGAGCAATTTCATCAAGACTTGCCTGGCAACGATCAAAACATCTGCTCAGCCTCCGTAAGCAAGATCCTACTTGCAAGGCGCATGAAACACAAGTAGAAACAGGCTTCTACTTTATCATGAGCGACGACCTGAAAGTTCATCCCAAAGCCCAGGAATAGCTGTGAAAGCGTCACCATGAACAGGCAGAAATATTAAACTTTTTTGCACAACTTCCTCACCTTGTCGGTTTTGCAAAAAAAAGAGGATTCCCACGACTGACCCTGAATCTTTCCAAAAGCCCCTCAATTCCTGTATGATATCCTGTTCAAGTGCAATCCATGATGCCTGAATAAGAGCAGTACCAACATGCCTGAAAACTTCGCTGATCGTCTTGCGGATTCTGTAAAAACCAAAGGCAACGGGGTTCTGGTGGGTATCGACCCAAGGCCCGACCAATTGCCGGCCAAATGGATCGAAAGCTTTCAGGGCGATGTGGTTCGAGCCATTCAAGAGTTCGGCACAGAAGTGGTGAGAACGGTCGCCCCGCTTGTTCCTGCCGTCAAATTCCAGATGGCTTTTTATGAGGCTCTTGGCCCAACCGGCATGATCGCTCTCGAAGCCACCGCCAAATGTGCTCGCGAAAACGGTCTACTGGTCATCATGGACGGTAAACGCAACGATATTGGCAGCACCGCCGCAGCCTATGCCACAGCTTATGTCGGCTCGCCTGAAGGTGGGCCTGAAAATTCCAGCCCCACCTGGACCAGTGATGCACTGACCATCAACCCTTACCTCGGTGGAGAGGGTATCACGCCGTTCCTGCAAGGCTGTAGACACACCGGTGCAGGGCTTTTCCTGCTGGTGCGTACCAGTAATCCATCGGCCGGTGAATTCCAGGATCTGATCGCTGATGGAAAGCCTGTTTATAGGCATGTGGCCGACCGTATGATGCACTGGGCAGAGCCTTTCCGTGGTGAATGCGGATATAGCTCGCTGGGGGCCGTTGTCGGAGCCACTTCACCTGCCCAACTGGCGGAACTCAGGCAAGTCCTGCGAGGCATATGGATTCTGGTTCCCGGCTATGGCGCCCAGGGCGGAACCGCAGCCGATGTCGCTGTAGCCTTTGATGAACAAGGACTTGGGGCAATTGTCAACAATTCTCGAGGAATCACTTTCGCTTACCAGAAATCCGAATTCGCCACACGGTTTGGCTCAAACTGGCAAGCATCCGTTCGAGAAGCGACCCTGATGATGATTGAGGATCTGGCCCGGCACACGGCCAAACCCTGATCGCAATACCAGCTCATAAACCTTGTATTTCTATCATCTTACAACGCCGGCCAACCAGAGTTTTTCTGGTTGGCCGGTAATTTGACGTTAGTCACATTCCCCGAAATCAGTCCATTCGATATCGTTTGAGAAGTTGGTCGTCAAGCTCAACGCCCAGGCCCGGCTTATCCGGCACAACGGCGAACTTGGGGCCGATCTGCAAAGGCTCTGCCAGAAGGTCTGTTTCGTGATAACACGGGCCGAGGATATCGGCTGGATATTTATGGCTTTCGATCTCTGGTGTACTGGCCGCGAGATGCAACATGGCTGCCGAAGCGATTCCAAGCTCCAGATTCGATCCGATATGACACCCCATATCGGCGGAATGTGCCACGTGGGCGATCTTTTTGGCGTTCATGATCCCACCGTTTTTACCAGGGTAGACGCTGATGATATCGACTGCTTGATGGGCTGCGGCCTGATATGCTTCCACCAGTGTCCAAACATTTTCGTCGGCCATCAAAGGGGCAGGGGAGATGCGTCTCAATTCGCTCATCGTAGCCCAATCGCCAGATCGCGTTGGCTGTTCAATTAAGATGAGTTGAAACCTCTCAAATTGAGGCAGAATTTTTCGAGCCACTGGGGCTGACCATCCACAGTTGGAATCAATCGTCATTGGCAATTCCATTCCAGCTACGGCTCGAACCGCTTCCACGCGTTCCAGGTCCTCTTTCGGCACCAGCCCGACTTTTACTTTCAGGCAACCAACGCCCCAATCCAGAAACGTCTCTGCCAGTTTCGCAGCTTGTTTTGGCTCAAATCCACCAATCATCATTTTCATCGGGATTTTGTCGTGACACTTTCCCCCTAACAGCTCGTATAAAGGCAAATTTCTGGCCTTGCCCAATATATCCCATAACGCCATTTCAACACAGGCTTTAGTGAACGGATTGAATTTCACATGATGATTCAGATCCGCCATGATTTTTTGAATATCATTCGGATCTTTCCCAACGACAATTTCAGTGATCTGATTTTGCAATAACCCGACGCAAGTTTGCGCGGTCTCGCCTGACCACAAAGCCTGTACAGTAGCCTCGCCCAGGCCAATCAGGCCCTCATCCGTATGCATCTTCAGAATCACATATTCACTCACAGCATGGCGACCATGGGCAGTGATGGCGATGCGATCCGTTTTTAACGGGACACGAACCGGGATGGCTTCAAGTCGGGTGATTTTCATTTTGGTCGACAGAATATCTGAATTCAGGTGATGGTAAGAGACACAACCCTTCATAAAATACAGATTCCCGCCCAACATTTCACGCAAAAGTCAAAAAGAAAAGGCCAGGAATCTCTCCTGGCCTCGGTTTTAATTCACCAATGCGTCGATTCAGATCCTTGGCCCAGCCTTCTGAATCGCCAGACTTACGTTCTTGAACTTGGCGAAATTCTCGTTGAACAACTTTGCCAGATGCTGCGCCTGTAGATCGTATGCTGCTGGATCGGCCCAGGCGTTGCGAGGGCTGAGAATCTCGGTTGGCACGGTGGGACAACTTTTCGGGATCTCAAGTCCAAAGATCGGATCGGTTTCGTACTCGCAGCCTTGCAAAGAATGATTATGAATCGCTTCAATCAACGCTCTGGTATAGGGTAAAGGGATCCGTTGCCCGACACCAGGACCGCCACCGGTCCATCCTGTATTGATGAGCCAGGTCTGGGCTTTATGAGTTCGCAGTTTTTCTCCCAGAAGTTCGGCGTACCTGCTTGGAGGAAGTGTCATGAAAGGTGCCCCAAAACAGTGGCTGAATGTTGCGACGGGCTGGTTTCCAAGCCCTCGCTCGGTCCCAGCCACTTTGGCTGTATATCCGGACAGGAAGTGGTACATCGCCTGCTCTGGAGTGAGTCTGGAGACCGGTGGCAGAACTCCGAAGGCATCGCATGTCAAAAATACGATGTCGGTTGGGTGACCACCAGTGCCAGACGGCACGAAGTTCGGAATAAAGTCGATCGGATATGCGGCCCTCGTATTTTCCGTAAGAACAGTGTTGTTGTAATCTGGAATCCGGGTGTCATTATCCACCACAACATTTTCCAGAATCGTGCCGAACCGGATTGCATTGTAGATCTCAGGCTCGTTCGTTCTATTAAGCCTCACGCACTTTGCATAGCATCCGCCTTCAAAATTAAAGACACCGTCATTCGACCAGCCATGCTCGTCGTCGCCGATCAAGTGCCGATTAGGCTCGGCTGAGAGGGTGGTTTTGCCTGTGCCTGAGAGGCCGAAAAACAAGGCCACATCGCCGCGTCGGCCAATATTTGCCGAACAATGCATCGCCATCACATCGAGTTGCGGCAGAATCGTGTTCAGAACTCCAAAAATCGACTTCTTGATTTCGCCTGCATAAAGAGTCCCTCCAATCAGAACTTCTTTTCGGCTGAAATTGATCAGAATAAATGTTTCTGATTTCGTATGGTCCCGATCCGGCTCAGCCAGAAAATCGGGAGCCGCAATCACGGTAAATTCCGGGCTGTGGCGTAAAAGCTCCTGGGTGGATGGCCTGACAAAAAGCTGGTGGGCAAAGAGTGCGTGATATGCCTTTTCGCAGATCACACGAATTGGGATTCTGAACTTCGGATCGGTGCCCCCGAAAGCGTCTACCACATAAAGTTCGCGGGGCTTGAGATACTCCAAAACCCGCTCTCGAAGGGCGTCGTAGTGCGCTGACTCAAACGGCAGGTTGACCGATCCCCAATCCACCACATCTTCCGTGATCGAATCCTTGACAATAAATCGGTCTTTGGGCGACCTGCCAGTATATTTACCGGTCCGGACCACCAGGGCGCCGGTCGGTGTCAGCATCCCTTCGCCACGTCTCAGCGTATGCTCGACAAGTACGGCTTCACTCATGTTCCAGAGCGGTGGCCTGAAACCTTCAAAGCCCTGTTCTTCCAACGTGACCAGATGTGAACTTTTGACAGACATGACGACGGGCTCCTATAATCGTTTTCGACTTCATAATGAGGCAATCTGACCAGACAACATATTAGACATTCCTGTCCTTTTTTTGCAAGTCCGGATGGATTCGAACGCCATGGAGCGTTGACAAAACCGGCTTCCAGTATCACAATATGGATAGATCCTGACAAGGTCATACCCCCACCGAATTGATGGGCCACTGGTCCATCCCCGCCTGAAATCTGGCTGAAGATGACATATAAAGCTGTTGGCAACACCATTCGCCGGATTCTCATGACGCTCGTTTTGGGCCTTGCCCATCCACAGTTATCAATCGCCCAACTGCCCCAAAATCGGATTGACTGGATTTTTCCCAACGGCTTACAACGCGGTACCAGCACCGAAATCCAGATCTCAGGCGTTGATCTTGAGGGCCTTACCAGCCTGAGGTTTTCTCACAGAGGGCTCACTGCCAAGCCCTCTAAGGACGGCCGCTGGACAGTATCGTCGGAAGCTGGCACTCAGCCAGGTGTTTACGCCATGCAGGCGATCGGAAATTGGGGCATTTCCAACCCGATCCCGATCATGGTCGGCCCGCTTCCTGAAATTCGCGAGACCGAACCGAACGAAAAAACTCCGCATTTACTAAAAATCCCGGTTACGGTCAGTGGTAAGATTCAGGCTGCCGCGGATGTGGACAATTTTAATTTTACGGGTAAAAAAGGCGACAGGGTGGTCATAGAGGCCAAGTCTGACTCCTATGAATCACCGCTTGACCCAACGATCCGGGTTTTTGGGCCATCAGGATCGCAAGTGGCAGAGAGTCAGGATACAACAAATTACGACCCTTATCTGGAACTGTCACTACCTGAAGATGGCACATACCGATTGCAACTGTTTGATGCTGTTTATGGTGGATCGCCCGCCCATATTTACCGATTGTCGATCCATAACGGCCCTGTGATCGACTCCGTCATTCCCGCGTCTGTGAATGCCGTTGAACCAACCTCGTTAAAACTGCTCGGCCGTGGTCTAAGTGCTCGTGCGGAAGCAACTTTCCCGAAGCTGAATGGCTTTGCCGAATCATCGCTGAGCATGCTGTTTGATCCTAAATCTGCCACCCCGCCAAATTCAAGTTTAGGCGTATTCTCCAACTCTGATTCAGTCAGCCGTTACAATATCTCTCAATTTCGGGGCCAGTTTCTCATCGACTCCAAGCCTTTAGCGATTGCAACCGAACCAGTCCAATCGGAAATCGAATCAAATGATGTTCCAAAGCAAGCTCAACAGCTTATTCCTCCATTTGATTTGACAGGTTTGATTCAACAGCCTGGCGATGTGGATTATTACCATTTTTCGGCAAAGCAAGATGAAATCTGGGTGATTGAAACGGTGGCAGACCGGCTGAATTCGCCAGCATACCTGAATGTGACCGTTGAAAAACTGAATCCAGACAACACCACATCGGTTGTTGCCGAACTGGCAGAAATGGGAGCGAATCCATTCGGACCGATTTTTGAAAAAGCCACACGCGATGGAAAATTGCAATGGAAGGCACCCTCCCATGGCGATTATGTTCTTCGAGTGGTTCATTCGAACTCCCACGAAGGTGACGCCCGATTTGTTTACCGACTCATCATGCGTAAACTGAAGCCTGATTTTCAGCTGATTGCAATTCCAGCAGGAGCCACTGGCCCGACTGGTTTGACTTGTATCAAGGGCGGCCGCACTGTTGTTTCTGTGCTACTCAACAGAATGGATGGGTTTGATTCCGCCGTTCGGGTGGATTGTCTGGATTTACCTGCCGGAATGAAGTGCTATCCCGCGATATTCGCAGCAGGCCAATCTTTGACGAGCCTGATTCTGGAAGCAGATCCTACAGCGGCAACGACTGAATTTGCGCTGAAACTTCGTGGTGAAACAAGCTGGGCGGATCGAAAAGATGCGACGGACTGGCTCCCGGGTCAACCTCGTGAAACTTCATTCAGCAGCAATCGAAGTTCTGTCGGAGGTGGTCTGGTTCGGCCACTTGTCGGGCAGGCGAATCAACAGCGTGGAATTTCCCGGTATAGCGAAAGCCTCATGGTTGCAGTTCGTCAGACACCTGTTCCCTATCAGCTTGAACCTGAGCCACTGAGGCTCTTTGCAAAGCGTGGAACGACTGTTGATCTTCCGGTACAAGTGATCAAGTTTCATGGCTTTGATGCTCCGATTGCATTAAAACTTGAGAATATGCCCGCCCAGATGGAAGCTGTAGCAGGAACCATTGAAAAAGGTAAAGCTACGGTGACTCTAAAATGCAAGATAGGCGCAAATATTGCATTAGGCCGGCATACCGTTTATGTCAGTGGAGCGGCCCCGTTTGGATTTGCCAAAGATCCGGCGGCCAAAGAGAGACCGAATATCAATTGGAATATCCCATCGCGGCCCCTCACTCTGGTGGTGACACCATGACTCAGAAACAGACGATCGTCGTGACACCACAAACACAGAAAAGCCTCAGGAAATTCTCAATCATGAATCACCTTCCACGGAATTTTTTAAAATCAACGGCTCGATTTGCAATCCCAATCGCGTTTGGCATTTGCATTCAGGCCGGTGTGGTGTTTGGTCAATCTCCAAAAAAACCGATTGAAATTGCGAAGATCCAGAGAGCCGCGAATAAGCCGATCAGTTATTCCACAGAAATCTCAGAAATTCTAGAGAATAAATGCACAGGCTGTCATAATGATGCTCTGGCTGAAAACAAGCTCAAAATGGAAACTCTGGAGCAAATGCTCAAGGGCGGGAAAAATGGTCCTGCATTAAAGCCTGGCAAGGCGGATGAAAGCCTGATGTTTCAAATGGGCTCTCACAGGCTTGAGCCTGTGATGCCTCCCAAGGATAAAAAAGATTTAAAGCCTTGGACATCCGAAGAAGCTGCTTTAATAAAGATGTGGATCGACCAAGGCGCTAAGGACGACTCCAGCGGTGCGCCTGTGGACAAGCCTAAGCCAGCGATCGTTCTCGGTGCATTGCCTGCGAAATTTGCCCCAATCTATGCCATTGACATGTCACCTGATGAACGAGTTCTGGCTGTTGGCAGAGGCGCTCAGTTGCATTTGGTGGAGCCCGTGAGTGGCTTGATTCTGGCGACTCTGGGTGGGCACCAGGATGCCATTCAGTCCGTCAGATTTCGTCCTGATTCAGGGGAAGTCGCATCCGGGTCTTATAGAGTGGTCACACGCACCAATTTGCCACGCGTGACACTTCTGAAAAATCATGAGAAATTGACTTATGAAGCGAGTTCGATCATAGCGGAGCCAAATTCGGCGACTCTCTGGGCCACCTCAGCCACTGAGCCGAAACTTCGGCTGATTGAGTCTGCAACCGCCAAGGAAATTCGCCAGATCAGCTGGACTGGTCCGATAGCGAAAAGTGTTCGCCGATCAGCTTTTGAGCCACTGATTGCCATTGTATGTGCAGACGGAACGATTCGTATTCATCAATCGGAAAAAGGCGAACTGATCCAAACCTTACCTGCCATTAAGTCCGCTCAATATTCTTCGATCGTATGGCTTGGGAAGGGCAGGTTTGCAGCGGGTTCAAATGACGGAAAGATCCAGATCTTTGAAATCAAAGGGCCTGGTAAAGATGGTCTAAAATCCGTTTTGCAATGGAATTCCAAAGAGAAAGATGCTCCCGTTCAGGACTTGATCACCACTGCTGATGGCAAGCAGGTCATTTCGCTGGTCAAAGGCAAGACTCTGGAGCTTTCGGACCTTGCTACGGGCAAGCTGGTAAAATCTTTCACCCTTAACGATGCCACAATCACCTCTGTTCAGGCTATCTCCACCGACGGTTCGATATGGATCGGTCAAAGCACTGGCAAGGTGGCTCGATGGTCGAAAGATCTTTCTGCGAAACTGGCTGAAACAACAGCTTACGAATCTCCCGTCATCGGGATTGGAACTACGAATAAAGGTTCGCGACTGGTTGTGGCTTATCAGAATGGTCTCACGAAAGTTCTGAACACCGCAGACCTTGCCACGATCTGGGCCTGGAATGCGTCCACTGCGCTTGTTCCAACGGTTGTCCAAAGTATGACAGTTTTGTCAGACGATACGATCCTGACAGGATCGAAGGAAAAGTCGATCAAGGCATGGAAGTTTGATGGTTCCTTGGCTGCTAAACCGAGCTTGTCAGGTCATGCAGACCGCGTTCTGGCGATTGATTACAGTCCTGACGGCAAGCGGATAGCTACAACTGGCGGTGAGCCATCGCGTAGTGGCGAGGTGAAGCTTTGGAATGTAGAGACGGGGGCACTAGAAAAATCCCTTGACAGCCTCCACTCCGACACGGTTTTCGGCATCAGGTTCAGTCCTGATGGCAAATTCCTGGCCACTTGTGCTGCCGACAAGTTCGCAAAAGTGACTCAACTCTCGGACTTCAAAACTCTTCGGCCGCTGGAAGGTCATACCAATCATGTGCTTGGTCTGGATTGGAAGGCCGATGGGAAGCAGATTGTGACAGCTGGTGCAGATCAGGCACTGAAGCTTTGGAACGTGGAAACTGGCGAACAGGTTCGGACGGCCCAGTCGGCTGGAAAGCAGATTACGGGTGTGAGGTGGTCGGCGACGAAGCCGGTTATTACAGGTTCGTCAGGCGATAAAAATGTCAGGCTCTGGAACCCGGAGAATGGCCAGATCAGCAAAACGCTGGGCGGGGCGAATGATTTCCTCTTCAGTGTGGCCACCAATAAAGATGCCACCTTGATTTATTCAGGCGGCCAAAACGGTGTGGTGCACATCTGGAACGCAGCCGATGGGAAGCTGATCAAGACACTGGAATTTGCCCCGAAGACGGCTGGGGTGGCGATTCGCACACCATAACCGTCCCGGGTCCATTTGAAAAAGTCAGTGCGGCTGATAATCGCGAAATTTGACGGAAAGTTTAGGACTCGGAATTCAATGATTTGAGTTCCGGGTCAATTTTTTTTATACTTCCAACGGTCATGAATGAGACATTCGGTTGACAATCCCAGTTTCTTTAGGGTGTGGATGAATCCCACCCGCATAACCCATTTGGGTGGAATCGCATCGCTTTCCAGGTCTTATTTTGATGGAAGGTAACGAGATTCAAGGTTTAGGAACAGGCGAGAAAAAACTTCTACTTTTTAGGCCAATCGTAGCCAAGCATAACTTGGCTGTTATCTAGCCGGTCTTGGCGCTAGCCCCGGTTATTTATCTTCCGCGAACCGGGGGCTAGATTCATACACCCCGGTAA
>Ga0208720_1000108_pt1 | contig 21823 bp, 8 predicted proteins | sample LakMenEpi20Apr10_FD_150716 | JGI IMG/M metagenome (GOLD analysis project Ga0208720, IMG submission 150716) | Freshwater microbial communities from Lake Mendota, WI - 20APR2010 deep hole epilimnion (SPAdes) | ecosystem: Environmental > Aquatic > Freshwater > Lake > Epilimnion/Euphotic zone ...
GAAACGCGTTTGTCTCGATAATTGATGATTTACCTTAGAAGCGGGTGGGCTTCACCCCACCCTACATTTTTTAGAGATGTGTGCTATAAAAACCAGCTTTTTTTTGTTGGCGCAAGTTGTTTGATCCCTTGGCGTTTCGTTCGCGGTGCAAAACGAGAAAGTGTCTGATTTGGGCGTGAATGGATAGGGATCAGAGATAGCTGTCAGAAACCAGCCATTTTCAGAGCGTTTTTGTGTCGGCGCAAGTCGTTTGACCCCTAAGCGTTTCGTCCGTGGTGCAAAACGAAAAAGGTGTCCGATTTGGGCGTGTTCTGAAGCGATTATTTAACAAAAAAATAGAAATAAAGAACCCCCGGATACATTGGAAGCCGTATAGGGGCGGGCTTCCAAAGGGCCGGGGGCTACGATTTTCGACGAGCGATTTTGATCTGGAGAAACGTCCGGACCGGCTTACTTCTTCACCACAGGCTTAACAGCCGCCTTTGGCTTTGGAGTCGCCTTTGCCTTTGGCACTGCCTTGGGCTTAGGTGTTGGCTTGGGCTTGGCCTTCGGAGCAGGCTTCTTGGTAGAAGGCGCGACCTTGGGAACGATGTTGCTGGTTGAGCCGTTTGTGGCGACATTACCAGTCACAGTTCCGCCGGTGCCCGATCCGGCCGAGCCGCTCGATGGGCCACCGCCTCCAGCTGGTGGAACGGACACTCCAGAGCTTTGGCTTTCGATAGTGATGGTTAGTATCGGGCTTGGAGCTGAGACAACACCAGTCTGATCCTGAGCCGTCACATAGAAGGAGTGAGCACCAACGGCCAATGGGTTGGGGACCTGGAAGAGATAGGCACCCAGAAGGTCGGCCACTTGCGAACCGAGCAGAACGGGAGATCCAGCAACCACTTCATAGAACCTGACGATGTAGCCGGCTTTGGTCAGACCCTGAAGGCGAGGCTGAGCCACGTTGGTCACATTGTCGCCCTTGGTGCCGGAGTCGTCGGCTGCATAGAGCGCAGGAGCGGCGATCTGGATCGGCACTGGGACGGGCGGGAGGCGGAACTGGAGAGGACTGTTGACGGCCACTCCGCTGATGATCCCAAAGCTGCGGCTGACTACGTTTGGAATGGCTGGAGACTGTTCGTAAGACCAGACACCGCCGCCAGTCACGTTCCCGTTAGAGTCGGTGGTGACGGGCTTGTAGGTCGCAATTTCAGCCTTGCCATCGCCGTTGTAATCGTCAGGGACAGGGATATCCGTAGAGGCTCCGAACACGGCGGTGACGTTCCCGCCTGGAAGGGAGATTGTCCAGCGAAGGTTGTTGTCAGCCGTGACTTCCGTCACAGCGAGATCGGCCTTGAAGTCACGGTTGTAATCGGCCACAACGGGAACGGAAGTGGCGTTGCCGAGTGGAGTTGTGACGGTTTGGAGCGTGGACGAATCTTGATAGGAGAAGTATCGTTGATCGCCTGTGACATAGGTCACGCCGAAGTCGGCCTTGAAGTCTCCGCTGTAGTCGGCGGCCAGAGGCTGAGCGTTTGGAGCACCAAAGACAGCCTTTTGGACTCCAACGGCCTCGTTGCTGACGTATCTCCAGGTTTGGGTCAGGGCGTCGTAGATGGCTGGATCTGTGACACCATCGCCATTGAAGTCGGCAGGGAAAGGCAGTTCTTTTCCACCGGTCAGAGGGAAGACCAGAGTTTGCGGCCCGAAGGTGGATCGCTGGATATAGAAGGTGCCTGAGGCCTGATCATAGACAGCAGGATCAGCCTTACCGTCGCCGTCAAAATCGCCTGAGACAGGGATGGTTTTGGCGGTGGATGGGAGGGTGAAGTTGGCTGTCTGATAGACAGGATTGGCGTCAGAGCTGTTGGAATAGAGGACTTTGAGCGTGTTGGTGGAGCGATCATAGAGCGGGTAATCGGACTGCCCATCGCCGTTGTAATCGTCGGCCACAGAGATGATTGTGACCACGATCGGAGAGGAGCCGGCACTCCTGTTCCCGGCAGAGTCAATCAGACGGGCCGAGATGGAGATGGTGCCGTTATAGAGGGCTTGAGGAAGCTGGATGGAATACTGACCATTGGCATCAAGCGTACCTGTACCGATCACGGTGCCCTTGTCGTTCAGGAGCTGAACGATGGTCCCGGCGGGAGAGGTAAAGATCGGTGTCGAGCTGACGAAGGTTGGGCGACGGTTGATGGTGACAAAGTCGCCTGGAACGCCGGTGTCGTCGCCATCCTGAAGGGTCGGCGGTGGAGGGGTGTCAGGAGCGTTGGTGTCGATGGTCAGGGTGAGGATGTTCGAGTCAGCGGTGTTGCCCGCAATGGTCCGAACCTGAGCCTTGACCAGATAGACACCGTCTGCAAGTGCCTTACCGGCAGGCACCTGAAGGGCATAGTTGTTATTGAAGTTGGCCACCGTTGTGGCATAGACGACATAGTTGGAGAGCGGGTTGGACGAGTCTTTGATCAGGAGATCAACCGACTGGTTCCTTTCCGCATTCCCATAGAACCGGGGACGGGTGACCGATGTGGTGTTGTCTCCAATCGCACCTGAGTCGTCGCGTGGGTCAAGGGTGATGGTCGGGGTCGGCACGTTTGGAATACGGGTGTCGATCGTGATGACCAGGTTCGGGCTAGGGACTGAAACCGAGCCGGCGATGTTCTCGACGGTCACATAGAACGTATGGCGGCCGTCAGAGAGCGTATTGGGGACCTGGAACAGATAGGCACCCGAAGCGCTGGCCCGTTGCTGGCCCAGATAGACGGGAACCCCGTTGACGAGCTCATAGAACCGAACCAGGAAGTTCGGGCTGGTGGAGCCTTGCAGGCGAGGACGGGTGACGTTGGTCAGGTTGTCGCCTGGAATGCCGGAGTCGTCCAGAGGGTAAAGGATCGGCGCCGATGGCTGGGCAGGAACCGTGGTATCGATGGTCACATCAATCCCAGTTCCGACAGGCGAGAGGTTGCCTGTGGCGTCGATCTGATTCACGGTATAGGTGTAGGATCCATCAGCGACAGGGCCTGGATCCTGGATCTCCGACGACGTGGCAGGGCTTGTCACCACCTTGCGGGCCACTTCCACACCATTCCGGTAGAGAATCAGGGTCGGCCCTCCAGCCGATCCGCTCAGGATCGGTGTGGTGCCCACATTCTGATCCAGACCGGCAGCCGAGAAGGTTGGCCTGTTGTTATTGGTCGTATTGTCACCGATCACGCCCGTATCACTGACCAGAGTCAGGTTGTTCGGGGCCGCTGGAGCAGTGGTGTCGATGATCACCGAGAAGCCCGCTGAAACAGGCCCCATGTTGCCTGAAACGTCCTTCTGGGCCGTGGTGTAGACATAAGTCCCGTCAGCCAGACCCGTGGTTGGGTCGGCTACCGTCGCCGTCGTGTTCGGGCTGACGATGGCCACCGTGTTGACAAGCAAGCCGTCACGATAGAGATAGACCGTGGCACCGTTCTGGCCAGTTGGGACTTGAAGAGTACTTGCGAACTGGTCAATACCAGCAATGGTCAGCGAAGGCGGAGGCGTGTTGGTGCCTGGCAGACTTGGGACATTCGAGGTGTTGTTGAACAGTGCTGCCACAGCAGGTGCAGCCGGGGCGGTGGTGTCGATGGCGACGGTCAGGATCGAACTTGGGAGGCTGACATTGCCGGCAAGGTCGGTCTGAGTGGCCGTATAGGAATAGACACCTTCGGTGAGGAAGCCCGGATCAGTCAGCGTAATTGTCGTATTTGGCCCAGCAATCCGCTGCTCAGTCACCTTCACGCCGTTGCGGTAAAGGATGACCAGATTGCCGTTCTTACCTGCTGTGAACGACTCGATTCCGCCAATCGTGATTGATGGAGGAGGCGTGTTCGTTACGCTCAGGCCGTTGGCTGGGTAGACGTCGGTGTTGTTGACCAAAGTCAGTGGAGCCGGAGCTGTTGGGGTGGTCGTGTCCACCGTGATCGTCAGCCCTGCACTGCTGGCCGATGGATTACCGGCAGCATCGAAGGCCACGGCATAGTAGGTGTAAACCCCGTCAGCAAGCAGGCCTGGATCCTGCAACGTGAGCGACGTGGAACCAGTGGCAGCAGCTCCGCCGGCGACGGCATTGATACTGTAGTCAGAAGTATTGACAGGACCGCGATATAGACGCACGAACGTGGTCAGAACCGGCGATGTCACTCCGGGAACAGGTGCGTAAGGCGCTGGCGATTCCAGGCCATTGATCGTAACCCGTGGGTTCTTGAAGGTGGTGTACGTATCCGGAGGGTTGTCCAGCGATGTGTTGTCGAACAGAACCAGCGGAGCTGGAGCCGCTTGCGGAGTGGTATCGAGCCGGAACTGGCGGGTGACGATATTGCCGATCGTACTCGACTGATTCACAGCCTGCATGCCGACCGTCTTCAAGCCATCGGTCGTGCCGTCGTTCTTGAAGTAACCAGCATTGACCTGAACTGCAAACTTGCCATAAGCATCGGTGGTGGCTGTTCCGATGAGTGGAGCACCCTTCGGAATATTGCCGTCGGCATAGTCGGTAGGCAGATAAGCCGTCAGGTCGTAAAGGTTGATCGTCACCACATTACCGAAGGCAGACTGTTCGGAAAGCCCTTCAAAGACCGGTGTGGTGATGTTCGTGATCTTGTCCGTCACGGCAACCAAGTTGTCAGCAACGAGTCGGCCCAGTGGATCTTTGATGAATCCGGAGTCGGATCCACCTGTTCCGTCAGGGTTTAGGCCGGAGGTTCTGACCTTGGGATCGGTGACTGAGAGGAACACGGATGGGTCGACAATGATCGGTGCCAGACGAATGGCGTAAGCACCACGCCCATAGGTGCTGGCGACCAGGATATTCCAGCCATTAGCCGTGGTCGGCTGGCCTGTGTTTGGATCAATCACCTGTGCGGCCGCATTGGCCCGGCCTGTGGCTGGGTCAATATTGCCAATCACAATATCAAGATCGGTCACAATCACGTTCGGCAGATAACCGCCTTCAGCCGAAGCACCGTCTGAGATAGGTGGGAACTGGGTCCAGGTTGTACCCTTGTCGAGCGATCGGAAAACACCGGCCGTGCCTGAGGTGTAAAGGATCGGGTGCGATGGGCCTGTCGGGTTGGCCAGATTGTCAGGCAGTACATATCGCCAGTCAATCACCAAACCTGTTAGAGGATTCGACGACCTGGTCATCAGGTTGAACTGCTGATCCTTATCGCCAAAGGCGTTGGATGTCAGCGAGTAGAGATTCCCTGTGAGATTTGTCCAGGCTGTGGCAGAGTTCATGTCGGCCTTCCAGAAGATCCCCCTCTGGGTCACAACATATGCCTCGCGGCTGCCTCTTTCCGGATTCGGCACAATCTTCTGGATGGCTGAGCCATCAAGGCCGGCTGATCGGTCAATCCAGTCTGAACCGGCAATCGCACCGCCACCACCACCGGTAAAGGTGACATAGAGCCTGCCTGCAAGAGTTCCGTTCAATAGATAGAAGTTCGTATCTGCTGAACTGTCGGTCGTTTGTGGAGCACCATAAGCCAGAGCCGTGGAACGACTGTTACCCATAGCGGCAGGTTCGGCCACCGGGAGCCAGAAATTACCGGCATTGGTGGTCGCAAAGACACGTCCAACCGTCGAACCGATCATCAACTGACGACCATTGATCGGGTTCACCGCAAACTTGTAACCGTCCATCCGGGCCCACTGCGGGTCTGGCCATCTGTTACCCTGATTGGTCTGGAACAGACCAAACGTACGGCCCACCGCGTTATCGTAGTTCTGACCGACCTGGAAGAAGTTGGTCTGCGTGTTCAAGCTATCAAACGGCCAGCCCCATTGATAAAGCATGGCGGATGAATCAATGTTGCCATTGGCGTCATAAACTCCTCCGTTTGGATTGGCCTGAACATCGGATCCACCGCCAAGCTGCTGGATTGGCAGGCCTGTTAGTGGGTCAAGTGGAACGTTCCAGGTCACATCACCTGTGTTCAGAATGTCCAGCGTCGAGGCCGGGAAACCGCTGCGCTGTGTCATCGCATAGAACAGCGATCCAGAAACCTGGGCAGCGATGTCCGAAGGCTGGGCGGCTATGCTGTAAAGCTGGGCCGTCTGCAAGTTTCCGTTACGACTCCCAGTCGGGATGGCCTGATTGCCATTCACCCCATTGTTATTGACCAGATTCCCAATCGAACGAATCAAGGTTCCGTCGCCCTTGTCCAAACCTGTGTAAACACCGGTATTGGTGACGGCGATCACCCGTGTTCGCCCAGTCAGCGGATCCACTGTCGTCAATAACTGCTGAATCCCATTCCCACCATAGGAATTGCTGCCCCAGGGCACACCTACAGAATTGCCAAGCAGGGAAACACCTGAATTGATGTCAGAAGGGTTGTTCCCCATAGGAACCCATCGGGCACCCGTTCCGTTATTGGCAAGCGATCCGGTGTTGTAAACCAGAATCGAACTGTTCGCAATCAAAAGGCCGGCAGGATTCCGGTAAAGGTTTGTAAATGTCTGTTTACGTGGATCATAAGGCGGTGCTGGTGCAGGATAAACCCCATAATTCACAGGATTCTCCAAGCCAATTACATCTCTGGTGTTTGGCTGGATCGCTCCGCTGTCATTTCCACTGTTACCCATGAAAAAGGAGTTGGCATCGGACAACCGTGAGATATCGACGCGAATCATGCTTTCCGGCTGACCCGATTCATCAAAACCACCGAACGAGCCACCCAGATAGATCACTTCCGGATTGGTCGGATCCACCGTCAGTGAAAGTGCGTAATCCGACTCATTAAAACCAAAGTCGTAAGTTGCTGTTGCTGCAGGATCAACGCTGTTGGTTGGAAGTGATCGAATCCCATTGTAATTCGTGGTACGAATCTCAATCTTGGTCCAGTTCTGGCCGAAGTCCTTGGTGACATAAACACCTTGAATACCGGCATTCCCTGAATTTGCCACCACTGCATAAAGCCAGCCGGAATACATCACATCCTGAGTGGCATTTCCAGTCAAAGCAGGCTTGGCCAAGAGTATCCGTCCAAATACTCCATTCGGTGATGGATTATTTGTCACAGTGACAATTTGATTATTGTCCGGGCCAGCATCCCGCCAAAGTGGCTTGCCCACTCCTCCACCCATCGCATACCAGGATAATCCCCGATTATTCGTCAGGAATACGCCTTCGCCCTGAAACGCAGCATAGCCAATCTGAAGGTTGCCCGTCGGATTCGAAATTGCATTGATCACACCCGATGATGGATCAAGCGTAATATCCGTCGCTCGGCCAGCACGCATCAACTGCCATGTTCTACCTGTATCAATACTCCTCCAGATACCATTCGCCGCTGCATTTACATTGCTGATAATCGCCGTGTAAATAATGGTTTCGCCAGTCGTTGTCGGATTCGGATCCACAACCACCTTCTGAATGGTCGCCCCAACAAACAAGCGGTCACGCAGTGGGCTGTTCAGCGGGATATATTTACCGGCAGAATCAAAGTTATTCCTGCTGCTGTCCAGAACCAGCCAGCTCTTCCCACCGTCCATCGACCTCAAAAAGCCTACCCCAGCGGTGCTGCTCGGTGTGCTTGTCTGGCCATAAGGCGCTGGGTTTAATGAAGCTGGTTCACCTGTCCCGGCAAAAATGATCGACTGTTCAGGGCTATCGTTCCGTCCGAAAATTGCAATCGAACCAGAGTTCAAGCTGTTGGTTGGTCCAAAACCCGTCAGGTCCTGCCAAATCGGCCCTCTTGGGTCGTTGGTCAAAAAGTTGGTGGTCTTCCAGATACCACCCGTGCCGGAACCAATATAAACCGTGTTGCCTGTGAGATCGCTTGGGTCAAGTACAACGGCTGAAACCCTGCCTGCACCACTATTTGTAGTCGTTCCACCAAGCTCGGGATTCACCGTTGAAGCTGGATTTAAACCATTATTAATGCCAGCAGGCCCAACAGCAGTCCATTGATCAGCAGCAAGCGAATTATTCGCGTTCATGGTGAATATACGGAAATCGAGCGAAGTTCGGTCAGCCACTGGCTCACCAAGCCCCGTTCCAGTCACCTGCTCGCCTGCATTCACTGTCAGTGAATTGATTGTGCCTGTCAAAAGCCCCTTGTTTTCAATTTCAAGGGTCCAATCGCCCTGGGCATTCATCCCCAGTACATTATTCAGAATCGAATCAATCGGCTTGAACCGGCCAAAGAATGGAGCACCACCGTTTTGGATCGGTGTCGAAGCCGTATCGTCAAACACTGTCTCAGTAAAGTTCCTGCCCGTTCCTGCCTGGCCAACATTGGTAAACAGAAGTGTTCTTGTACCATTTGGGGCCACCAGATATCCGGTCAAATCCAAGTCGCGGGGGAACGTGACATTGATCTTAATATTGGCAAAGTCTTTGACCAGAAATGAATCCGGAACGGCCAGAGTGTATTTTGTCACACTCGGCGTAATCACCGTTGGATTCAGAGGATCCGCAATCGTTCCAGGCAGAATGTCCAGCGAAGTTGATGTGCTGTAAGTCTGCTGAATCGTTGGCCCGCTTGGATCTTCTCCACGCAGAACATATAAACCTGCATTTTTATTGGAATCCATCAGAACGCCTGTGCTTGAAGCAATATTCGCTCCAAGTACCATCGTATACTGACCAGAAACACGCTGATTCGGGAAATCCACCCGGAACTTGCGTGCATTTGTTGGATCAGGTGTAACGGTAAAACCAGTCGTGATCAGCCCGGCAGGCCCACGCATCTCTAAAATATCGGCGGTTGTGAACGTCGTCGGATCCATATTCCGGTCAAATGTCACATCAATAAACTGGGCCATGAAATTAATCTGGCTTGGATCCACATTCAACGCTAGAGATTCACCTGTGGTTGTATTTGACCACAAAACTGGATTGGTGGTATCACCATCCACATAACGGCCAAGATCCGAGGAGACCACATATGGCCCGCTCACAATCAATGGGAGAGTGGAATTATCATAAGGTGGTGCACCTGGAGCCAGCGGATTCAAAGGCGCAGGCGTTGCATAACTTGTTGTAGAACCTGTGAGACGATCAGGGATGTTGTCCTGATCCATCAAGTTACCAGTCTTAATCAGACCCAACGCATCCACTGTGCGGATACCGTCGCGAATATTCGACGAACCAATTTCATAGCTGTAAGTTCCCACACCACTCTGGGCTGGGAACCTGGCAAAGAATCTTGTGGCCAAAAGGCCGGCTGGATTGGCCGTACCATTTGTATTTTGAGGGTTTAAAGCCGTGATCGTCGCCACTGGAATCGTCGTTTGATTCCCTAATACATCCGTATAAGTCAGAGTGATCGACGATGGATCGACCGACCCGATTTGAATCTGACGGTCAAATGTAAATGTGAAACCATCGACCTGCTGAACACCATTGCCATCAAAAGTGTTATTAAAGGTGGTTGCACCCGCTGTCCAGCTCCGCACATCGCCCATCGTGCTGGAGATCACGCGAGGACCAGCCGCCACATACATCCGGCCAATCGCAATATTGCCACGAATCAGAGCAGCATTTGTTCCGCCAAAATTGTCTGTTGAATAGCCAGCGTTGACATTAAAGCTCCAGGCTGGAAAGATCTGTCCGGCAAACGCTTGAATACTTGAGCGTTGACCAAATCCCCAGGCAGCATCTCGCACTGGATTTCCAGTGGATTGGTTATCCGGAATCGGGATATCAAAAACAGTTTGGCCATTAATGATATTCGTTGGATTGGCTTCAAGATTAGCATTATTCGATGCCGAGAATGTGGCTCCACCATCAATCGAGGTGGAAACACTGTTCACCACTCGCAAGCGGGCCGCATCATAACGGCTATCCAGATAGCTCACAGCAACCGTGCCGGTGGTTTGATCCACAGCAATCGACGGCATGAACTGAGGACGACCACCTCGTGGAGTCACTCCTACACCATTGCGTTCAAAGCTAGAAAATGGATTTTCTTGATATTGTGCCCCGGAATAACCATCCGCATTGCCTGCATCGTCGTTCACAATGCTGGGGCGTGCGCTCCAGGTCACTCCATTATCATCCGAATATTTAAAGAAAATATCCGTGTTGTCAGAGGGGTTTCCATCAATATCCACACCATAATCTGTCCAGGCCACATAAATACGGCCCCTGTACTGGCTTAATGAACCAAGCGTGGAGTCAATCGCAACCACTGGAGCCGATCCAATCCCCTCGCCAGTGACACTTGTCAGTGTTGGATATTGTCCAGCCGCATTCGCACCAGCCAACGCCGAACTGAAAATATTTGAAGCCGCTCCGGTCGCAGTCAATACATTACCAGCAACTGAATAAGTACGAGCGAGAATTTGAGTTGGCCGGGACGATCCAGACTGGTTGTTATAACGATCCCATACCAAAGTGACTTTACCAGGCGTGGCACCACCACCAGGCCCAACGGCAAGCCGAACCATCGGCATGGTTGGATCACCAGTACCATTGCTTACGGTGACTTCCGCACCAAAAGTAACCCCACCATCACTCGAAGCAATCATTCTAACCGAGAGTGGATTATATGGGCTCGGTGGAGTTGCAAGCGGTGTCTCTGTCACATAAGAAATGTAAACGTTGCCTGAACCAGGATCGTTTTGAGTTTGACCTGTGACTGGATCTGTAAATGTCGATGGATTCGTATTAACAACGACAAATGGCTTTAATCGAGCTTGCTGATATGTATCATCGACTGGGGTTGTCTTGGAACGGTCCCAACTGTAAACCGTTTGAGTTGATAAGATTCCACCCGTTGCATTGAATTTGCGAAGCTGCAGGAGACCAGCATTCCCAGCGGAATTAAGCTGTGATTGAACCACATAGATATCACCGTTACGATCAATCGCAGCTGAAATATCCTGAACCCGCATGTTTGGAGGGGCAGTTGGAGGGGCAACGGTCGGATCACTCTGCGCATTTGGCAATGCCAGAGGACTCCATGTCTGTCCGCCATTCTGTGTGACATACCCAGATACACGTACTGCAGATGCAATTGTGGAACCGAAAAGTGGAACATTATTTAATTGTGCCACCACCACCTGGTGATTTGGATTCAGTGGATTCACACTGAGAATCGGGCTACTTACGTTTGTCGAAGCCTCGCCTGCATTAATAGTACCGGTCTGCCGTGTCACCACACCGCCAGAAATGGTGGCCGTCGGGCTAGAAATATTTTCAATACCCGCAAATGGATAAGTATCCAGGTTTGGATCATAAAGATTCTGCAATTCACTCGGCTTCAACGGCGCAGGCAGAACCGCCATCAACTGACGAAGCTCCAGCGACTCCGCCTGAAGCGACTCCAGACGCACTCTCCGGCGCGACCTTTGCGACGTCCCCGTCTGTACTCTCTCGCGGCGTTCCCTCGCGCGGATCCGGGACCAGCTGCTATCACCTTGAGGTTGCTCGTTCGATGATTCGTATCGCATGGTTCTCGACCTCGTCGCTAAATTGTCGTTTTTTTCACGTCGTATCGCGGGTGGCCTACCCTATCAACCCTACTCTCGGATCAATCGGCCCTGCCCGCACTTCTCGAACCTGACGCCAACCAAACTACGCCCCGTAATTTGATCAACGCTCGAAAAGAACGTGGTTTCATGGCAACAATGGATCCGACTCGCCCTTATGTCAAGCTCCTAAGACTCGCCTGATACTTATCTGATCGCTACAACCGTTACAGATCGCGATAAGTGCCCGACTTACTTGACAATCAGACTCAAGACACCACCCCCACGACTTCAACGCGACTCAACTTCTCTGTTCCTCTGATTCTCATCACCCCACCAGCCGACAAATCGAAAAATCGATTCGTTCACCAATTCATCAGACCGGTTTTTTTGATTCTAAAAAGATCGAGAGATCACCCAGATGCGTCGTTTTGCCCCTTCTGCATCCAAATCATCCCCACCAGACAACCCTTTTATCCTCATGTGATGAATGCATGCACTCATGCATTGTGAACATTCTACCCCCCGACTGTTCAGAACGTCAAGGTTCACCCCATGAGTTTAACCAGAATCATCCAACACTTCACCCTCAGTCTCTCTGAACTCCCGAACCTGCGTCTCCACATAGCCTTGAATCTGTGTGTCAGGCCCTCTGTTTCGACCCCATCACCATCACTTCCATCCACCATCCCAACGCTCAGAAACCCTTTTCCATCATCCACTTCAAATGTCGCAAAAAATAAACATTTGCTCTATCTACCCTGGATTACCGTGTCGCTTTCAAACACGCCTCTTTTTCCAGAACCTCAACCAGTCGCTCCATATGCAGCTTCCACTGATAACGCTCAAGGTGACTCCTCAACCCATCATCAGCCCCCCCCTGCCCTCCCCTTTTTCCTGATTCTTCAATCTGCTCCACCGCAAGCCCCGCAAACCCCTCAGCATTGCCAACCGGTGCATACCTCGCAAATTCTCCACCCGTTTCCCTCAGCACGGGGATATCTGAGGCTACCACGGATGCTCCACAAGCCAAAGCCTCAATCACAGGCAGCCCAAACCCCTCAGCTTCACTCGTGATCAAAACCACATCCGACCTTCGATACCAATCCGCCACCTCAAGCCTCGTCAGCCTCGGCATCACACGGACCCGATCCACCAGGCCCAGGCTCCTCACCATTTCGTTCTGCTCCGTCGTAAAATCACCACCAATCCTGATGAGTTGCAGATCTTCGAATTTTTTCGCCATAATTGCCACCGACTTCAATAACACATCAATCCGCTTCCTGGGAATCACCGAACCGACGTGAAGTACAACAGGGACAACGTTTACATCCATATTTGGTTTCATATCTTCGCATCTCGAATGAAATTCTGTGGCAATTCCATACGGATTGGTCATCAGTTGCAGAGGGCGAATCCTCGGGTTATATTTCATCAGAACTGAGTCACGCACGGTATCCGATCCGGTGATGATCTGATTTGCATTTAGGAGACCATCGAGAATGGGCCGGGAAAACCATCGCAGAAGCCTTTTTTTTATGCTGATTCCATGACATGGAGCGTCAAGAACCGTAACGGCGTCAAGGTCATGACACATAATCACCACTGGAATTTTGGGAAATGCATTTTTAATGATATTCACAAGGTGTCCATAAGAGTGATCCACAATATAAATCACGTCATATTGTTTTGATTTAAGACTTCGCAGAACTGCTTGACTTAATATGATACGGCGGTTAATCAGTCGATCCAGATTCCATGCCCATTTTCCATGAGTAAATATAGACTGAAATATCTTACGATATGGAGGAGTAATGACATCTGCCACAATATGCGCATAAGGACCTTGCCGAAGGTGCATGAGAGTCATTTCAGCGACTAGATCCATGCTTTCCCAGCGCTCTTCCGGAAAGTCGGTGACAACGCCTATATGAATCGTTTTTTTCATGGTGTGTTTGGTATGAACGACTTTGGAAACTTCCAGATCTGTACTTGTGAATGACCTGATTCTATCGATTGCGGGGCATATTCATAAATCAGATGATTAAATTCAGGTGATGGCTGATCTCCAGGTCGTTTTGGACTAAAGAGCATATAAACCGGTGTTTGGGAATTCATTTTATCTTTTAAGATTTTCTGGGAGAAACTGCTTTTGCCAGCAAATGTGACCGAATGAAACTCATAAACTGGCTGATTTTCTCGATATATCCCCACCAGTTTGGGCATCATCCCTTCCACAAGAATAAACGAATCCGATGGAACTGATTGAATCAGCGCTTGACGCTTGTTTTCATATTCTTTGAGCTGATTTTGATGCGCTTGAAAAATCATGAATGTCATCATCGTCATGACTATAAGAAATAATGATTGGATCATAATCATCATTCGATGGTTCTGGAACTTTGGTTTGATCCACGCATCAAGCACCACCACATATGCGATAATCCACGATGGGAGAGCCACTTGCATGAGCCTTAGGCCGAGAACCAACGTTTGAATTTGAGAGTTTCCGGTGTCGTGAAAGTAGTAACAACCGAGCATCACCAGAAATGTCATGCATATCCCCGACGTGATATATCGAATCGGTCCGCGAATAAAAACCACAGACAAAGCCATCATCGGCCAGAATATAGAAAGTGCTGTCAGATAGAATGGAATTTGATCTTTGAGATATTCGAGGTGAAATACGCCCCGACTTGAAGAATAAGGGTCGGCGATGGTTCCATAGACAGTGAGATTAAACCCAATCAATGGCAAAGCGCCGATCGCAGATGCAATCAAAACAACCATCATGGATTGTATACTTTTATTCCTTAAATATGCTGCGATGGCCACGGCCGGCAAGCCAGCCGCCGCATGATGACGCATGACCGAAGCCAGGCTGACACCAAGCCCGGCGGTGATGAGGTCTCGTGTCGTAAGGCGTCCAGCTTTGGCAAAGACATAAACTGGAATGAGCAGGCAGATTCCAGCACTGGCATCAGCCATGATCGTTCGACTGTAAATCAGCAATGTGGGATGAAACAATAACAATAAAGCCCAGTTTTCAGAACATTGCAACCGACCCAGAATTCTCACCCCAGATAGCACCATAAATACATGTATTATGTATCCAGAAATGAATATCGCATGATATCCACCAATGAGGTAGAACGGGAGAGTGATCAGTGATCGGCCTGGGTGTCTCATGGGGACGTGTCTTCCGGAGACTTCGATCAGATCTCCCAGAAGTGGCGAAAGCGTTGCTCCTTCAGCAGATACGGAACCTTTTGACCAGAAGATGGTTTGATTGACGAACCCCTGCTCATCTTCGATACCGCAGATCGGTGGGTAGAACCAGTAAAACACTGCTGTGTATAGGAATATGCCGATTAGAAGTGGTTTTTTCATGCGTTTTGACGATCAGGAAACCAAGGAACATTTTCTGAGACTGAGAAATCACTATAACAGAGATTTGTTGTAAATAGGCCCTGCCGATGATGAAAAACATCTCGCTTGTTGTTTTTAGAGGTTTGAGCTGTCATGATTTTAAGTCATGGAAATTTCTCTTCTTACGACCAGTGTTTTAATCGTTAGCTGGAAGCGTCCAGAGCTTCTGGAGCGTGTGATCCGAAGCCTTTGGCAGCAGACCCGCCTGCCCACAGAGATTGTTGTGTGCTGGCAGTCAGACGACTTGCCGACGTACTTAAAGCTTGACGAGTTAAGATCTTGCCCGACCATTCCATGCCCCCTGGTGATTGTCCATCTGGCCGAAAACGGGATTGTACCTGCCGAGAATCTGGCTCTTGATTCCAGTTCCGGTGATCTCATCCTGATGATCGACGATGATGCGATTGCTCCACCTGACTGGATCGACCGAATCGTCTCATTCCACGATTCTCACCCGCTTTGTGGAGCCTTTGGAGGCCCTGCCGACTGCTGGACAGCGACTGGTAATCGACTCCCAATCAACCCTCGAAGGCCGGTCGCAGGACTCTCCTGGCTGGGCCGAATCACAACGAATCTTCACGATCAGCCTGTGGAATGGCGTCTCCAGCCACCCCATCGCGTGGATCATCTCGTCGGTTATAACCTCAGCCTGAAACGATCCGCCTTTGACCGGTTCGAAGACCAGCTTAAGCCTTACTGGCAACTCTTTGAGCTTGATGCGTGCCTGACGGCCAGCTCTCGCGGTTTTGAGATCTGGTTCGATCCCGATCTTGTTGTAGAGCATCGGGTTGGATATTCGACAGGAGTTTATGCGCCGGGCCGGGACGGCGATTGGTCGATCCGGTTCAAGAACAGTTCATACAACCATGCCTTAGTCTTGTCAAAGCACACGAAAGGTTTCTGGAAGAGGCAGTTACGTTGGATTTACCTGATGTTCGTGGGAACTTCCAGCACCCCTGGGCCCCTGCTCATACCACTCACTATCTACATGCATGGTAGAGCGTTACGTGAGATCAAACTATCATTCACTTGCTCTGTTTCGAAATGGAGAGGCTGGAGACTGGGCAGAACCCTGCAACCTGCTCAAGCCTGAACAGGAATGGACTGAACGATCCACCAGATAGGCTTGCCAGTCCTCGTTTTTTCGACTTCAAGCCGGAGTTGGTTGGCTCCTTAAATGAGGATGCACGAGACCCGGGCGAAATTTTTTGAGAATTTTCCATGGATCAGCTCAGTCCAAAAACCAATTTGCCCATGCGTGCGGAATTGTTGACCTCGATTCACCGAACGCCTCAAACCTGGGCAGACATCCGGGCTTTTGTACGCATATCCTCAGCTGGTGAAGAGACTTGGAGCACTGTCGAGATCTCCAGGCCCCATGTGCTGATCGGTCGCAAGTCGGGATGCGATATCGCGATCGCTCATACGGATCTGGAGTCGGTTCACACCTATCTTCATTTTGATGATAAAGGATGTCATGCGATTGATTTGCGCACTCGAACAGGCATGCGCATCAATGGCCGGGCGGTGACCAGTGGACGGTTCCGGCCAGGGGATCTCCTTGAAGTGGGCGGGATCCGGATTCGCCTCGATGGGGTTCTTGTGAATAATCAGCCCTTAATCGAGTCCAGTTCAGAACCAAGCCCAATTTCGATGAACAGCAGTAACATGCTTGTTGGATTGCATTTACAATCTGTGACGAAGAACGAAAGTCACTGGTCGATTCAGAGCCCGATCGCGTTTCTCGGGTCTGAGCCCGGATGCGCTGTGGCCATGCCGGATAATCCGGCGGCCAGCCGACTTCACGGGGTGCTTGTCCGCACCTGTCAAAGTGTTTTTTATGTGGATCTTGCCAGCCGTGGATCGCACATCAATGGGGTTCCTATCTTTAATCAGTGTCAGGAGTTGAATCACAATGACGTACTCTCGGTTGGCCGCTGTGGGTTCCTGATCCAGAGGGGCGATGCAAGAAACGCTCGCCCATCGACAGAAACACAACATAAACAGCACAATTACAATGACTTACGCATCCATTCAAAACCTCCGGAGGAGACCTCTACTGTTCTGGCCAGACTGCTTTTAACCATCCAGGATCGTCATGATCAGGCCATGGAACATCAGACTGAATCCCAAATTGCTTTGACACAGTTACTTAGACAGGTTCAGAGCGAGCAGTCGCAGATCATGGAATCGCACCTGGAACTGATTCAGAAGATGGGTCTGGAGATCAGCCATTTGAAGTCTCAGATGAGTCACCAGAATTCATCTGAAGTGATGACTGTCAGGTCACTTGAAGATTGTCGAACTCAGGCTGGACCGAGTGTTTTGAGACACATCGAACAGGTGGATCTTACGACAACAGAGGCTCTTGAGTCGCAACAGCCTGAAGTGAGCATTCATGAGGCATCTCCGGTGGATTCCACTAGCTGGCTGATTGATCGGGTCGCCAGACCTGATCAGGATTCGTCAGGCCCTTTGAGAGATCTGATACGCCGGATCAGGGGTCGATAACGACCGGAATCGGGCGAATCGGAAATTCGTTTATGCCGCCTGTAAGGCTCGTAGCGGCTCTTTTAAAATTCGACGACCAGATTTACTCAAGACTGATCGAAAGCCGCCACACGAGGCACCTAGAGGCCTTTAAACGGATGCTGATTGAGTCAGAGAGATCCAATAGCAGATTTGAAGATTTGCCGATGACCTCAACATTTGATCGGAGATGCCTGCTATGATTTTCCGCCTTTGTAGTATACGCTTATTACCCTAAACACTTACATTTATTTTCTTTACCGTGTTTTTACCGATTGCTTTTTCAAGAATTCCTGCGTGAAATTGGAGCGAAATCCGGGCAAGTTACCGTGAAACCGGACATAGTTGGGGCCAGGTTTGAGTGTGATCGGATCGTTTCGGAAATGAATGCACGTGAAACCGGACATAGTTCCAGGTGGTTTGGCAAACCTCCAGAACGGAGTTACCGTGAAACCGGACATAGTTGAGGGTTTGAAATGGTTTTTGGGCCTGCTTCAACTGCCTCAGTCGACGATGGCAAAAATACCGTGAAACCGGACATAGTTGGGCTATGACTCCAAAAATCGGGGTGGACTTGTTTCCAGGAAACTATGAACAGTTTGAGGTGGTAGTCTAATTTCCTTACAGAAAACAATCGCAGGTGTCTAAAATGTTAACGTGAAACCGGACATAGTTGGAGAGGCACTGTTCTAATTTCTTTACTGGCATACCGGACATAGTTGGGGTCACTTTACCGTGAAACCGGACATAGGTGTACCGTGAAACCGGACATAGGTGATTTCGTAAGTCGTTGCTGTATAAAGGATCCTCTCGCGGGCGCGTGCGATATGTTTTATGTTTTAAGAGATGTTTAAGAACAACAACAAGACATAACTGCGTGCGTGCGCGTGTGCTCGTGTGCGTGTGTTAATCACTTTGTTCCGGTATGTTGTTGTTGTTGATGATTCCTGCCATAATCAGAAATCAGGAAGCCAAAACCGGATCAAGACAAAGCCAGAATCCGAAGCAAAGCGATTCCAGTCAGGGGCTTTTTTTCAGAATCCAGATTGAGACTCGAACGGAAAGTTCTTGGAACAAGTGATGGGACGACTCGAAGATCAGGACGAGCTTTGGAGATCTGAGCCTGAAAACTCAGATCTGAGCCAGTCCCCAAAAACCGAAGAGCCTCAAAAGAACCAGGATGTGGATCCAAGTTCGTTCAAAGATGAGCTGAATCTGGCTGAGTTTCCGATCGCAGCTCTCACCGATCGCGTTCCCGATGGCCAGAACACACTCGTTTTTGAAGACCATCTGGAACAGCGCGACGGCCCTCCCATTGTTCGTCGCCTGTCAATCTCAGGGCATGGTAAACTCGGTCTCCCAGCGGCTTTGGATGATCAGGTCATCGTTGGTTTGATCCAATTGACGAAACGCCAGAATAATTTCACGAATGCCAGAGTGTATTTTAGCCGTTATGAATTGATCGAACTGCTTGGATGGGCTCAGGATGGACACAGCTACCGGAGAATTGAAGAAGCCCTTAACCGGTGGGTGGGTGTGGTGCTTTCGTATGAAAATGCGTGGTGGGATAACGATGAAAAGTCGTGGGTTGACGAAACTTTTCACATCCTCGACAACGTCACGCTTTATAACCGTGAAAAGGCCATGAACAAGCCTTCATCAGCCAAAGGCAAGAGGCCCAAGCCGATGTCGAGCTTTCGCTGGAATGAGGTCATGTTTCGGAGCTTTCAATCAGGCAATTTAAAACAGCTTGACTTGGAATTCTATCTCGGACTCCGGTTACCCACTTCCAAACGGCTTTACAGGTTCCTTGACAAGCGGTTTTATCACAGGGAACGTGTTGATTTTGATCTGAGAACACTGGCGTGTGAACATGTCGGGATGAGTCGTGAATATGCTCCAACGGAATTGAAACGGAGATTGCGACCAGCGCTTGACGAACTCGAAAAGAATGGTTTCCTCGAGCCGTTACACGACAACGAACGATATGTGAACGTCGAAAAAGGCCGATGGCGCATTCTATTTGTCAGGGGCCACAAACGCCGTGCCGAAGAGGATGCAGCCAAAGAGACCAACACGGTGGAAGCTTTGCATGTGGAACTGACATCAAGGGGCGTGCATCATCAGGTGGCGTCAGATCTTGTGTCAAAACATCCGTTGGATCGTGTCAGAGCGAAAATTGAAGTTTTTGACTGGCTCGTAGGACATTCAGACCAGCATGTTGCGCGTAATCCGGCGGGTTATCTTGTGGCCTCAATCCGCGATGATTATACGTTGCCGGATGATTATATTCCCAAGCTGAAAAAAGCGCGTAAACCGCAGGCTGAAGATAAATCAAAAACGGGCCCTGTTGCCGATATAACAGAGCCTAAAGCCAGCGAAATTGCAACACCTGCATCGGCGTTGCAACCGGCTCGAAAAAAGCCTGGAAAGCATGATTTACTGGCTGACCCTGAAGTTGAAAAACGCCTGATAATTCAATGGGAAGCTTTGTCTGAGTCGATGCGTGAAGAGATTGCCGAAGAGGTCAATCAAAGGCACGGTGGGCTGTTGCGATGGCCTGCCTTGATGCTGCCTTTGTATCTCGAACGCCTGCATGAGCGGTTTGGATTTGATTCACCCGTAGCTGAAAACCCAGATCCACAATCTTAAAAACAATCACAGGAAGTTCATGACAAAGATTCGAATTTCAATTGGAATCATCGTGATTCTATTTCTAGCGACCCTCGTGATGACGGGATCGGTTTATAATCAACTGCCTGCGAGAGTTCCGATGCACTGGAACATCAAGGGCGAAATTGACGGATATGGTCCACGAGCAACGGTATGGATCATGCCGGCGATTGATCTGGCGATGGTTGCATTATTTATTGGGCTGGCGTGGTGGATTACGAAGGTTGAAAATGAGCGACTGGCGATTTTATGGATGGGAGTTTCAGTCATGATATTTTTCGTGGCGCTTCAGGGCTTGATTTTGTCAGCAAGTCTGGGGAATCAGGTGGATATGACGCGCTGGATGGGAGCTGCGATGAGCCTCATGTTTGGCGGGATGGGGCGAAGCATGCGCGATATTCCACGCAACGGACTGGCCGGAATCCGGACGCCCTGGACGATGGCCTCGGATGAAGCCTGGCGGATTTGCCACCACAGAGCGTCGAAAATCATGGTTGCAGGAGGGATCGCCGGTTTTCTGGTGAGCATTATCCTGAGCGGATTTGCTGGGATTCTGATCAGTGTGGGCTCGATGCTTTACACTTTGGTAGACAGCTATATTGCAACCCGGCCTCATCGAATGAAGGAAAGTTCATAGATTCAGATTTTTCTAGCCGCCGGGCGCTAGCCCCCGGTTTCGGCGAGTTAGAAAACCAACCGGGGCTAGCGCCAAGACCGGCTAGATAAAGCCAAAACCAACCGGGGCTAGCGCAATACCGGCTAGTAAATCTCTGCAAAAGCTGATCGCCACCTGCCCTGTGTAGCCAATGTAAGGTCTTATAACCGTATTTATCGGACGTTGGTGAATCCTGCCCTGTTACCGCACAAATTTTGAAAATCTTGCACGCCGGATCTTGCAAAACCAGACTGGATGATCCATTTTATACATGTTAAACACACGCCCTCACCTTGGAAAAGTCCTAATGCTCCGCAAAGTAGAGATTTGAGAATGAATGAGAAACAGTTCTTAAATCTGTTCAAGCCTGAAGATGAAACAGAGTTTCTTAAAGCGATCAACGAGATCACCGGCCCTGAGGGATGGAAGTCTTTTTTCAAGAAGTATCACCCCCTGCTGATGCGATATGCGTCCAGGAAGGGTATGAAACTGGTGGAGTCTGAGGACATCGCTTCAGAGGTCATGACCACTTTGTTTATCCGTGTCCTCGAGAAGAAGTTTCAGCTCACAGGCCCGTTTCGCTGCTATCTTGCGATCATCGTGCGAAACGAAGTGATCAACTATTACCGGGATAATGAGCGGTTTTATGGTAACGGGCTGGCCGCCTTAAGCAGCCTTGCCAAAGATGTGGTATGGATCAAGCCGGACCAATACACAGACCTTGGTGAAGTGGTGGATGTCGAGGTCAGGCAAAAACTTGAAATCCTCGCCCTGGGTATGGAGAAGGTAAAAAAACGCGTCGCAGAACGGAGCTGGGAGATGTTCTATGAAGTCACCGTTGAGAATGTTCCCGGTATTGAAGTGGCTCAAAAGTTCGGCGTCAAACCCCAGACCGTCTACCAGCGTAACTTTCAAATCCTGAAAATGATCCGAAAAGCCTGCGATCTGTCGCTGACAAAAATTTGAACCTGGGAATTGATTTCGGTTTTTAAAGCCAGCCCTGCGGCTAGACTCTGAGCCTTGTCTAGCCGGTATTGCGCTAGCCCCGGTTGGATTTTAAATTGGCGAAACGGTTGGCTAGCGCCCTGCGGCTAGTGCTCC
>Ga0208720_1000109_pt1 | contig 21687 bp, 16 predicted proteins | sample LakMenEpi20Apr10_FD_150716 | JGI IMG/M metagenome (GOLD analysis project Ga0208720, IMG submission 150716) | Freshwater microbial communities from Lake Mendota, WI - 20APR2010 deep hole epilimnion (SPAdes) | ecosystem: Environmental > Aquatic > Freshwater > Lake > Epilimnion/Euphotic zone ...
TTTAGACCTCATGACCGGTGGTGTCGCTTCGCTCAACCACCGGCTACTCGCTTTGATGCCTCCGGCATCATTCTGTTACGGGATGTCTCTTTTTTGACCGCGACAAGTATAAGAATAACTTGCGTGGCTCGTAATCTAAACGTTCCATGTACTTGCTTTATGACGTGTCCATCATTGCTCCAATCCATAAAAATCGTTCGATTCAGTCTTGCCGCAACTCCGACTTGACCAAATCGAAGGTTTGACGTACAAGGTCATCCATCAGGTCAGATCCAGCGAATCAAGTCACGGGTCATCAAGGAGGATTCCCCATGAGCACTCCCAGGGCGGTGGTCCTTGTGCTCAACTTTAACGGCAAGGCTTTGCTTGAAGCCTGTTTGCCATCCATCGTCAAGGCGGCTCAGGCTGCCCAAGGCGATTGCCCCGTCATGGTCATCGACAATGATTCCACAGACGATTCCCGTGACTGGCTGGCTCAGAACTGGCCTGACATCCACTGTATCCATGAGCCAAATCGTGGCTTGGTCAGCTTTAATCATGTTCTGAAACAGTTGGATACGCCTTACTGCATCCTCCTGAACAACGATGTCAAGCTTGATCAAGACTCCATCGATCCACTCGTCGACGCCCTCGAAAGCCGCTCCGACGCCCTCTTCTCAGCTCCGTTTTGCCTCGGTTTCGACGACCACACCTATGAAGGCATGCGTACACGCGTGCGCGACCGATTTGGCCTGATCCAAGGCCTTTGCCGAACCCCCGGCCACGAAAGTGAGATGCACAGGGCTGATCTGACAGCGTCCGCCGGGCCTGTTCTGGCTGTCGATCGACTGAAATTTCTTGACCTTGGCGGATATGACCCGATCTATTTCCCCGGCCGACTCGAAGATCTCGACCTCGGCTTCAGGGGCTGGCTCCGTGGATGGAAGGGGCTCTATGTCCCGTCCTCAAAGGCGTGGCACAAGGGGTTTGCCAGCTTCGAGCCCGCATTCGGCCGCAAGGGCTGCGATAGACTTGCTTTGCGAAACACCTTGATCTTCACCTGGCGCAATATCAGAGGTGTTCGGTTAGCCCGTCATTTCCTTTGGCTTGGGCCGAGGTTGGTCCACAGCACAATGTTTCGCAAGGGCGAACTGGTCAAGGCACTTGGCGAAGCACTGGGAATCGCTCGCAAAAAATCCTTGAAAAAATCGCCAGTCTGGGGCCCGAATCTACCCTTACCCGAACATAAAAGGCGTCAGGAAGATTTCTTTCAGCGATTTTCCTGGTAAATCGTTCCTGAGCGATTCAAACTCCCGAATTCTGAATTCGGTAGAGAGGCAGCAGTCATGCGATTCAAAGCCCATAAGATTCCATTGAAAGCCTCACGCTTCCCTGCGCGGAATGTTCGTTATTTGATGATTGTATTTGATCGGAGATCCGCAGAATGAATACGCGCGATGAGCCCACCATTTCGGTGCTGATCCTTGCCAAGAACGAGGCCCACAACCTTCCTGCCTGCCTGCATACCGTCAGTTGGGCCAATGAAGTGATCGTTGTAGTGGATAAAGCCAGTGAGGATCAGACGGAAGAGATTGCCCGCCGTGGTGCCGATATGGTCGCTGTCCGCACGTTCGACGATTTCGCAAATCAGCGAAATGCCGCACTCGAACTTGCAACCAGCGAATGGGTTCTGGCGGTGGATGCCGACGAAAGGCCGACCCCGGAACTGGCCCGTGAAATCAGAAGGGTGATCAACGAGACGTTCAGACTACATAGTGGATATCGCGTCCCAATTCGATCCGTCGTTCTGGGACGGCCGTTTCGATATTCAGGCACACAGTTTGACCGCCCTCTACGTCTCTTCCGTCGCGATAAAGGGCACTGGGTGGGTGCAGTCCACGAAACAGTGGAGCTGGAAGGCTCATCAGGCGAGTTGCAACACAGCCTTCAGCACCGAACCATTCCAGATATGCGGGCATTCGTACATAAGATCAATCATTACACAACATTAGAAGCCATGAAATTCCAGCGTGACGGACGCAAGTTTCATTGGTGGGATGTGACACTCCGGCCAGTCTGGATTTTCTTTAAATTATATATCCTCAAAAAAGGGTTTAAAGATGGGCTTGAAGGGCTTGTCTTTTGCTTTATGTCAGGCGTTTCCGTTGCAATCCGCCATTGGAAACACCGAGAACTGATATTAAGGCAGACCGATTCGAAAGGAGCCAGATGAACGCTCCAAAAACTTCGGATTGGGAGAAATATGTCGCCACTCAATTCGATTTGCAGATAGACCGGTTCCCCAAATCCATTGCATTTGATGATGCACGTGTCAAGGCAATAGAGCAAGCCTTTTCAGACTGGACGGGCAAACTCGTGCTCGACCTCGGATGCGGGTCAGGCAGATACTGGCCAATCTTTAAAAAATGGGGGGCGTGTGTGGCTGGCCTCGAAGTTTCCCAGCGAAGCTTGGAGCATGCACCATCGGATCATCTAAGGATCGTCGGATCGGTCTCCCGTTTGCCATTTCCTGAATCCTCGTTTGATGCCGTACTTTTACTCGAATTATTACAGCATTTGAAATGCCCGGAACTAGCAGTTTTTGAAGCCTTGAGATTATTAAAACCATCTGGAAGACTGGTGATTATTGATCGCAATCCATGGGCTTTAGACTCCAGCAGGCCCTGGCTTCCAAGCCTTCTAATGAAGCAGATTGACCAAAGACGTGGCCTTTGGATGTACCCTCACAACAGTCTTGTCAAAGAGCGATGGAACAGACCAAAGCACTGGCAAACGGCTTCCAGTGGCTATATCTCCAAATGGAATATCAACCATTTGGAATCCTCTGAGGAATCCTCTCGCAAAATCAGGCAACTTGTTCCATTCACTCGCCCATTTTATTGCATGACTGGAATTCGATCCGACAATCATTTCAACGTGAGCCAATCGGCATGAACGGGTCACGCATTTATCCAATCACATGCATGAATATTCCAGAGCCACTTTACAGGCTTTTCTGCAACTTTGGTGTACCTGTTACAAAATCATCTCCAGATCAAATTTATTCGGATATCATAATTTCTGATGACAGTTTTAAAACACCGACTGATCACTTGAGACTCGAAGGCAGAAAGCCACTCCGAATCTCATGGGAGAGCCTGCTTGAAGACCTGTGTACTCCTGAAAGCCTCGATCCCAAGTCTCAAAAGCCAGTTGGCTGCCAATGGCATGAAAATACAATCATGCTCAGCGAAAATATTATTCAGGAAATCACAGCGAAAGGAGTTGTCAACCGGTTACGCACAGCTATTATTAATCATGGGCTGCCCTGGGTTCAACTTTCACCATATCCTAATGGATACACTGGCGTTTTCAATTTCCGAATGGATATTGATGAACCTGAACCGGACGACTGGCGATCGGTGATCAAAGCCCTTTCGCCGATCGAACCAGCGGTCACGTGGTTTTTAAGCACTCAGGCCACTCAGAAATCTTCACAGATTTACGACTGGCTCAAAGGCCACGACGTGCAGTCGCATGGCCATTGGCACCATGTGCATACAGGCGATGGGAAATTAAATCACAAGAATTTGCAAATGGCTCACGACGAACTTTTATCTCGTGGTTTTAACCCGACTGGTTATGCGGCTCCATGTGGAAAAATCACGGACGATTTATCACCCCATCTTCGTTCGATGAATTACAAATATCTGGCTGGTATTGGCGATTTGTGTGGTTCCATACCTCAAAAGGCTGACGATGGAATTTGGAGAATCCACGCCCTGCCTGTGAGTGAAGGATTATATCTGGAAGCGAATATTGATGACACGGATTCAGTTGTGAATGGTTATATTACGATTGCGGAACGGGCGTTGAGCAATGATCGCCCTCTCTTCTGGTATGGCCATGCTGAGCGAAGACTGGGTCGGCGTCCGCAGATTCTCGAATCCCTACTGAATCATTTAATACAAAAGCAAGGGCTCTGGCATGTCACTATCAGCGAATATTTAGGCTGGCTTGACGAACGTTCTGAAATACAATTTGAAGTGATTTCATCTGGAGCTGATCAAACCAGATTCGATTTACATTGGAATCAGAATGAATCTCACAAATCCCCGCAAATCTGGTTTGAAAACAATCGACATCGCTGGACTGTCCAGTTAAGCCAAGGGCAGGGGAGCTCTACGATTAATATAGAGCCAGAGAATGGCCAGCCACTGATTCACCAATCAGATTCACCTGAATTTGAATTTTTACAGTATTCAAAGGGCTGGAAATTAGATTTGAAGAATTACCTCGACTGGGAGCGGGAAACACCGGTCGATTTTTTACGGAATGGGCCGATGAAGCGCCGGATAAAGGGGTTTTTGCGAAGCTGGACAGACGAGTCATGGCAGCAGCGATTTACACCAAAGGCATGGCCTGTAGCCGCCTTGACAGGCCGAAAACCAGTATGATAGAACGCGAATCTTCCATCACCCATCCCTGGCTGGCGAAGAAGGCTCTGGAGCCGAACCTTGCAGGATCGGTTCTGTTTCATGCTGGGGCTGGCGTTTTCCAACGTCCCGGTGGTGGCGAAATTCAGCTCATAAAAACCGGCATGGGGCTGTCGGATCGCGGTCATAAAATTGGCCTTTTTAATCCGTGGATAGACAATCTTCACGAGGCTCGGATTCTCCACTTGTTCGGCTTGCACCCTGAATTTGAGAGTCTGGCAAGGCTCGCAAGAAATTCTGGAATTGGGGTCGTCGTTTCTCCCATTTGCTGGTATGATCCCGTCGCTCAATGGCATCAGGCCTCGGGATGGATTCCAGGCGTTATTGGGCTGTCCAAATGGCTGCTTCTGCGGCAATGTGGCTTGGCAAGAAGCCGGGCCTGGAGGTCGCGTTTGCTAGGGCTGGCTGACGCTGTATTACCGAACTCAAAGGCTGAAGCCGACCAACTGGAACGGCTGCTTGGCGTTGATCCTGCGCGGATTCATGTCGTTCCAAACGGTGTGGATGCAATCGTCAACACCCCTGATACCAAGCTTGCAAAACAGGCTTTTCAGGTGGGTGATTACGTGCTTTACGTTGGCAGAATCGAGCCTCGGAAAAATGTCCTGGGATTGATTAAAGCCTGCCTTTCAGCTCAACTCCCTTTGATTATCATTGGCCAATCGCCACTTGAACATCAAAAATACGATCATGATTGCCGAAAAGCCGCTGAATCCGGTCAGGTACAATTTGCAGGTGCATTATCCAAAGAGGATCCTTTGCTTGCATCAGCCATGGCGAATGCCCGGGTGTTTGCACTTCCAAGCTGGTTTGAAACTCCGGGGCTGGCGGCCTTGGAAGCAGCTGCTTTGGGGACCCCAGTTGTGATCACCCGCAGGGGTTCCACCAGAGACTATTTCGGCGAATCAGCAATTTATTGCGATCCCGCAAAGCCTTCAACTGTCAGAACAGCCATCGAAACCGCCTGGGACCAACCTCCAGCAGGCCGCGACGGGCTTGCAGTACGGATCCAGAGGGAATGTACATGGACAGAAGTGGCCCGCATCACGGAAGGAATCTACGATGCCGTTGCTCACTGACTCCAACACAGATACAATGCCAAATACAAATACAGTTGTATCACCTGAGCCTGTGCCGGTTCGGCGATATCGTTACAGCCGATTACGCTGGCGTATTATGGTTCATATGATTGACGGAATCGGCTCCTTATTGATGTGGTTTCTGAGGCGATTGCATCAGCCAAATCTGCATCAACCCGTCAATCGGATTTTAATCGTTCAGCTCGACCATTTGGGCGACGCTGTTCTGACTACCTCCATGCTCACTGGATTGCGTCAAAGCTGGCCTGATGCGAAGATTGACGTGCTGGCATCGACAGCCAATGCCGAAGTCTTTCGGGCCTCAAATGAAATTCACCAGGTGCATGTTGCAGAGCGAAACTGGTTTGAGCGGAGATCCGGTTGCTGGTCCATGCTGACGGCCGCCTGGAGGCTGGGCCGACGGATGAAACGCGAGCGCTATGACCTCGGAATTGATGTCAGGGGCGATATTTTAAGTATCTTTCTACTCGTTCTTGCCGGCATTCCCAAACGCGCTGGATGGTCGATGGGCGGCGGCGGATTCTGGCTGACGCACGTCGCAGAATGGGTCCCGGGACGCCACGAAGTGCTTTCGCGGCTGGCTTTACTGAAATCATTGGGAATCCCATTAGCGGACGATCATCCCGTTAAGGTAGAACTGGCAATCGGTCCGCTGGACAGAATCGCTATCGAGCAGCATCTTAGCCGATTGTGGTCGCCCCATCAATGGCTGCAAGCCTGCGTTCGGGCAGCTGGAGGAACCGCGAATGAGTTCACGACCATGGCTCCTCTGATTGCACCATTGATTGTGGTTCATCCCGGGGCTGGGACCCAGGCCAAACGCTGGCCGGTCACTTATTGGCGGAGACTGATTGATTCATTGCGAGATGAAGGCTTTTTTGTTGCAATGATTGGAGCGGAAGAGGATCGGCCGTTTTCAGGGATGATTCGCCACAGGCCCGGCGTGATCGACCTCACAGGGAAATTGCAACTCACCGAAACTCTGGCATTGCTGGATCGCTCCGAGCTATTCATAGGAGTGGATTCAGGCCCTGCACACCTTGCAGCAGTCACGGGGACCAGGTCCGTCATTTTATTCAGCGGTACCAATCGCCCAGCACAGTGGAGGCCGTGGTCTCGACAAGTGCTTGGCCTGCGTCGCCGGACTTCATGCTCGCCTTGCCATCAAAAGCTCTGCCCACTGGCTGATCATGCATGTATGACAGGATTGACACCCGAGCATGTACTGAACATGTCGTTGCGTTGGTGGAAACGTGGCCGAACGCAATTAAACCTTGTAAAATCGAGCACTGACCAACAATCAGCAGCTTAATCCACATATAAACATAAATGGGCTTATGATGGATCACGAAACAATAAAATCTGAATGGAGGGATCGAGTTGCAAGCATATGGATTTCAGCCGTATTTCTAGCGTATCTTGCGACCATTGGTTTTGAACGTGGTGAGCGGCTCAAACGCATCTGGAATTCTATTTTCAATTCATGAGAGAGACAAGCCTGCCGAGTTGACGACATTCGAATCTACAGGTTGAGAGGTCAGCAATTTGACTCAAGGGTTTCGAAGTTATCTGTATCGTGATCAGACCATGAAAGTAAAACAATCCACAAATTAGACAATATTCGGATCTTTTTCGGTTTTGATCGACACATATCAATTATTAGGATATCATTGAACGAATCTGCGAAACTTCAAATTCCGGAGAGTGACCTGAAGTGGCCATACTTGCTCTAGACCTGCTGAAAAAGCCTGACATTTTAACCATCAAGCCTATTTACGTGGTCATGGGTGAGGATGCTTTCTTACGCGCTGAGTCGATTGTTGCCATCGAGAAGCTGACTTTCGCTGAAGATTCAGAGCGCATGGGATTAACGAAAAAGTCCGGTGATAGTGCGATTCTTGCGGATGTTTTGGACGAACTCGCCACCCAATCGTTTTTTTCACCCAAGCGTATGATTGCGCTTGATCCAGCAGACGCCTTCATCACAAAGCATCGGGCCGAGCTTGAAAAATATGCGCAAAGACCTTGTCAGGGAAGTGTTCTGGTGCTGGCTGCCAAGCTTTTTCCAGCCAGTACAAAGCTCTATAAGTTTGTGGATAGCGTAGGACTTTTAATTGACGCCAGGCCGCCAAATGTCAACGAGATGGTGAGTTGGGTGATGGGCCGGGCCTCGCTTCATCAGACCAAGATTGATCGAGAAGCTGCTGTGCTGATGACGGAGCTTGTCGGCCCTGAGGCTGGCCTTTTGGATCAGGAACTTGAAAAGCTGGCGATTGCGACACACGACGGCAAAAAAAGCGTGATCAAACGCGACGATGTGGCCAGATATGTCCACGCTGGTCAGGCAGATACCGTGTGGAATATGATCGAGCGAGCCACCACAGGCAATTCCGCCCAGGCTTTGGCCGATCTGGACGCTCTGATTTCGTCCGGAGAGAATCCTGTCGGGCTACTCGCCGCAATGTCTGTTACGTTGCGTAAACTTCATCATGCTGGTATTTTACGTCAGAGAAAAGTGGAGGCGAATGAAGCATTCCGCGAGGCTGGTTTTCCTGGGTTTCCGAAAGCGATTGATGTCGGAATTGCGCAGCATCGCCACCTTGGTCCAAAGCGGGTGAACGATCTGCCGGGTGTTTTGATTCAAGCAGATCTGGACTTAAAGGGCTGGTCAGATCTGAGTCCAAGATCCGTCATGGAACGACTGATCGTCAAACTGGCCCAACCACGTAAGGACTGACTCGGAATGACATTACCAAACAAATCACGCTCTCAGGGCCTGGATCACTGTTCCGCGAAAGCCGATGAAATTCTGGCTGGGCCGCTGTCTGACGGTTCGCAATGGCCGGATGACCGCCGATGGTGGCTTCAACTCGGCTTTAACCTCGGCAGATTCAGCGAGCTCTCAGGTGAAGGCCGTGCCGTTTGGGACAGCTGGAAAGCGGCCATTGAAACCAAAGACTTCAACCGGCTTGAGTTGTTGGTCAAACAGATGAAAGACGTTGCTGTCGAAGAGAATTTAAGAGAGTCGGATTGAGCGAATCGGCGGTTTCAGGCATAGTAGTCAAATCTCGACTTGCTTCGCATTTTCCGATTGGACCAAGGATCGTTCCACAATGCATACCAGATTGCTCCGAATCGCCATTTGCAGGCTGGCATTTGCCACCTTGATCACATCGAGTTTCTCTGCGGTTCAGGCGCAGGAAAACGCTCCATCACAAGAGTCGTGGGATGCGATTTTTATTGGAGGCAAGCGGGTTGGCTCGGTTTACACGAAAGTCACTCCTCTTGAAGAAAAAGCGAAGAAGTACCTGCGTGTAGAAGTCACCACAAGTCTCTCTTTTAAAAGACTTAACGACGCTGTGACCATGCGTCAGCGATTTGGAACGATTGAAACACCTGAAGGTGAAGTCTTGCGAATCGACACCCGCACGAACAGCGGCGGTGGAGAGATGCGGACTTTTGGTGATCTGGACGACTCCGGCTCGCTCAACCTGACCATGGAAGGCAATGGCCAGAAGAAGACTGAAAAAGTGGCCTGGAACAAGGATGTCAGGGGCCCCTATGCCGTGGAGCAGAGTCTGGCACGTTCATTGATTAAGCCGGGCGAGGAACGCACCCTGAAAAGCTATGTGCCTGACCTCAATAAGATCATCACCATCAAGCTCTTATCGCAAAAGATCGAGCCTGTGGAGCTGGGTGGAGGGATCAAGCGCGACCTCCTGCGCGTGGATTCGCAAGTGACCACTCCTGACGATCGCAGAATGCCTGAGCTTGATACGACTTACTGGGTGGATGAAGGTGGCCAGATCCTGAAAACGTTTACGGATGCATTTGGTGGTTACATCACGTATCGAACCACGAAAGCCAGCGCTGAGGCTCCGATTACGTCTGAGCGGCTTGATCTTCTGGCAACTTCAATCATCAAGACAAGTACCCCGATCAAGAGCAGCGAGACGGTGCGTCAGGCGAAATATGCTTTGAAGTCGAACGATATTGCGCTGAAGGAATTGCTTCCTGACGATATTCGACAGAAGCTGGTGCCGAATGCGGATGGCAAGACGGGTTTGATGGAAGTGACCACTCAGGACCGTTCCTCAGGCAATCAAGGGCCAGAGAAGGTTGCGGATGAATACTTTCAGCCATCTCCGTTGATCAATTCCGACGATTCGCGAGTTCAGGAGATCACAAAAACGGCGACCCGTGGAGTGACCGACGAATGGGACAAGGTGGTGGCTCTGAACAACTGGGTATCACGCAACTTGCGCCGCAAGAACTTTGCCGTGGCTTTCGCACCGGCCTCTTCAGTGGCTCGCAACCTTTCGGGCGACTGCACCGAACACAGCGTATTGATGGCCGCCTTGTGCCGTGCCGCCGGGATCGCGACAAAGACTGTTGTAGGTGTCGTTTACGTCGACAGCCTCGGCGGATTTGGATTTCATATGTGGAACGAAGTCTATGTGAATCGGCGCTGGGTGGCCGTGGATGCGACTTTCAGGCAGACTGAGGTCGATGCCACTCACATCAAACTTGGCGAGGCAAGCCTTGCCAGTGTTGCGCCTTACGAGTCGTTTCTGACAGTGGTTCGAGTCTTCAATAAGCTCACAATTGAACCCTTGGAAACCGAGTGAAATCGCCCCCAATCGTTAAAGATTGCCCGGTCAGGGCCATATTCCCAGTTAAAATCCGCATAAGCGTTCGATTCGGACTTGTGGATTCCGCTTGGAACTGATAAAAACATTTATTCCAGAACAAGGAAGTGAAGCACAAGTCGCTTTACTGGCACTCGACCAGCAAAGTTAGTGATGAGATTTGTGACAATCACATGGCCCGTGAGATCAAGGCGATCGATAAACTATGCCCGTTCAGCTGACTCTGCCTGAAATTGGCCCATCGACCGAACTGAATGGACAATTTGATTCACGATCAATCGATCAGTCGATTGACTCGGCCATCGGCTGGCTGCTGAAAGAGCAAAAGTCGGATGGACACTGGTGCGCTGAACTCGAAGGCGACACCATTCTGGAATCCGAATATATCCTGCTCATGGCCTATTTGGGCCGGCATAAGTCCCAGGAATGCGTTCGTTCTGCAAAGTACATGCTCACACTTCAAAACAGTGAAGGTGGGTGGTCGATTTATCCAGGTGGTCCTTCCGAGCATTCCGCGACTGTAAAAGCCTATTACGCATTGAAGCTGGCCGGTTTTTCGATCGACGAACCTCGAATGGTCAAAGCCCGTGAGCTGATCCTATCTCACGGAGGGGCCATGCGATGCAACAGCTTTACGCGATTTTATCTCGCCCTGCTCGGCCAGATTCCTTACAGTGACACCCCTTGCGTTCCGCCTGAGCTGATCTTCCTGCCCAAAAAACTCCCATTCTCAATCTGGGCCATGTCTGCATGGACTCGAGACATGGTGGTGGCCCTGTCGATCATGTCTGCCCTCAAGCCGTGCCGTAAACTGGTTGGTGCAGAAGCGATCGAAGAGTTGTTTGTCCCAGGCGTGAAATCGACCCCTGACCTTGGCCCTAAGGGCTTGACCTGGAAACGGTTCTTCTTTTTCGCTGACAAGGGCTTGAAAGTTTACGAGAAAGTGGCTCCCAGATTGATCCGTGGCCGTGCTGTGACAGCATGTAAGCGCTGGATGCTGGAGCACATGGAGAATTCTGACGGATTTGGAGCCATCTTCCCACCGATGGTTTATACGGTGATTGCCCTGAAGGCACTGGGCTATTCGGACGACCACTCGCTGCAGCAGTGGGCCCTGAGCAAGCTCGAAGAGCTTTTGATCGAAGAAAAAGGCCTGATTCGAATCCAGCCCTGCTTCTCACCGGTCTGGGATACGGCGATTGCCGCGATTGGTGTCTTAGACGGAGATCTTTCAGGCGAGCACGAGTCGATGAAAAAGGCGACTCGCTGGCTTCTGGACAAAGAGATCCGCGTCAAAGGCGACTGGCAATTCCGTGGCCCTCAAAATGTCGAACCGACCGGCTGGCACTTCCAATATGCCAACCAGTTTTATGCCGATATCGACGACACCGCCATGGTCCTTCTGGCCCTTCAGCGCGGCCCCAAAGCCGATTCCGAAGAGATCCAAGCGGCAACTCGCCGTGGCGTGGCCTGGCTTTTGGGAATGCAGAATCGCGATGGAGGCTGGGCCGCTTTTGATATCGACATTGATAATGAAGTGCTGACGCAGGTTCCATTTGCAGATCATAACGCCATGCTTGATCCAAGCTGTGTGGATATCACCCTGCGGATTGTCGAACTACTGGGAGTGCTGGGATATGATCGCAATCACCCCTCGATTCTGAAGGCTTTGGACTATCTCTGGAAAACCCAGGAACCGGAAGGCTGCTGGTTCGGCCGCTGGGGTGTCAATTACATCTATGGCACCTGGCAGGCTTTACAGGGGTTGAAGGCGATTGGATTTCCGTTAGACGATCCTCGTGTCCAGAAAGCTGTTTCATGGCTTAAAGCTGTGCAGCAAGAGGGAGGAAGCTGGGGGGAAACCTGTGCCAGCTATGACGACCCCTTGTTAAAAGGGACCGGCACGGCGACAGCCTCTCAAACAGCCTGGGCACTTCTGGGTTTGATTTCAGCGGGTGAGGAGCAGAGCGGGGCGGTTCAACGAGGCGTCGGCTGGCTTCAAACCCACCAATCAGATGACGGTGTCTGGAACGAGCCTGAGTTCACCGGCACAGGCTTCCCGAAGGTCTTTTATCTCAAATACCACTACTATCGAGCTTATTTCCCGTTGATGGCCCTTGGCCGATATCGCAAAGCCCTTGCTGGTTTGAGCGAACCGAAACAAACCGAAACAGAAGCGGTTGGCGAGCGGACTCGACAAGTTGCTTCTCCACTTGGCCAATCGTAGAAGACGTGCTCTCAGACTTTTGATCGATCTCAGGGTTTGTTTCCAGGCCCGGGGATTCAGGCCCAAGCAATTCGCGGAAACCTTCAGATCCCATTCGAATTGTGACTCATACGCCCTGGAAGGATAACGGCGAAAACCATGCGATTTCCTCTGTCGATGACTATGCGGATTGGTTCCTATGTGGCCCGCAAGAAGCTGGTTGGGGCCAAGAAATACCCGATGGTGCTGATGCTTGAGCCACTGCACGCCTGTAATCTGACCTGTACAGGCTGTGGCCGGATCCGCGAATATGACACGCATATCAAAGAGCGTCTTTCGATTCAGGAATGCCTCGACTCTGTCGACGAATGCGAAGCCCCGGTGGTCTCCATCTGTGGTGGAGAACCTCTGATCTATCCAGGGATTGGCGAACTGACGGCCAAGATTCTCGAACGCGGCAAAGTGGTTTATCTCTGCACCAACGGGATGTTCATCCGCAAGAAGATTGGGGAATTCAAGCCCTCCAACCGGTTCTTCTGGAATGTCCACCTCGATGGACTCAAAGCATCGCACGACCTGGCTGTGGAACGCGATGGGGTTTACGATGAAGCCATTGACGGAATCAAGTGTGCGAAAGAGCAGGGCTTTCTGGTCTGTTCCAACACCACCGTCTTCACCGAGACGGACATGGGCGAACTCGACCAACTCTTCACACACCTGACAAGCCTTGGTGTGGACGGGTTTATGATCGCACCAGGGTATGAATATTCGGCCGTTGAAGTGCGCGAGATTTTCCTCAACCGAGAGATGATCCGCACCAAGTTCAAGCAGGCTGAAGCCATGTTCAAGAAGCATAAGTTCAACACCTCGCCCATCTATCTGGAGTTCCTCCAGGGCAAGCGCGAGATGCAGTGTACCGCCTGGGCCAGCCCCACCCGGAACATTGCCGGCTGGAAAGGCCCGTGTTATCTGATTACAGATATCCACCACAAAAGCTATAATGATCTGATCAACAATACGGACTGGGACCAATACGGCTACGGTAAGGACCCGCGCTGCGAAAACTGTATGTCGCACGTGGGTTATGAAGTGGCGGCCGCCGTGGGTGTGAATAACAAGCTGGGCGACACCTTCAAGATGCTCGCTTGGCAGTTCCTATGATCATTCAGGGTGAATGGGGTAAGACTACATGAACGGCCAGTCGGAAAATCGGGAATCCGAAGGCCGTTACAAAGCCATTGCGCCCGCCCCTCACCGCGCGGATATCGGGATTGTCGCAGCCCTGCCCATGGAGACCGCTGAACTGATGGACCACCTGAAAAAGGTCCGGAAGTACAAGGCTCAGGGGCAGACCGTTTTTGAAGGTATCCGGGAAGGCCGGGTGGTGGCCGTGATCCATAGCGGGATGGGGTGCGAAAGGGCCAGAAAGGCTGCCGAGCACCTCATCTTTGGTCACCGTCCATATTGGATCATCCAGCCCGGTTTTGGCGGAGCACTTGATCCCTCTTTAAAATCGGCCGACGTGATTCTCCCGACTGAAGTGGTGAACATGTCAGGCCAGTTGGTCGAGGTTCCGATCCGTCCCGAACTGCTCCCGGAAGGGATCACCACAGGCCGGTTGCTGACTGTGGACAAGATCCTCAGGAAGTCGTCCGAGAAGGCTCAGTGGAGGGAGAAGTCGGGCGCGATTGTGGTCGACATGGAAAGCTTTGCCGTTGCAGAGCTTTGCCAATCCTTAAACCTCCGATGGGTCGGCCTGAGAGTTGTGACTGACACCTCTACCGACGAATTGCCGCCTGAAATCTTGACCATCACAGGCCCCACCGGCGCGTTCCGTCTGGGCGCGACCATTGGAGCCCTCTGGGCCAGGCCAGCGGCCATCAAAGAGCTTTTAAAACTGCGTGAATCGGCTCAGATTGCATCCGAAAAAATCGCCCACTATGTCGGACATCTTATTGACGCCCTGCCGATCCCCTGAGCTTTAAAATTCGAGATCCAAGTGAACACCCGATTTAGATTTTCATAGGAAATTGCTCGATGAATTGCATCCTGAAACTCACCCTGATCATCGGTTTCACCAGCTTGCCCGTTCAGGCCCAATTGTCTGAAAATCCCGATCTGATTCGACTCCCATACAATAATCCCGGTCTTATCGTGGATTTGGGCGTGGGCCTTTGGGCTGAGCCGTTGCCGATCGACTTTGATCAGGATGGTGACCGCGATCTGGTGATCGTTTGTCCGGACAAACCATCCAATGGATTGTATTTCTTTGAGAATCCCGGTGGTCATGCCAAACACCCCATTTTCAAGCCTGCTGTGCGATTGAACCAGAATCAGGTTCCACACAATATTCGCCTGAGTATCGTTCATCATCAGGATCGCATTCTTGGGCCCGGCAAGGAATATCTCGATTTTCGAGAGAAACTCTTATCCAACCCCAAACCCGTCGAAATTGCGGCCATCACGCATAAAACCATTGGAAAACGCCGGGCGGATCAGTGGCAACTCACCGATCTGGACGGAGATGGAGACCACGACCTGATCGTCGGCCTGGACGACTGGAGCGACTACGGATGGGACGATGGCTATACGCCCGCCGGCCAATGGCTCCGCGGGCCTTTGCACGGCCTTGTCTTTCAGCATGTCAATCGAGGGACGGATGAACATCCCGATTACGGCCCACCCCAGCAAATCCAAGCCGATGGAAAGCCTCTGGACGTTTACGGATGGCCATCCCCATGTTTTGCCGACTTCGACGCAGACGGCGACCTGGACCTGATTTGCGGAGAATTCACCGACGGCTTTACGTACTTCGAAAACGTTGGCTCGCGTAAAGAACTTAATCTTGCCGCCGGCAAGCGTATGCTGGACGCAGCGGGGAACAGGCTCCGCATGAGCCTCTGCATGATTGTTCCTACAGCCGTGGATTGGGATTCTGACGGCGATACAGACTTGATTGTCGGTGATGAAGACGGCCGCGTCGCCTTGATGGAACACACTGGTAAGAGCCGTGATGGAATGCCTCAATTCCTTGCACCGTATTACTTTCAGCAACAGGCCGACACGCTCAAGTCAGGCGCGTTGGCCACGCCTGCCGGAGCTGATTGGGACGGCGATGGAGATGACGACCTGCTGGTGGGGAACACCTCCGGGCGAATCCTGTTCTTTGAAAATCTCGGTGGAAAACCGGCCCGATGGGCGGCCCCTCAGGCTCTGAAAGCCCATGGCAAAGAGATCCGGTTTGAGGCTGGCCCCAATGGTTCGATCCAGGGTCCTGCCGAAACCAAGTGGGGGTATTCCACCCTGAGCGTAGCCGACTGGGATCATGATGGCCGCCTGGATTTGATCACCAATTCCATTTGGGGAACCGTCCGCTGGTTTCGCAACGTCGGCACACCACAAAAGCCAGAACTTGAAACAGAGAAGCCTGTGGAAGTGGCCTGGCCTGGCCAACCGCCCAAGCCAGCGTGGGTCTGGTGGAAACCATCCGGCAGGGAACTTGTCACCCAATGGAGAACGACTCCGGTGGTGACCGACTGGACCGGCGACGGCCTGAACGACCTGGTCATGCTCGATCATGAAGGCTATTTAAGCCTGTTTCGCCGTATGAAACAGGGAAAAGAGCTTATCCTGATGCCTCCAGAGCGGGTTTTTACCGACGCTTCAGGCACCTTGTTGAAACTTTCGGGAGGCGACCGTGGTAAAAGCGGTCGCCGTAAGCTCACGGCGACGGATTGGGATGGCGATGGGCGAATCGACCTCCTGATCAATTCCTCTAACGCCAGCCTGCTTAGAAACATGGGGCAGAACGATGGCAAATGGATCATGGTCGACCAGGGCCCGCTGGCGAAACGCAAGCTGGACGCTCACGACACGCAGCCTGCATTGGCAGACATCGACGGCGATGGGCGTAAAGATCTGGTCATTGGAGCAGAAGACGGCCGGATATACGTTCAGCCCAAAACATTGGGCCAGAAATAAAATTCTCCCCCCCTGAATATCTGGCGATTGTTTGTCATGACTCGCGGGATTTGCTAGGATCGATCCTATCTGGCCGATCTGTTCGATTTCATTCGAATCCGCCCCGGCCTCGCACTCAAGCAGATCTACCATAAAAAGCAGGAAAATACGATGCGACGCCTAATGGCTGTGGCCTTGCTCTCACTGTGTTCATGGATGACCACCCAGGCAGCCGAAACTGGCCCACCGCCTGTGAAAGTCCTGTTTCTGGGCGATCGTGGCCATCACCAGCCAGGGCCAAGATTTGCGCAGGTCACAGACTTTTTCAGCCGTCGCAATATCCAGGCTGAGTATACCGAGAATCTGGCTGATCTCAATCCGGACAAGCTCGCAAAATATGATGTGCTGGCGATTTACGCCAACCACGACGCGATTGCACCGGAACAGTCTCAAGCGATTCTTGAATTTGTTGCCAATGGCAAGGGGCTCGTACCGATCCACTGCGCCAGCTACTGCTTTCGGAACAGCGATGATTATGTCCATCTGGTGGGCGCCCAGTTTCAGCGACACGGCATGGGGCTTGTCCACACCTCGATTGCTGCCCCAAAAAACGCTTTAATGGCGGGATTCGGCGGATTTGACAGTTGGGACGAGACTTACGTCCATACCAAACATAACGCTGAAAACCGAATTGTCTTGGAAACACGCACCGAAGGCAGCGCTGAAGAGCCCTGGACCTGGATCCGCACGCACGGCAAAGGCCGCGTATTTTATACAGCCTGGGGCCACGATGCACGCACCTGGGGTCACCCCGGTTTTCAGAACCTGCTGGAACGCGGGATTCGCTGGGCGGCGTTCCAGGAACCGGCTCTGGCAGGCACCTGGAACGATCACCCTTCGATCAGGATGCCATCCCAGAACGACACGGATTTCGCATTTATTCCCGGCAAACTGCCGTTCTATCCAGCCAGCGACAAATGGGGCACGATGGGTGCCCCGATTACGAAAATGCAGGCCCCGCTGGCTCCGGCCAAGTCCATGGAGCATATTGCCATTCCCCAAGGCTTTCACCTGGAACTGTTCGCCTCCGAGCCTCAGATTCAGGGCAAGCCCATCGCCATGAACTGGGATGAAAAAGGCCGTTTATGGATCAGCGAGACCGTCGATTATCCAAACGAACTTCAAGAGCCTGGCCAGGGCCGTGACCGGATCCGGATCTGCGAGGACACCGATGGCGATGGCCGGGCCGACAAGTTCACCGTCTTTGCCGACAAACTTTCGATCCCCACCAGCCTGACATTTGCCCATGGCGGGGTGATCGTGCATCAGGCCCCTGACACCCTGTTTTTGAAGGACTCTGACGGTGACGACAAGGCGGATATTCGTAAAATTCTCTTCAGCGGTTGGGGCACCCGCGACACGCACGCCGGACCTTCGAACCTGAACTATGGGCTTGACAACTGGATTTATGGGATTCTCGGCTATTCCGGTTTCGAAGGCAAAATTGGCGGCGAGCCGATGAAGTTCAGCACCGGTTTTTATCGGTTCAAGCCGGACGGCTCGAAGCTGGAATTCCTCCGCAACACGTCGAACAATTCCTGGGGCGTTGGGATCAGCGAAGAGGGCGTCCTGTTCGGCTCCACAGCCAACAATAACCCATCGGTACACATGCCGATCCCGAACCGGTTTTATGAGCAGGTCAGGGGCTATTCCAGCAAAGTTCTTCCCATGATCTCCGAGACGGCGCGGATGTACCCGATCACCGAAAAGGTCCGTCAAATGGACCACCACGGCAAATTTACAGCCGCCGCCGGGCACTCGCTTTATACAGCCCGCGAGTACCCACGGGAATACTGGAACCGGGCCGCATTTGTGACCGAACCGACCGGCCACCTGGCGGCCACCTTTTTGCTCGAACCGCTTGGAGCCACCTACACAAGTCGAAACAGCTGGAACCTTTTTGCCGGCAACGACGAATGGGTGGCCCCGGTTGTAACCGAAGTTGGCCCTGATGGATCTGTCTGGGTGGCCGACTGGTATAACATTATCGTTCAGCACAACCCGACCCCGGAAGGCTATGTCACAGGCAAGGGCAACGCCTATGAAACCGACCTGAGGGACAAAAGGCATGCCCGGATTTATCGCGTGGTTTATGGCGACAAACCCGGCCTGAACAAGCTAAGTCTCGCCGGTGCAACGCCTTCCCACTTGGTGGAAACGCTCAAACATACCAACATGTTCTGGCGCAAGCATGCCCAGAGACTGCTGGTGGAACGTGGCCAAAAAGACGTGGTTCCAGCCCTTGTCGAACTTGTGAAAAACAAGTCGATCGACTCGATTGGCCTGAACACGGCTGCAATTCATGCCCTTTGGACGCTTCAGGGCCTTGATTCCGTCGAATCACAAATGGATGTTGTGAAAATCGCGTTGGAGCACCCCTCAGCCGGTGTGCGCAAAGCAGCTGTGGATGTGTTGCCAAGGCGCGGCGAAACAGGGCGTAAGCTATTGACGGAAAGCAAACAACTCAACGACGGAAATCTCCAGGTCCGGCTTTCCGCCATTTTGGCCCTGGCCGAGATGGAGAGCTCCTCAGAAGCCGCTTCGGCCGTGGTTTCTGCCTTGAATCCGCCAGAAAATCTGCTCGATCCGATCCTGGCTGATGCCTTGATCTCAGCACTGGCACGTCACGATGCCCAATCTCTGGCTCAACTCTCGGCTGCTGGGGCTCTGACCATCAAGCACGATGGTGAATTGGCCAAGTCGCTTGACAGAATTCTGACAACTTTTGGCGAACACCTGGGCCGGGGTGCAAACTCCGCTCAGGCCGTAGAATTCGTCTCAAATCTGGCCAAGGCGGACCCTTCGATTGCCGAGCCGATTCTGGCAGGTTTTGTGAGCGGCTGGCCCGCCCGCGTAAAGCCTTCGGACAGCCCGGAGCTGGGTCAGGCACTGGCAAAGCTGCTGGAACGCCAAACGCCTGCCGGGAAGGGCAGGGTGGTGAAACTGGCCAAGACATGGGGGTCCGCCTCATTGGCATCGCAGGCCAAGGCCATTGCAGATCTTTTCCTGAAACAGGCCGCGGATTCAAAACTAAATGAGACCGAGCGTCTCGAAGCCTCTGCACAGTGGCTTCAACTGCGTGGTGATGATCGTGCAGCTGTGGCCAGATTGCTCGAGCTGATCACGCCTCAAACCGATTCGAGCCTCGCCGAAGGGCTTGTCGAAAGCCTCCGTGAAGCCGCTTCGCCTCAGGCAGGAGAGGTCATTCTCGAGAAATTCCAAGGCTGGACACCGTCTGCCAAAAGGGCTGGTATGACCGTCTTGTTAACCAAAACGGACTGGACAAATTCGCTTCTGGATTCGATCCAGAATGGCTCCATCCCGCTCACAGAACTGGCCCTGGACCAGCGCACGGCTCTGGCCAGTCACCCGGACAAAAAGCTCGCACACCGGGCCAAGTCTCTGATCGCTTCCAAAGGTGGCCTTCCCAATCTAGACCGCCAGAAAGTGATCGAGCAACTGGCCTCGATCTCCAGGAATCAGGGCGACCCCACGCTGGGCAAAAAGATCTTTGAAAACAATTGCGCCAAGTGCCACCGGCACAGCGGTGCGGGCAATCAGGTTGGACCTGACCTGACCGGCATGGCCGTGCATCCGAAACAAGAGCTGGCCATTCATATTCTGGACCCAAGCCGCTCGGTGGAGGGGAACTATCGGGCCTACACCGTGGCCACAACCGATGGCCGGGTGCTGACAGGGCTCTTGGCCAGCGAGTCCAAAACGGCGATCCAGTTGCTCGATGCCGAAGCCAGGACGGTGAGCCTGCCACGCAGCGAGATCGAAGAGCTGGCTGGATCCGCCAAATCACTGATGCCGGAAGGCTTTGAGAAAACACTTTCAGAGAAGGATCTGACCGACCTTCTGGAATTTCTGACCCAGAAAGGCCGATGGCTGCCACTGGCGATGGACAAAGTGGCCACTGCCATTTCCACCAAAGGCTTGTTTCACGAGGGCGATGAAGGGCCTGACCGGATTGTTCTGAAAGACTGGAACCGCCGCGAAGTGAAAGGTGTTCCGTTCGATTTCATCGACCCACGCGGCAAGGCCACCAAGAACCTGGTCATGCTCAACGGTCCGTTGGGGACGATACCACCCAGGATGCCAAAATCCGTGGCTTTGCCCCTGAATGCACCGATCAAAGGGCTTCACCTGATTTCAGGAGTCTCCGGATGGGGCTTTCCCGCCAGCGGCAAGGGCAGCGTTTCGATGACCGTTCGGCTGACCTATGCCGATGGATCCACGGAAGATCACAACCTGATCAATGGCCAGCACTTCGCCGACTATATCCGCCGGGTGGATGTGCCAGGTTCCGATTTTGCCTTCTCCTCAGGTGGTCAACAGTTGCGGTACCTGAAAGTCGTCCCGAAACGACCGGATCCGATCAAGCAGGTCGACCTGATCAAGGGAGCTGATACGACAGCGCCCATGGTGCTGGCCATCACGGCGGAACTGGCCGAGGCGGAGCATTGATTTTTGAATGTGTGTGAGTAAGGCTCATGCCGGATTCCGGGGTGGCCTTCTCCAGCACGATCGTTTTCGGGCCAAAGGCCCGTGCTTCTAAAGTCCAGGCCAACGGCCTGGAACTTTGGGAGGCAAAAGATTTGCCTGCCGCCTGAAGGGTCGCGACGTTCGCGATCAGCATAGATTTGGCCGTAATTTCTTATCTCAAAACGATTTGCACGCCATCTTTAACCCGTATGCACAACGATGCGATCCTGGCCTTTTCAGGCCACAATCGACTTATGGGGTCGTACCAGCACCCAGTCCGCTGGCTTGGGTTGTAGAATCACAGCCCTTCAGACTGAAACCCCAAACCTCTTGATGGACTGGTTTTATGTCATGAATCAAGTGATAAAAACCCATCAAGCTTAGCAAGTACAGAGGACCACTCTCAATCCCATCACCCCGGAATCCAGCATGGGCCATGATGCAGCTCGGCAGAATAGTGCCCCCCCCCATTTCAGGCAACGAATTGCATGTCTTTCTGTACACTAGGTGCATGCCTCTTGTCCTATATCGTTTCTCAAAGCGTATACATCCTTGGGAGAGCCTGACCTGATCAAGCGAGTCATTTGAGGCCGACTCATTCCTCAAATGTTGGCTTTTCAGCAGGTTAACCCCTGTTTTTTCGAGGTTTTTGACACTTCACCACCCTAAAAGCCATGGGGTTTGCGCACAAATCTCGCCATTTTGACTCAAAAAACTCCTCCTGGACAGAGACACTCGTGAGATTTTCG
>Ga0208720_1000111_pt1 | contig 21650 bp, 25 predicted proteins | sample LakMenEpi20Apr10_FD_150716 | JGI IMG/M metagenome (GOLD analysis project Ga0208720, IMG submission 150716) | Freshwater microbial communities from Lake Mendota, WI - 20APR2010 deep hole epilimnion (SPAdes) | ecosystem: Environmental > Aquatic > Freshwater > Lake > Epilimnion/Euphotic zone ...
TTAGAGCCAGGAACGCCGAAACTCGGTATTTTCCCGCACTCAATACAAGTTTTGCTAAGAACATTTATCATGTTTTCGAGTTTGTGCGTGGCGCAATACAACGCCGTTTTTGAGGCCGGAACGCCGAAAAATGATTGTTTCCCGCAGTCCTTACATTTTCTTTTTAAATTGACCATGTTTTCGAGTTTGTGCGTGGCGCAATACGACGCCGTTTTTGAACCCGGAACGCCGAAACTCGGTAGTCTCTCACACTCAATACAAGTTTTGTTAACAACATCGACCATGTTTTCGAGTTTGTGCGTGGCGCAATACAACGCCGTTTTTGAACCCGGAACGCCGAAACTTGGTTGTTTCTTACATTCAATACACGTTTTGTCTTTCACATTGACCATGTTTTCGAGTTTATGCGTGGTGCAATACAACGGCGTTTTTGAGCCCGGAACGCCGAAACTCGGTAGTCTCTCACACTCAATACAAGTTTTGCTACGAACATTTACCATGCTTCCAAGTTTGTGCGTAACACAGTGTGACGCCTTAGAACCTCGAACGCCATACGTCGGTCGTTTTTTGCATCCTACACATGTTTTAGTCATTTGTTTGAATTTATAATGATATAAAAATTGCTATCGTAACTACATAAAATATTTTTCAAACAATCCTATAGCTTAACGATCGAGAGACGTCTTTGTAATTTGTCCAATACCGGTTTGTGATGCAACGATCACAAAATGCAAAATGAACCTTTTTTCAAACACACGGGGACACACTCCACACCGCGGATATCCATGTATAACTGCATGTTCCTTGTGTAGTGCAGATGTTAAACCGACAGCAGTCTGACAAACAGCGCACTGCATGTTGTAATGTTAAAGGATAATGATTTAATGTTTGAATCTTTTTTGTTTTTTACATTTTTTCCTAAAATAACCAATACAACAATTTGTAAAAATGACCATGGTACATACACGAACCATAAAAAAAACATAATCGAATATGGAATCAAGTGCCGCTGCGTCGCAGATGTTTACATCCATACCACAATTCATCCACGATCAAAAGGAATGTCCGATTTGTTTTACGAGATATGGGAAACAACCAGATGATACATTTTTGTGTCGGGATGGCATAGATAACAGCGATTTTAAGACAGATTGTACGCATTACATCTGCGTTATATGCGCGCGAGAAATGTCTAAACAAGAAGAGATAAAATGTCCGCTGTGTCGCGAAGACTGGACTGATTGGATGCACAGCCATTATTACACAGATAGCGATGACGATAGCGATGACGATAGCGATGACGATAGCGATGATGATGACGATTGCGATTGCGATGATGATAGCGAAGATACGAATAATGATAGCGAAGATATGGATTATGTGAATGATGACGAGCATGTGGTTAGTGGTAGTAATACTACTGTTGAAGCGTCAGCGCGATCTAGTGATGAAGCTTGAGCGCAATCGCAAGGCGATGAGACTAGTTAGGCATCGCACAGTTAAGCTTGAGCGCGATCTAGTGATGACTACTAGCTGTATTGATGTATATTAAATAACATTTTTTGTATGATTTATTTGTTTATTGAAGACGACTGGTTTTTGTGTCTGATGCATGCACTTTCATGTGTACCGCAACATAGACCGCAACATGTATTCGTACACTGCATGGCCGCCAGGTTTTTCAAACACGAAATGCAATAAGTATCACTTGTTGTTGCTTTCCTTTTTTTTCCCCGGGTATTGGTATCGGAACAGCGCGATTTTGGTTGCCAGTCTTGCAAGGCTATCAAGTTTGGCTTGTTTACCTGTGCTTCGTGCTTTTTGGCATAATACTTTCGTAAGGCTCTTTTGTTTCGCTCATCAACATCTCGCACATAGCATTCGTACTCGTCGCGATCATTCTTGCAAAAAGCGGATCGATACTCGGCGATATTGTTTTCGCGAAACTCAATGTAATTATCGTGTTTATATGGGTCGTCTTCACAGGTTTTGTCGAGGTATTGCTTGTACGCTTCATCGATTTGTGTTAAAAATGGTTCTCGCTGTACAATAAATTGTTCCACCAACGCTTTTCGCTTGATCATTGCTTGTTCTAAGACCTCTTTTTTCTTGGCACGTTGAGCAAATGTCCTCTGCTTTATGGTAGCATCATACGCTCGAAGTTGTGCGACGGAGCCGTGTCGTTTGAGTGCGGCAACGAATAGGTCCACTCTGGAAAACAACTCCATATCGTCTGCGCCCCAGTAGCGAGCATTTCGTTTGAATGTTCGATCCAACCCCTCCAAGTCTTGGGCGCGCAGTCGAAACAGCTTGCTTCCAGCCGTTTTGCATATGAGTGGCCGACTATGTTCCATGGTGTGGTGCAGTAGTCTAACGTACATATGAACATCTTGGATGCACGCAGTAAGTTTAAGGATGTCAATTGGCACTCGAAGGCGGAACTCGCGGTCCAAATTCACGGGAAACATGGACCGTGACGTACGCCGCAGCGTGAGCAGGTCTCCGCAGCTACAGAAGGAGAGGATTTTGGATGCTACATCCGATGGTATATCCGAAAAGAGCATGATCGGCAATGCAAAAAATGGTTATAGACTTTGAAATTATTAGCAATAAATAACCAAAAAAATTATGTTCAAAACTAAAAGATCATTATTTTATTTTCTAATGAACACCACCGGATACCCTTTAGCTAAGTGTGCGAGCAGTACACCGACGGACACGTGCGGTAGCCGGGACATCTGCACCTCCGTTAGTCCTATTTCGACCTACGAGCAACGTGTTGCGTGGTCCACCCACTTGAGTCTTCTGCCGTCGCGATTCGCTGATGCGGTTAATAAAATAGAGCTTGCATGGCGGGTGTTCACCAAAACACAGTGGGAACTGTATCAGAAAGAAGACTTGCGTTCCCAGCAAGAAATTTTCGCTATTAACTCGTCACTCAACAGGATGATGCGCTCGTCCACGCGGTCCGAGCTAATGGACGAACGCGCGGAAATTGAACGGTACCGTCTCTTCGTTCATGATTGCTACGTGGCCCATGTGGAGCATGCACATCATATCTACACACTGGCTCGCGTGCATACTCAGACGGAATACATGGGTGTTGCACTGATGATTACAACACTTCTATCGCTAAACGATGTGTCGGCGAGAGACGTCTCTCTTAATGATTTGTCGATGGATTCGACGTAACTTGTTTACAATAAATGATTTGATATTATAATGTCTATTAAGTATAAAAATGGGCGGCAGCGGTTCAAAGAGTAAAAAACGCAACAGAGATCGGACAAGACGCGTAAATGATGCGGTCCGCAAAAAAGACCAGTTGTTGAAGGTACAAAATGACGCGCGTGCCAACAAAGAGGAGTACAAAAAGTCCCAAAAAGCTGCGCGTCGGAGACAACAAGAACTCCTTAAAAAACAACAAGACGGTCGCAAGCAACAAGTTCGCAAACAACAACAACTGCTAAAACTTCGCAAACAGCAAGAGCAAGCCCGACGTGAAAAGTCGCTAAACGACCGTTTAGCCAAGCTAACGTGATGCTGAATAAACTTACCAATTATTTGTTTAATACGGTTCTGGCACAATGTTGCTGTCGGTGTCAAACGCAACGAGCGTGCGTGCTAACGGCGTATAGGTAATGTAGTCAGCGTAGATATACGGGTCTTGCAATTTCAGTAAAAAGTATCCAAGATTCACCGTACCTGGAATATAAGTGTAGAGCACAACGTGGCCCTCGTTGCTGTGCACGGCGGCGAGCGCATTAGCGATTGCGCGTCGAATGATTTCGGGCGATTCAAAAACCGGACCGCCGGGCATCCGGTGGCGTGTGGACGTACGGGTGGTGGAGGCCTCCACTTTTAGTGCGGGCGTGAGCGCGTTCATGATACCGTAGAGCAATTTGTAGAAGCGTATGATGCGCGCCTTGTCGTGCGGGTTGGAGGGGTCGAGCAGCACGGGCTTGTTGGACCCGGTGACGAGCGCGCCCACCGAGGTCGGTACGGGCGTAATAAATTGGATGGGCGTGCCGGTGTTTCGCAGGAAGAGCATGCAGTCGTTGACAAAGGTGTCGCAGATCGAGTTGCGAAATGCGGTGTTAAAAAAGGAGTCGGGCGTGGCGGCGTCGACGATCTTGAAGAAGATGTAGAAAGGGTTGGAGACGTACCAGTCGAGGATGTAGCGACTCAAGCGGACGAGCTCCCCCATGGAGATGTTGGCGATAAAGTGGCTATGCTCCCAGTAGCTGCGGTTGATGAACGAGTTAATGTTGACGACGGCGCCGTTATCCCACGCCAAGTTTCCCTGCTTGAGATCGTCCTCAATGGGTAGAAACGTGCCGAGAAAGTTGTTGGCATCAAAGTCAAATTCAAACTCGACCTGTGAGTGCTGCGCTTGTATTCCGAGCGCGGTGTGGAAGACGTCGGGCTGCAGGAGGTGGTTTTTGCCGCTGATGATGGGCTTCAAGAGGCCCAGGGTGGCTTCGAGGTAGAAGACGTTGAAGCGTTCGTTGCAGTCGAACGGGGGGAGCTGGTTTAAGGACGTGAAGGGCGTGATGATTTCCATGTTTTATTTATTATTAGCGTGAGAAAATGTGTAGGACGTGATAAAAGACAAATGGTTCTCATTTTCTAGGGTTTGGACTTTTGATGAGCAGCTGTGTATTCAACTGGGCGGACTTTGGAGAGTTGCGGGTGGCCAGCGCGTCCGAAGAGGGCACGGCGCGCGCACTGGCGGGACATACGAGCGCCGAGGGGAGTGGTGGTTGCGATGCCGGTGCTCGCGATGCCGGTAAAGCCATGTTGACGCAAGTGCGATCGCATCTGTTTTTTAGGCGGCCGGTGAGTACAAGTGCGTACTTTACGTTCATCGTCACTCGATGGCGCAACAACGTGGAGAGACGCGGTTGTAAGGAGCACTGTTTCACGGTGTTGCAGGCTATCGGCGACACTGTTTTCGAGTGGCTGCTGCGTCTGGAGCAATGCGTTACGCTAACATGTTTGCCTGAGGCGGATATTACCTCGCTTGCTTTCTCCACTGATGCATCACCGGTGTTGCCGAACGAAGTGTTCGAGCGTTTGCAGCGCGTGTTTCGACTACTGGTTTTCCGCACAAACTGTTTGAACGCGGAACGCGGCTACCCGTTTCAAACGACGGGGGCACCGGAGACGGGGCACCTAAACTTTTACATAAAGCACCTGTTCAACGACGCGAAAGAACAAAAGCAGTTTATGAGCCGGAAGCGCAAAGAAATGAGCATAGACCATGTCGCGGCGCATGTAGTCTACATAATATGACTTACTTAATGTAGTTATTGTTAATTTACAAATCTATGTCACCCCCCTCCAATAGTTAATAAATGATTTACCAGGTATTTTATCAAAAAAGGCTTTTTTTGCTAGTTCAGTAGTCATTTCTTCTAATTGTTGTCTTGTTTCTCCTGGTACTTCGGGTTTGCTTTCACCTACGCCTTCGCTTTCAACTTGGCCTTCTTTGTCGGTCGCTGTTTTGACCGCAGTTGTTACGGCAGTTTTCGCGGCATTTCTGATAATGTTTTTTAAACTCTCATCTACGGTTCCCTTCTGTCCGGCTGTATTAATCGCTATAGTAATGGCCTGTTGGATAATCTTGTCCACATTTTGTTGTACGGTTAGCTTCTGCTCGCCGTCCTTTTCTTGGGTGTCTGCCGCTGTTTTGATCGCTTCTGTGACGGCGTCGCGTACAATCTTGTTTAATATTTCGCCGTTATTGTGTTTTAGTAGTGCGTACGCCCCTGCGCCCGCGAGTCCCAGTCCGGCGGCTGTTCCGAGCGCAGTCCCGACGGCGGTTTTCACGATGGAGGTATTGGAGTTGGTGTGCGGTGTTTCACGTTGTTGTGTTTGGTTGTTTGTTTCACGTAGTGTGGGTCGTGCGCCGCCGGACACGGCAACGGTGGGTCGCCGGCTGTGTCGTGATACAGCTTGTTTGCGGCGGCTGGCGCGTTTTTTGGGGGTTGTGCGCTTGTTTCGGCATGTATGATGACTTCTAACCGTGCTTTGGCGGTGACTTCTACCCGCGCTTTTGCGGTGACTTGTACATGTACTTTTGCGGTGATGGCAACGACTCGTTCTGCCGACAATCTTACGAGTCATTTTACTTTTGTGTTTATGTTAAACATACGAATATTAAATTTGACGATTTAATATGATTGTATGTTATTATCAGAATGCATGACCGGTTGGGCTTTCCTCCGTTCTTTGTTACGACTGCGTATATTATTCAAATCGGTCTCAACTCTTGTTTTAAATTCTGGGTCATAGTCGGATAGACTGGTTTTAAAGACACTTTCATAACACGCGTTGATAGTATTTATGTCCATCAGTGCCATATGAGTTGTTATCTTTGTGTTTAGTTCTTTAAGCTCCTTTGACGTTTTTTTGTTGGTTTGAGAAATTCCAGCCAACTCAGTAATGTACTTTGCAAGCAAACTGTTCAATTCATTGACTTGTATTTGGAATAATACATTTTTTAATTGTTCCAGCTTTGAGTGTTTTGATTGGTCTATTTGTAAAATTATTTTTCTAAAACACCCATTGATTTGATCTGTCTTCAGACTCAACGCCATATTCTTAATGACAGGGCTAGCGGATTGTGCGTTCGTTGGAACTTGGTCGTCATCTATCAGTATCAACAAGGTAGCGCATGGAAGAGTTATGTTTCGAAGTGCCGGCTCCTCAATTTTCGTTTTAGCTCGTATTATCATTGGATATTCTAGTTTTAGTTGTTCGGTTAGTTTACCAATAAACTCTTTTTGTTGTGGTGTTACCTGTGGGTCTAATTCTTGCGTGAACGCCTTATTTATCTCCACCAGACAGTTGTCTAGTTCTGACTGTGTGAGATCGGCGATAAGTTGTTGCATGTTTGATTTTAAACTGCTGATTGTATCCGGGTTCTGGCGAAGATCATTCATTAATAATATCAATCGTCCACATGTTTCCGTCGCATAATCACTGTTAAATACCATAATAGACTGGTAAAGAAAGCCTTGTGAGGCTAGGTTAACTCCTACGTCATCCTCTGGTACTGGTACTTGTGATGATGATACTTGTGATACTGGTACTTTAGGACACTTCGCGCTTTTTGGCGCCTGCTCGAATGCTCCTGGCTTTTTTCAATCGCGGGTTGCTGCGGCGTTTGCTCTTTCTGGTCTTCATTTATAGTAGTGGTTGAAAAACTGTTTTGCGATGCGGAAAGAAACAAACGTCGCGGGCGAGGAACTTAGGATGCGCTAGAGCGAGGTTGGCTATCGTCGACGTGGTGTTGCTTGGGAAGGGCGGATGAATGGAGCTGGACGATGCAGCCGCGTCTAAACAAAAAGGTCATTCGCGCAACCAGCGGTTGTGGGAGCTTATCCCACCACCACGTCACGAACGCGGTGTTTAACCACACGTCGCCCTCAACGTGCGAAATGTTATAGACTCGCTCTAGAATGCGAATGCCTGGTTGGCGAGCAAAATACTCAAAATACTCGCGGATCTTGTCGTCTCGCCGGATGGTCTGCGACACGGTGCCCAGCAAATTGCCGTCGTCGCAAAACCTGTCGCGAATGGACGGCGGGTCGTGGAACCGGACCACCAAATCGAACCACGCATCTGTGAGGTGTACGATGCGCGCGGAACCAGTAGTGTCGGTTTTAGCATCGCCGTAGAATCGAATTTGTTTAGTGGGGCTGCCGCTCATTGTTCGTTGTGTTTTACTATATATTTACATAATGGACCTTTTTTTTATTGTCGGATCGAATCATCACATCCAGTTATGCGCCGCTTTAAAATCCATGCAGTGATATAAAATGACATCGCGTTCCCGTCGCACGCCGTCGAAACGTCGCACTCCGTCGAAACGACGCACTGCACTGCCCAACACCCCCAGGTGTAAACGTTTGTTGCACCGCAACATTTCCGCCATGATGAGAGAGTACAAGCAGAACAATCGGTGGCAGTCGCCCGCGCAAGCGGTGGCGGTGGCGTACAGCAAGACGCGCAAGCTGTGCCAACCGGGCGGGGGTGGGCGGGCGCGTCGTAGCAGCAAACGCACAAAGCCGGTGGCGCGCAAATCGCGTTGAATCGCGTAGAATCAACCAATTTATACGTTTATTTATTTTAAACAATTGAAGTAGGTTGAATACAGCAGTCCAATGCCCAAATAGTTGTTCTGCGTTTGCGTGTGTGCCAGTTTGTACAGACCATAGGCGTATTCGGTGTCATGCGCGTACTGCTGACGGAGAAGGACGCGCGACGATTCTATCTCTTCGCGTTCATCCAGGAGCTTGGAGCACGAGGAGGTAATTAGCAAGGCGCTCAAGTTGTTGCGGCTCGCCATATGCACATCCACCTCCTGTGCCTGTGCCTCGAGCTTGGCGTCGACACGACACATCGCGGTGTGGTGTTGCAGGTCTTGTTGTGCGTAAATCTCCCATTTGTTTTGTAGAACCGCGCGGAACTCCTGCTCTAATGTGGCTAGTGCATCCTGTAGTTGTACATGCAACGACACCAAACGCGCGGAGCAGGCGAGGCGTTCTTCCTTCAGGAACGCGGCTGCGTTGTAGTTGTGGTTGACGGTGGTGTTGTAGTTCACGGTGGTGTAGGTTACCGGGTTCATCGCGTCAAGTCAAAAGGAAAAGTGTTAAGTAATGATGATGATGATTGTTGTGCGTTATTAAAAATCTTGACCATTTGTTTTTGTTCTTTATTCCAAATAAAGAAAACAAAAAGTGAATGGGGGACGATGTGAAGTTGGAAGTAGAGCGGCACGCGGCCACGATGGAAGATATCGAGGAGGGGCTCCACACGCAGAAGGTTAAGCGTCAGCAGGAGACGGAGCTGCACCATTATTTGATAACGCAAAATTACCACCACGTTGTGACGCGACAAATACGTGAGATGGCTGCGCAGCAAGCACAACAGCACGCGGACTTGGTAGATCGGTACGACGAGTTACGCGAGCTCCTGTATGCGGTGGGTCAGACCGCCGCGTCGTGTTGCGCGTACGAAGAACCATTACCTTTTTCGTTCAAGCGTTGGTTCGGGAGTTGCCGCGTGCATCCCGAGTGTGCGTGTATTGTTTGCGCGCGGCTGTGGTAGGAATAGGTGGTGTGTGTGCGGTGGTTGGTGGTGTGTGTAATCTACTTCCAAGCTGATGGTGGGGCTGATAGCTGTTGCATTGTTTTCTCACAAAACATAACAGTACTGCGTAAAACATACAACCATCAAAACCAATAAAATATATTTTGTGCATTTTTATACTGCTTTTATTTTGTCATTCATTTACTTTACAACCAAACACTACCAACCCTTTTATGCAGGATATTTATGTCTCAGGTTCCAAAGTTTCCAAGCAACTCGGAGTCAGCCTCTCCTCCCTCCGCAACTGGGAAGCGCAAGGCAAAATTCAAGCCATTAGAACATGTGGCGGACATAGGAAGTACAACCTCGCGGACTTCCTTGAAAAAGCCAAAAACAACCCGGAAACGAGCAACACGCGGTACGACGTCGTCTACTGTAGGGTTTCCTCCACCAAACAGTCCGATGACCTCGAACGACAAGTGGAACATATGCGTGCACAATTTCCAGGGCACAGAGTCATCACAGACGTCGGATCAGGCATTAACTTCAAAAGGAAAGGGTTGCGAACCCTTTTGGGCGAAGCACAAAGAGGCCGAGTACGCCAAGTTGTTGTGGCCCACCGAGACAGACTATGTCGATTCGCCTTTGACCTCGTTGAGTGGATCCTCACCCAAGGGGGCGCGACACTCTTGGTTCAAAACGGAAAGCAAGACCTTCAACACGAGTTCTCAGAGGACCTCATGGCCATCGTACACGTGTTCAGTTGTAGATTCAACGGCCTGCGACGGTACAAGCGCGTTGTCCAAGCCAACTCCGACAAAGAAGAAAAAAACGAAGAAGGAAGAGGACAACGAGGACAACGAGGAAAAAAAAGTAGAAACACTACAGAGGAAGATCCGGCTTTTCCCGACGGCAGCACAGGCAACACAGTTGAAACGGTGGATGGAGGCCAGTCGCTGGTCCTACAACCAAGCGGTGTTTGCGATCAACCAGCGCCACACGGCGAACCAGAGGCGAAAAACGCAGGACAAGAAGGTCCGGCGCCAGTGGTCCGCCATAAGTCTGTGAAACGTTGTCTCTAGAACGAGAAAACACTTGCGGTTGTTTGAAGATGTCCCTGTGCACATTATGTCCTACGCCGTTATGGATGCCGTAGGAGCGCTGAAGAGCAATATGGCAAAATGGAAGAAGAATCCGAAACACCACTTTGAACTCCATTACAAGAGAACAAACGACAAAATGGCGGCCATTACCATCGAGAAGACAGCTGCAAAGATCTTGGAATCGGCTCTATTGTTTTATCCCTCGTACATGGAAAAGCTACCGATCCGGTGCTCAAAAATCCCGCCTCTTATTCCAAGGGGAAAGCCTCAGTGCGACAACCGTTTATCTGTGGACGCGATGGGTCACTTTTACTTCCACATTGCGATCCAGGAGACTCCGAGTGAACTCCACGCTTCCAGCACCCCTCGACAATCCGTGGTAGCACTCGATCCTGGTGTGAGAAAGTTTCTGACAGCGTATTCTCCGGACGGATGGATTGCGCACCTTGGTACCAAACACGATACTGGACGTCTTGCGTTTTTGAAACGGCGTGTTCAAACATTGGTGGCGCGTACAAAAGCATTACCAAGAAAACAGCGTCAGAAGAAGTATCGCATGAAAAAAGCCGCGCAACGAGCTCGTAATCGGATAAAGCACTTTGTGCTGGACATGCACTGCAAAATCACAAACTACTTGGTTAAAAGTTTTTCGGTGATTGTTCTTCCAGATTTTCGTAGTCAGCAGATGTCTAAGAAAAAGCGTCCAAACGGGAAAAAGCGTCAAATTGGTCGTGGTACTGTCCGGCTGATGCAGACATTGTCGCATTACAGCTTTCGAACTCGGTTGTTGCAAAAGGCGGCGCGAACACCCGAGTGTAGTGTGTTGATCTGTAGCGAGGCGTACACGAGTAAAACGTGTGGTCTGTGTGGAAATGTCAACTCAAAGTTGGGCTCGTCGGAGCGTTTTCGTTGTACATGTGGTGCATCGTTGGATCGCGACGTGAATGCAGCCCGAAATATCCTGCTGCGCAATCTCCATTCTATGGAGGCGGCGCAGTAGGTCTGCCAGCTTGGCCATGTTTAAAACATGCAAATATCTCATGGACGAAGACAGGTTCAATAGCCCGGTGGACATGCGTTAACAAACATGTTGGACGCGCGCATGGTGAAGTGAACTAAGACCTAAATCTAACTAAATCTAGTTGTTTTTACCCTTACTTTATAGTTTTAGGTCTTGTTTTTTGTTCTGCACGTGGGTTGTGCATTTTGATAGATTTAATAAAGCGGGTAACGAATAAATACGATATATTTACGTAATATTATTGGTAGTAATGGATATCAAAATCGACGTCTGGTCGGCTACTTGCAACGTCGGCTTTTCTGCGACACGCCGCGATGAAGCGCAGGCGGTGGCAGCCACGCGTGTACTTGAAGAGGGACTGGGCCCAAGCCTTGAACTGCTGTTGGAAATGCACACATTTCTCGGTGGTGCGCAACAGGTGTTTGGATCGTTCCATCAGGCGGGTCCAGTCTTCTAGCATTTCGAGTACGAACTCACCGAGCTCAACGGTAACGGTGGCATCTTCCCGTGTTTGTTGTACCGTGAGTGCTCGTCGAAGTAGGTCCTCCGGTGTTTTAAACTTATGAACGGAGTCGGACATGACGCACATCATGCTACCATAGTTGTTGTTGATCTCGTCGAAAATGGTGTTGACGAGTCGCTCCGGCTGGTCCCGTAGCGTCGCTAGCCCCATGGCGCGGTACTTGCGCGCTTTGATTTTACATAATTTTTGGAATGCCGCAACACGTACGGCGCTGTTGCGGTGTGCACGGAGTTGGTCGTACCGCTGGCCGCGTGCGCTCAGTGCCGTCGCCGCGTTGCTCTGGACGCTCATGTCAACAAAGTGAAAGTGTGAATGGGACGAGACTGGTGTTTGGATATATAGTTATTTTTGGTAATGTAATTACAAATTAATTACAAATTAATTACAAATTAATGTTACCAATAGTAAAATGTCGTTGCGTATAGCCGTCGGTAACGCGGCAAAAAAACGCGCGACATTTGTTAAATGAGCGCGACAATTGATCTCGTGGTAGACGCTGACGGGTTGTTTGTTTTGGCGGAAGATGCAAGGGATACGGAGAAGTACAAATGTATTATATGTAACGAGTTGCTCATTTACACCGGATCTTATTTTCAACACGGTCCCAACAAAAAAAAAGCGTGTAGCGCGGTGGCCCCGAAAAGTAACTATCACCGCGTGCTGAAAGCGTGCCAAACGCGACAGGATTGGAAATTACGCGTGCAGTGCTCGACGGTGGCGTGCACTGAAAATGTGGCGGGGCCGTACACCGTGTCGCGAGAGTGCTGCTATAAGATCATCGTTCGAGCGCTCAGGACCCACCAGTACTGTGTGAAGGCTGGGTCGCGCGAGTTCGATATCGGACCATTGTTTTGCAAAAGATGTGACCCACCCACGTCGTCCACACAACCACAACTGACACAAGAACCGGCGGTGGTGGTGGACGACCGCGTAGCCGCAGCTGAGCACGCCGCGTCACAGGCGATCAACACGCTAAGGGCGACACGCGACGCCGAGAAAGCGGCGATGGAAGAGCACCAGAGAGCGCTACAGCAGCGGATGGCGACACAAAAAGGCGAGGAAGCCGCGTTTGACCAGTACCAGATAGCGCACCGCCGGCACATTGAGGCACAAGACGCAGAAACGGCTGCCAGCAAACGAAGTCAGGATGCAATCAACGACCGAATCGCCGCAAGCTTTACGGAGAAGGAGGCGGTGGCGAACGTGGAGCAAGTACGTAAACAGGTGCGCGTGGAGGCAGAGACCGCCGCGCGCGTACGGGCTGAGGCAGCGGCCGAGGCAACAGCGGAGGCAGCGGCCAAGGCAACAGCGGAGGCAGCAACAAAGGCAACAGCGGAGGCAGAGGCCAAGGCAACAGCGGAGGCAGCAACAAAGGCAACAGCGGAGGCAGAGGCCAAGGCAACAGCGGAGGCAGCGGCCAAGGCAACAGCGGAGGCAGTGGCGCGCGTACGGGCCGAGGCAGCGGCGGCGATGCCCGAACATGTACATGCGCCCACGCAGACCGTCAAAATTATAGACGTGCCACATAAAAATGTTGCAAGGGAACAGCAGCACGCCTCGGCGCTTATGCAGGAGTATGTTAACTCGGTCAAGTTTAATATCAGTGGTGCGCGAAACCCACGAAATGATGTGCGACTATGGTTAACACAAGCGGTGACGAACCAAGTACCGCGAGTTTGTCTGCCGCCCATGAAAACCACGTGGGGGGTGCGCAGTGCTCCCGGATTCGAGACTGACCCGACGGCGTATAAGAATCTGGACCTGATCGTGGCCAATGTGCTGGTGCATGAACTTCTGACGTCAATTGAGAATTGTTTCGTCCAGTTTATAATAGATAAGTGTACCGATATCTTCGGGTCGAAGTTGCCGGATCGGGTAGTAAAGGCAAAGTTACGTCCTCTCATCCGTCCGTTGTCTGTTGATTTCCTGACTGACTTATCGACCTCTTGCGTTAGAGTTAGAATTCCGCCGAATCATCTAGAACGAATGAGCGGCGCATGTATTCAGCCAGGGGAAGCCGTGACGGTGACGGTAAAGCTTGAGCCGTATAATAATTACGAAGCCGACGCCTTTGGGTTGGTATGCGTATGCACCAACATCGTTTGGGACGGCGTAGACAGAATATTCGATGAGGCGGATAACGCAACAATGACGCGGGAGCTAATAACCACGTTCGTCGCAGCGCAGGCGGAGAAGGCGCAGGTCGAGGCGGAGAAGGCGGCGCGCGTTGAGGCGGAGAAGGCGGCGCGGATGGAGGCGGAGAAGTTGGCGCGGATGGAGGCGCGGATGGAGGCGCGGATGGAGGCGGAGAAGGCGGCGCGCGTTGAGGCGGAGAAGGCGCGGATGGAGGCGGAGATGGCGCGGGTTGAGGCGGAGATGGCGCGGGTTGTGGCGGAGAAGGGGGCGAAGGCTGCGCGGATGATGAAGGCGTTAAAGGCTGCTCGAATACAGGCGGAGACGGCGGCGCGGATTGACGCGGTGGAAAGGGCGGCGCGGATGGAGGCGGCGAAGGCTGCGCGGAATGAATGGAACGCCTCATGGCAAAGTTGGAGAAAAACATACGAATAAAGTACATTGCACCATTGTTTATTTTTTCAGTCGTTTGGCATACCACTGTATATGTAGTATGACCAGGAACCCGACGTACAGGAAGATCGGGGGGTACCACCACGTCTGCCCCGCGTTGCGCTCCTCCACCTCCTTGGTGGCGCGCTGGCTCTGACTGATCAGCGAAAGACTGGCGGCGAGCGCTATGCCCAGAATGATAAAGTAGCCGACTGATGACCCCCCGTGTTTTCGCGCATTCTCAAGCTTTCCGCCTAGAAAACTGCCACCTAGCAGCAGGAGCGCGCCCGCCAGCGATACCAGCGTCGACTGCCACCACGGTCTCCCTCGTCGCTTGATTTCCTCGGACGACTCCACGCCTATTAAAAAGGTGTCGATGGCGATGGTGGACGCGGTGATCAGCGCAAGCGTTTGGACGGATTTGCTGTCGAGCGCGATCTCCGGGCCCACGCCGATGATCAAGCCATACATCCACAAAATGATCAGCCACGAAACAACAGAGGCCACCGGAAACGCTTCGACTTTCGGCTTGACAGGGGGCACAGGTACCGATACTGGAATCTCTTTTTTCTTTTCCGTCTCGACGTACGCTAACAACGCAACGAGACCCGCGGCGCCAAGCGTGAGCCCGCCTACCGCCGCGCCCCGCTCCGTTTTTTTTTTCGCCTCTGTCAGAATTTCCGGCATCAACTCAATGGAGACGAGCGCCACGAGCAGTCCCGTGGTCATGTACGAAAACGAGGCCGACAGCTGGTCCGGCAGCACCACGGTCTTGCCCACGATGCTGCCAACCGATAACGTGGCCACCGGGATGAGGCCCGCCAGCACGGCGATTTTCACAGGTGACGTGTCGGCCTTCACAGCTGCTTTGTTGACGCTCATCGACGGCATGACATCCCTGCCATTCACACTAACGGATGATAGCATGATTTTATTTATTTATATAGGGATAATAAAAAATGGCAGAACAGGCCGTTTCTGTTGCTGAGAATTTTATCGCGAGTCACAGGCACTAACTCGTGGGAGAAGACGACAGCTACCGAGATACACCGGTGCGTAAACTTGAAACTTGTACGACTGCGGAAAATACGCATAGCGGCAGAACACCGCGTGCGACGGTCCAACCGGTCGATTCTGACGTATCTATAAACGTGAAAAAATAATAGTAGTACCAACACAAGAACAAACCGAGAAGCCAGACGCAATGGTCGTGCATCATTCAGTACGTGTGCCTCATGCACTAAGTGCGCCCCATGCACTAAGTGTGCCTCATGATGCACTAAATGTATTAATTACCGCGGTGCACAAATCGCCCAACGTATTTATCGACCTGATTATGTTTGTTATTGTGAATCCGGTGGTCCTGTACGTGATCCTCATTGTTAGCTGGATCGTGTCGATCCACGGGTAGGCACCGGTAAAAAAAATAACATAATAAAAAAAATGCTTACACCAATGGTAACGTTCATCGTTCCGACGATCGGTCGACAAACACTAGCCGCAACAATCGAGTCGCTCGAAGCGCAGACGGTGCCGGACTGGAAGGCGATAATTGTGTTCGACGGAATAAAAGCACCAGCGGACATGGTCGCCACGCCGCAGGTACGACTGCTCGAAATTGAAAAGGAGGGACAGGGGAAAAACAGCGCCGGTAATGTACGGAACAAGGGGATGCAGCACGTAGAGACCGAGTGGATAGCGTTTGTTGATGACGACGACGTTATTTCCCCGGACTTTGTCGAGACGTTCGAGCGTGAAATAGGAGAGCATCCGTCAGTGGATGTGCTGATCTTTAGAATGTACGACACGCTGAAACGACGTATTCGTCCCAAACTAGACGCGCGCGATATCGTTCGCAAACAAGTTGGGATCAGCTTCGTCATCAGAACCACAATTTTCCAAGCGGGTCTGAAGTTTATGTCGAGTCAGTTCGAAGACTTTGAGTATTTGAACAGGATCCGGTCCAACGGGTTCACCCTCATGATCAGTCCGTACGTGCGCTACTTTGTAGATGGGGGCATGGACACGGACGCGCACCGTCGGACCGGCAGCCGCGTGTTTGTGACCGCAAAGCAAGAGCGACCGCGTCTGGTTGAGCGACCGCGTCTGGTTGAGCGACCGCGTCTGGTTGAGCGACCGCGTCTGGTTGAGCGACAGTGTGCAATAGCCGCACGACCCGCCCGCATGCCGCATTCCATGTTCGTCGCCGCCGTCACTGTTACGGGACTCGCGTTTGCGGCCCTCTTCGTCGTCATAGTGTTGATGGCAGTGCAGACCGACAATTGACAGTGTTTTACGGTGGACATTTGTTGCGGATGAACGGTTATAGGCACTTTATTTATCATCACTTGTTTCTTTTTGTAGATAAAAGAAAGTCTCCACGTATAATATAAATGCACGTGATTCTAGGAGACTGGACCAACGAACTGGACGTTTTAAAACTTCGGTATGAAAATGCGACGCCGTTCCCTTTTGTGGTGCTAGAGCCTTTTGTGGATTTCGAACAGGCGCTGGAGCTCACCCACAGTTTCCCGCGGGTGCAGGATGCGAACTGGCACAAGTACGACAACCCGCTCGAAAAGAAATATGCGCTGAACGCTTTTGGCGGCGTCCCCGTGTTCGAGTCGTTCTTCAACTTCCTGCAGTCTCCCGCGGTAGTGGACTTGTTTAAAAGCATCACGGGAATACCCGACCTGGAAAACGACCCGCATTTGCACGGCGCGGGCCTTCACTACCACGAGCGCGGCGGCAAACTGGACATGCACTTGGACTACAGCATTCACCCGCTTTCCAAAAAGGAGCGTCGAGTCAACTTGATTTTATATTTGAACGAGCACTGGGATGACGCGTACAACGGAGGACTCGAATTATGGGACGCGGCGTTTACACGTTGCTGCGAAACAATTATGCCGGCTTTCAACCGCGCCGTGCTGTTTCAAACGTCGGACATTTCGTACCACGGTCTGCCGACACCGATCACGTGTCCACCGGACACGGGGCGTAAATCGTTGGCCATTTACTACGTCAGTCATCCTCGGGAAGGCGTGGTCCATCGCACCAAGGCGCAATTTCGCCCGCTGCCGCATCAACCCGTCTCGCCGCCGTTGCAACTTTTGTATGATATTCGACCAACGCGAATTATTAGCGAACATGACTTGGAAACAATTTACCCGCCGTGGAAAGAAGACCCCGCAGGCAAAGGCTTTTGGTTTCTTTAACCACGCATCTTCCAAAAAGCGAGTACCTCCAAATATGTATAAATGTCAAAAAAAACATGGTACGACTGCTAACACCACAACCCATAATTCTAAACTCGTTGAAATGCCCAAGCTCAACTTCCGGTACGGCGTCATGAACTCGGCGAAGACGGCGGAGCTGCTGATGATGGTGCACAACATGGAGTCCAAGGGCAAAGCCGTGGTCGTCATCAAGCCGGGCGTCGACACCCGGAACGCGTGCATTCAGTCCCGCTTGGGCATGACGCGCGCGCCGGACATTGTCGCGCTGGAAGACTCGGACGTGCACGCTAGAGTGATGCTGATGATGGCGGTGAGGCCGAACGTGTCTGCTGTTTTCGTGGACGAGGCGCAGTTCCTGACGGCGGCGCACGTGGAGCAGCTGCGCGAGCTGTCGATCGAGGTTAACGTGTTTTGCTACGGGCTGCGCACGGACTACAGGGGCGTGCTGTTCGCGGGGTCGAAGCGGCTGATGGAGCTGGCGGACACGGTGGAGGAGGTGCGGTCGCCGTGCAAGTTTTGCGAGCGCAAGGCCATTATGACCGCCAAGTTCTGCGACGACCGCATCATCCGCGACGGGGGCGGCGGCGTCGACGTGGGCGCGGAGGAGAAGTACATGGCCATGTGCTGGAAGTGCTGGCACGCATCGGCGCAGTTCCAAACCATTACCATGTTCGACGCCTTTGCTCGCAACCATGCTCGCAACCATGCTCTTAACAATGCTCGCAACAACCACATCCAAGAAACTAGGTAGGAGATAGCATTTCTTACATGTACCATATTATGTAGCGTATAAAGTAAAGTAAATGAAGCCTCGCCGCAAAAACCAGACACGTTCGAAATCCAAATCTCGGCGGGCGCCGATGAGGCGGCATCAATCGCCTAAGCGGCATGGTGTCACCAGTCGAGCACGGTTGAGATCCAGAACAAAAACAAAAACGAGGGGTCGGTCGCGCAAAGCCATGCGTGGCGGCGCGGGTTCTGGTAGCCCCAAAAACAGTAGTATGTTACCATGGATTGCAGGCGCGGCGTTAGTGGGTGCTGGCGGATTGCTATTCGGCGCGCGTTATATACAACAACTTCAAACACAACTTAAAGCGAAGACAACAGAACTTCAAAAGAAGACAGAAGAAGTAGCCAGCTTAAGCAGCCAACCTGGACTGATAGAATTACAAAAACAAGTAGCCGCTCTTAACCAAAAAATAGCCAAAACAGAACAAGCAACACGTGAAGCGGCACGAGATGCAGCTAAAAAGCTACAGGAGTCAGAAACTGCTGTAAGAGTAGCAACTGTCGCGGTACGTGCAGCGTCTGCTTTATCAGATAAGGAAAAACACGAATTACAACAAAAACTTGATGCAAAAACAAGCGAGCTAACAGAATCTAAACGTTTACACGTAGAAGCGCAAAATGATCTTGGTGGACAACAACAATTATCGGAGGAGGCCAGAGCGGCAGTAGAAGCAGCTAATGCCGCCCTAGCGCTAGCCAAAGTCGAAGCCAAAGCGGCCCGCGAAGACGCCAATGACGTCCGGAAGACTTTGGGATTCCAAAACACACGTCATGCCAATGAATTACAAGCCCAACAATTACAACACGAAAGTGAAAAAAAAACACTCGAATCAACGAGGAAAAACCAAGCACAAGCCCAAAGACGAGCCGAAGCCGAAGCCGAAGCCCATGCCGAAGCCCAAGCCCGAACCCTAGTCGAAGTTCGAGCCGAAGCCCAAGCCCGAGCCCAAGCACAAGCCCAAGCCCTAGCCCAAGCCCTAGCCCAAGCCCAAGCCCCAGCCGAAGCCCAAGCCCTAGTCGAAGCCAGTGCCCAAGTCGAGGACGAGTTATATTTATCATCATTAAAAAACGGTTACGAAGACAAAATAATAGAATTAAGAAACCTCATTGACACACAAATAAGCGATAATAGCTCCCGGAAACAAAAGCAGTTTAAAAACGATTTGAATGTACTTTATCTAGGTTTGTTGGACGTATACCACAAAAAACTAACCGACAAATATACACCACTAAACAAAATAGTGGAGTTCTTAGCAAAACAAGAAAACTTATGTAATTATATTAAAAACCTACGTGGAGATGAAGATTTTATTACGACAGTAAAATCTATACTTGACAACCACGGGAAAACTTTACAAAAAACAATTAGTGATCTCGATTTTTTATTTTTTAAGTTTTATATACAAAAAATATCTATAAATCAGTTCGGTGAAATTAAAGACGCAAGCCTAAATACGTGTAACGTTGAGATTAAGGAGTACATACGAAAATTAGAACAGATGTACGATTTACAATTACAGTTAAAAAAATAAAATGTAGTAAAGTATAGCAATGTTTTTTTCCTATCGGGAAGCTGCTGTCAAGGGCGTGGCGCGGGACGCCGAGTACAGGGTGCGGAGGAGAAGTACATGGCCAGTGCTGGAGGTGCTGGCACGCATCGGCGCAGTTTGAAACTTAAAGTACAATACTCGATACTATGTAGGAGATAGCATTTCTTACATGGACCAAAAAGTACAATACATGTACCAAAAGTAAATACATGATACCAAAAATATTATGTGGCGTGTATAGTAAATGAAGTCTCGCCGCAAAAACCAGACACGGTCGAAATCCAAATCTCGGCGGGCGCCGATGAGGCGGCATGTGTTGCCTAAGCGGCATGTATCGCCTAAGAGACATCTATCGCCTAAACGTCATGGTGCCACTACTGGAGCACGGTTGAGATCCAGAACAAAAACGAGGGGTCGGTCACGCAAAGCCATGCGTGGCGGCATGCACACTGGTCAGAGCAGCAAAAACAGTAGTGCGTTACCATGGATTGCTGGCGCGGTAGTAGGCACTAGCGGATTGGTACTAGGCGCATATATGTTAAACCAATTACACCAAAAGCAAGCAGACACTCAAGCAAGTATCACACAGTTAATAACTAATTTAAATACATTAAGTTTGACGAGTCCAGAACTATCGACAACTGACCTTTCAAGTGTACTGACGGCAGTTAAAGAACTTCAATCGAAATTAAATACTACACAGACAGACCTAAAAACCGCACAGGAAACGCAACGTTTAACAGAAGCCCAAAACATCGAATTACAAGCAGAACAACAACGATTAACAGCCGCCGCCGAAGACGCATTCAATAGAGCTACCAAAATTCTAGAAGACGCCCGGGCAGTGGAAGGCGAAGAAGGGGAGGAAAATTTAAGTCAACGTCAAGCTTTGGTAGAGTTCCGTCGACAGGATGAAGAAAAAAACGCAAAATCAGCACAAATTCAATCAACATGTATTGCACGTACTGTTGAATATAACAAGTCTGCTAAAATGCTTACCGCTAGAATATTGATACTGACTGCCCCAAATGACGCCTCAAACTCAAATGACAGTGAACTACAAAAATATATAGAATACCTGAGACAAATACAAGAAAATTTGGTAAGCAATCAGGGCCTTATAAGTGGTCTCAAAAAGCTGAAATTAGTTGAAGAGGAGTTAAATGTTGCAATCTGTGATGGAACAAATAAGTTCACGTTTGACAATTTTTTGGCACTCATGGTTAAAATCCAAGACACTTTTGACGAAATTCCAAAACGACCCCAAGTAAATATCCATAAATATTTAGAAGATGATTTTAAAATATTAGATGAAATTGATTTTAAAATTGTTAAACAGTTACTTATTGAGAAGGCACAGGCCCACAATCGAAGTGAAAACCTAGACGATATAAACAGTCAAATATTAACGGGAATTGATTCCTTTAAAGGTATTTTTAAAGCTGTAAATGGACAAATGCTTCACAGGGATTTATTAGCTAAATTGGACAAATTTAAAAACAGTCTACAGACTGCATATCGAGACGCTCAAAACGCAGATCGTAAACTTACGGCATATAATGCGTTATTACAGTGATAATAATAGTTATTGAATTCCAGTTGAGTATATATATAATAGCAATGTTTTTTTCCTATCGGGATGCTGCTGTAAAGGGCGTGGCGCGGGATGCCGAGTACAGGGCGCGGGAGGAAAAACTGGTGTACGACGCGCGGGCGCTGCTCAACAAGACCCACCCCCTGTTCCGCAGCACCACGTGCAGC
>Ga0208720_1000112_pt1 | contig 21618 bp, 16 predicted proteins | sample LakMenEpi20Apr10_FD_150716 | JGI IMG/M metagenome (GOLD analysis project Ga0208720, IMG submission 150716) | Freshwater microbial communities from Lake Mendota, WI - 20APR2010 deep hole epilimnion (SPAdes) | ecosystem: Environmental > Aquatic > Freshwater > Lake > Epilimnion/Euphotic zone ...
GGAGCTTCAGAAGAAAATTGCGGAGATGAATCTTAATCAGGATAACTTGAATAAGAAGAAGGATAATCTGACTAAGACAAAGAAGAAGCTGGAAGTGACGAAACAGTCATTGAAAGAAATGGAAGAGGAGCGAAAAAAGATTGAAGATGAGATCAAGAAAGCGAATGAGCGATTATTTAAAGTAGGTGATGGGGTGATGGTTTTGGTGGAACCTCGAAAGAATGATCGAAGGGATCCGTGGATTGTGGAATTCTTTGGTAGTAAGATCATGGTCTCGTCGGTTGGAACAACGGTCAGACAAGATACATTCAGCAGGGTGAGTTTGTTTCAGAATTGGCTTAAGAACAAGAAGCCTAGAGAAGTCTATTTTTATTTACTGGTTCATGAAGATGGGATCCAAGACTTCCGTCAGGTGAAAGAAGATCTATTAAACAAAGGTTATGATTACGGAATTGATTTGCTACTTCCGAATCAGACAGCCATGGATAGCCAACAAGGAGCATTGAAATGAGTCGCCGAGTCAGAAGAGTGGAGTCGGACAGCAGTCTTGAACTATTATTGGATACCATATGCAATACATTTGGTGGAATATTGTTCATTGCGTTGCTGGTGAGCATTTTGATGAGTCAGAGATCAGCAGAAGTGCTGACAAAACCAGTTGATCAGTCGGCTCAGGCGGCTATGAACCGATTTACAGCAGAACTTGAGACGGTTCAGCAAGAGTTGGATGAGGCCAGAAAGTCGTCGGAATTGCTGGAGCAATTATCCACACGTATTTCAGATCCTGAAATCAAGAGGTTGTTGAGTCGTAAAGAGGATCTTGAAAAATCTTTGGAACGTATCGAGCGCATGGTGAGCGAAGAATTGGTTGATGTGAGTCAGGAACAGAAAAAAGTCAATGAAACGACAAATGAAATCGCTGCTGCACAGAATATGCTTGAGGGAGCGAAACGAGAGCTTGATGAATTAAAGAAACGGCTTGGGAAAGCGATTGAAGACAATTCCAGGGTGGCAGGTTTTCCGATTACGCAATCGACAAGTAAATCGCAGGTGACGGTTTGTATTGGTCGAGGTAAGATATGTTTTCTAGAGCAGAATATGAATGGAACTCTGGTTGATGATCCATCACAAATTGTTGATATGACAGATAAGAAAATATTGCCGAATTTCGATAATGGTGTCATAGTCAATAAGAAAGATGGGCTTGGCAGTCTCCATTCAAAAATCAATGAGTACAAAGCACAAAACCATTTCTTTAGAATATTTATCTGGAAAGACTCATTTGAGACTTACCAAACCTTTTCCGATATAATTGCTAAAAAGCGGTTTAGTTACGAAGTGAATCCAATGATTGAAGGTGATTACCTTGTAAAAGGCCCATCGAATGCACGTGTTCAATAGAAAGTGATATTTCAGAAATCAATCCGCCAATGCGTTTCTGGCTCTTAGAATTAATCTTTGAACTGAGTTCAGGCCACGAATCTCATTTAAACGTGCTGCGATGATCGGTGGATTATCGGTAATGATTCCATCCACTCCACGGTCCAATAGTGGCAGTACCATTTCAGGGTTATCAACTGTCCATGCCAGAACCTTTTTATTTAATGCTTTACAGCGATCAATCATTTTGCGAGTTGCTACTTTCTGATCAATCATCAGGAAATCGACATTGAGTGCGTCCATCGGTCCGATGGCTTGTGCACCTATAAAACCAATCGTCGAATCGGGTGCCAATCGCTTGGCCTCTTCGATGGCTTCATAGGATTGGGAACAGATGCGATGCCAATGGATTTCATTTCGTCGCTGTAAAAGATCTACGACCGCTGCAGCTAACAACAGACCGTCCTTGGGATTATGTGGCTTTAATTCAATCAGGACGTGAATTCTGCCTTTTCCTGTTTCGAGAAACTCTTCCAGTGTCGGGATCTTCTCGCCCTTGAATTTCTGGCTGAATTTGATGCCGACATCTACACTTTGAACTTTTTCCAAAGTGCTTTCACCGATCGTTTGATTCAAGCCGCCCAATCGTCTTAAATCGGTGTCGTGGGCTACGACAATTTTATTGTCAGAGGTGAGTTGTACATCAATCTCAGCCCATTCAGCGCCAATCGATATCGCATTCTTGACAGCAGATACAGTATTTTCGGGCGCCAGTGCACCGCCAGCGCGGTGTGCGATGATTTCGAGATTATCGTTTAAATCCAGGCGATTAATCATGATGAAACAGCCGATGGGAATGATCAGGGCCAGTGCGACCAGTCCTGAGAATAGGGGATATCTGGCCATTTCCCTTAACTGTTTGAATCCATGAACCTGCAAATTCGCTTGATGATCGGTTGTATTTGCAATTCGGCTTGAAAAATCATGGTCAAGATATAAAATGATACATGTAAAGCCGACACTGACGATGATTGAGAGTAAGCTCAGTATAACGGCATGAATTGCCAGAACGATTACGGTGGCAGGCAAAGCGATGAGTAGCGATGTTCCAACTTGATCGAGAAACCAGTCTGCTGATACTCGCATGGCTGCCAATACAATTGCAGCGAAAGCGGTTTCTGCGATGACCATACAGGTCAAGACTGATATGATTTTTAAGCGATTTGCAGAGGTTCTCAGGACGCTTCGATTTAGTGCTTCGCGTGGGCTTATTCTAGGTTCGTCGAGTAAAAGTATGGGCAATGCCAGGAACCATCTCAGAAAAAGTCTGGCGATGAAGTATAATGAAATACTGGAAAGTATGCTTCCAATACCAACTCCTAGCCAGAATATTGGTGGACGAAGGATGATTAATGAATTGATATCGTGTCCCTGCCAGAGTCTATTTAAAATGACAATGGTTAAAAATGCGGTTGGGAAAAGTCGGGCGACGATCGCTGTCATCTGGATGAGGCCGAGTCTAAATAACCGGATCCATTGGCCAAGAAGATAACGAATAATCTCGACGATTGTATTACGGCCTTGAGCTGGCCTGATGATAAGGATCAACCCGGCACTTTCAAAATACCATTGGGTCAGGAATAAGCCGCCCACAATGATCATGGTGGCAATTCCTGGCCAAGAGATCAAAAAAGCCGCGATTTCAAAGTTGCCAATGGATGGTTTGCCCCAAGTATCGACCAGCTTCTGTAAAGTGAAGACGGAAACCGGGGCAAACACTAGAAAAACGAGAGTACGGTGAATCAGTTCGAAGCAGAGAATCGGCCCGATTTTGTCGCGTAGTGTTTCGCGGAGGAACGAGGTTATATCTACGACTAGCGTTCGGGCCGATTGCATTTGCTTTGATTCTTTCAAATTACCAGATCCGGACACGTTGTTCTTTTGGCAGGAAGAGCTTGTCGCCCTGTTTCACCCCAAAAGCTTCATAGAATTCTGGCAAGTTGCGAATGACACCGTTGCATCGGAATTCGGGAGGAGAGTGGGAGTCCACGGTGAGCCGGCGCATCATTTCTGTGTCACGATATTTCGTTCTCCAGATTTGTCCCCAGCCAAAAAACAGGCGTTGCTGGCCAGTCAGACCATCAATGACAGGAGCAGGCTTGCCATTGAGTGACCTGATGTAGGCTTTATAGCCGATGGAGAGGCCACCGAGGTCGCCAATGTTCTCGCCGATCGTCATGGCTCCGTTGACTTTCTGATCAGGCATCTGGGCGGGCGAGAAGCCGTTGTATTGTTCGATCAGCATTTTGGAGCGGGTTTCGAATTCTTTGCGATCCTGATCGGTCCACCAATTATTCATGTTGCCATCGCCGTCGAATTTCGAGCCTTGGTCGTCAAAACCGTGGCCAATTTCGTGGCCAATGACTGCGCCGATGCCGCCATAGTTGACGGCGTCGTCGGCTTTCAGGTCGAAGAACGGTGGTTGTAGAATCGCGGCTGGAAATACAATTTCATTGAGGCCTGGATTGTAATAAGCGTTGACAGTCTGAGGTGTCATGAACCACTCGGATTTGTCGACAGGCTTACCAAGCTTATTGAAATTGCGATGTAAATCAAACTGATGGGTACGACGGATATTGCCCACCAGATCATCACGTTTGATTTCCAGGCTGGAATAATCACGCCATTGATCGGGGTATCCGATTTTCGGGGTAAATTTGGAGAGTTTCTCAAGAGCTTTTTTGCGAGTCTCAGGGCTCATCCAGGAGAGTTCTGAGATGCTTTCACGATAGGCTTCTACGAGGTTTGCCACCAGCGTTTTCATGCGCTCTTTGGCTTCGGGCGGGAAATGCTTTTCAACATAGATTTTACCAACGGCTTCACCGAGCGAGGATTCTACAGCCCCTACAGCGCGTTTCCAGCGAGGTTTTTGTTCGGGCGTACCGGTAAGCGTTTTGCCAAAGAAACCGAAGTTTTCATCAACAAAGGCTTTCGAAAGTAGTGGAGAGTGGTCGCGAAGAATATTCCACTTGGCCCAGAGTTGCCAATCTTCAGCGCTGACGGTGCTGATGGATTTATTGAGCGCCTCAAAGAAACTTGGCTGTTGGACAATGATATCACCAAGTTCGGCGGCTGGCCGACCCAGATAGGCTTTGGACCAAGTGTCCCAGCTGAAGTTGGGAGTGATTGCAGCCAACTCGGCGAGCGTTTTCTTGTTATAGGTTTGGGTACGGTCGCGACGTCGAACTCGATCCCAGTGGGTGCTGGCCAGATTGGTTTCCAGGGCCATCACTTTTTCTGCGGATTGGGCTGGGTTGGGTATGTTCGCAAGTTCAAAGACTTTGGCGATGTGCTTGACATAAGCTTCGCGAACGGGCTTGTATTTTGGATCTTTATAATAGGATTCGTCAGGTAGTCCGATACCACCCTGACCGATGTAAACGATGTGCTGGCTGGAGTTTTTGGCATCCGTGCTGACAAATGCAGAGAAAAGACCACTGGTGCCGCGAGCTTCAAGCTGCCCGAGGACATTTGCGATATCGGATGGTTGCTTGATTTGATCGGCAAGAGCCAGATCGGTGGCGATTGGAGTGATTCCAAGCTGTTCGGCGGCTGATTCGTTCATGAACGAGGCAAACAGGTCTCCGACTTTCTGGGCTTCGCTGCCGGGTGCGTTGTCGGATTTATTGGAAGAGGCTTCGATGATTGCTTTTAGGTCGCTTTCGGATTTGTCAGCCAAGGCGATGAACGATCCGTAACTGGCTCGTTCAGATGGAATTGCGGTATTCTTCAGCCAATTGCCATTGATGTGTCGGAAGAGATCGTCCTGAGGCCGAACGGCCGTGTCGGTCGCTTTTGTATCAATTCCAGATACATTGGAAGGCTTTTGAGCGTAGAGACTTAATAGACCCAGGCCTGTGGTGGCAGCCAGTGCCACGGCAAATGAGCGTGTAAGATCTTTAGGCATCGTCAGATGAACTCCGTTTTTGAAAGTGCGATGCAAGGCTTGGAAAATTCCGCGTGTATGAAGTCTAAACGATTGTTGTACTAGGATGCCAGATCGGAATGCCGGATGGATTTCGAGGGTAGGTGCAACGAAATACCGAACGACTTGGAATCGACCCTCTATACAGTGCCGTCCGGCTTGTTTATCCTCAATAGACCAGAGAGTTTGATTTCACAGGGGGATGGGAATACTTAACTAAGAAACTGGCAGAAGGCCAGGAAATTCCAGAAGATCTCATGAACACACACGCCGATGAAGGTCTGAACCCCAGCCCACCGACCGCCACAACAGAGTTTATCAAGGCTGTTCGGGCCCGTGTTGGAGAGGTTGTTGTTGGTCAGGATGAAGTGGTGGAACGTCTTCTGATATCACTATTTACTGGCGGACACCTATTGCTGCAAGGTGTTCCCGGGCTGGCCAAAACGCTGTTGGTATCGGTGCTTTCCAAGTCGATTGATCTGGCCTTTAACCGCGTTCAGTTTACGGTGGATTTGCTCCCATCCGACATCCTTGGAAGTGAGATTCTCGACCCCCGCACCAACACCTTTCATACGCGAAAAGGGCCGGTTTTTACGAATCTGTTGTTGGCTGACGAAATCAATCGAGCCGCGCCCAAGGTTCAGTCGGCGCTACTGGAAGCGATGCAGGAACGTCGCGTGACGATTGGCACAGAGACTTTCGAGCTGCCTGCACCATTTTTGGTGATTGCCACACAGAACCCTGTGGAGCAAGCGGGTACTTTTGAATTGCCTGAGGCCCAGCTTGACCGATTCATGCTTTGCCATCGGCTGAACTACCCCACGCCTGATGAGGAGCGTGAGGTGTTGCGTCGAAATTCTCGCCTGGGCGTGCGGCGTCAGGAACGTGGTGCTGTGGCCAAAACGGAATTCGATGTTCTTTCACATGAACCAGTTGGGTCGATTAACGATCTGGTAACGGCCATGGAGGCGGTTCACGATGTCTATGTGAGCGAGACTTTTACGGATCATGTGGTCGAGCTGGTGAATCGCAGTCGTAAGCACCCTGCCCTTGAGCTTGGCTGTAGTCCTCGGGCCGGCATTGCTTTGGTCAAGGCTTCGCGGGCCCGCGCACTGATTCATGGACGGAACTATGTGACGCCTGAAGATCTTTATCGACTAGCTGAAGATGTTATTCTGCATAGAGTTAGATTAAATTACGAGGCATTGGCCGACGGCATGACGGGCCCGAAGGTCCTTCGAGAGCTTTTAGGGCCGTTTGGAGACAGTCTGCGACACTCATCAAGAAACGGAGCGGCCGCTCATGGAAGGGTTTCTTGAATCAGCGGAAGTACTTGACTCTAAGGGGTTTCTGATCGCAGTCAAACGTCTGGCCGATAGTTTGGCTTTTGGCACGGATCGGTCGCCCTATATTGGATCTGGCCTGGAATATCATCAATCCAGGCCCTATCAGTTTGGCGATTCCATCAAGGCGATCGACTGGCGCGTCACAGCACGCACCGGGAAAGTGCATGTGAAAGAATATGAAGCCATAAAGCGTTTGCCTGTATGGATATTAGTTGACACGTCGGCCAGTATGACCATCAGTTCAACGAGTCGGTCGAAATACGAAGTGGCGGTTTTTGTCGCAGGCGGAGTGGCCATGGCCTCGCTGGAGGCGATTCGGCCCGTCGGATTTCTGGGCGTTGGTGGCCGAGGTTTGATGAGGCCCGAGAGCCTTTCCAAGGATCAGGTTCATGGCTGGCTACATGCTCTTAGAAAATATCGATTTGATGAACCGACGAATCTGGCAAAACGTGTGAATGAACTCGCTGCACGGCTTCCCCAGCGCAGCCAGATCATCGTTTTGAGCGACCTTCACGAACCAGATTCCGTGGATGCTTTGAAGCTGGCTGCACAGGCTCATGATTGTTCAGTGATTCATCTTTTGGATCCAGCGGAAACAGGGCTCCGAGGCACTGGTTTTGTAAGAGGTCGGGAGGCTGAATCAGGGCGAGAATTGATCGCGTTTGGCAAACGTGCCTGGACAGATCCAGCTGGACTACGTGAAACGTTGAAACAAAGTCGAATCGACTGCCTGACGATCGACGTTTCCCAGCCTTATGCGGCTCGACTGCGTCAATTTTTCAAGGGCCGCAACATGCTTGGCCGAGGTACCCGATGAAGTTGCCAAAAGTTCTCTCTTTGAGCCTCATTTTAATTGCTGTAAATTGCCTTTTGGCAATTGTAACCGGCCAGGTTACGGAAAATAAATCGAGTGTTGCCGTGGGTATGGTCGGCAAGGTGGATCAAATATTGATTCCGGGCGGAGAGCTGGAGGCAGTTGCGACGACCGATCCGTTAGCCAAGATTGTCGTGCGCGTGGCCGATACGTTTCGTCATGGAGATGCATTTCGCTATAACCTTGAGTTTACAGGTTTGGAGCCGGGTCGATATGACTTGACGAAGAGCCTGAAGCGTAAAAATCCAGAAGAATCTACGACCAATATCGCACCCATTGAGGTGGAAGTTACGAGCTCTTTACCCGCTGGAAAACTAGAGCCCAGCAAGCCCAACATGCTGGCGATTCCGGAATGGATGCGTTACTGGACGAAGCTGGACATTTTGGTTGTGATATGGATCATCGGGCTCGCCTTGCTTTGGGGTAAGGCGAAGGCGACAGGTCAGGCGTCTGTGAAAGTGGAAATCACAAAGCCAACCATAGGCGACACCTTAAAACCATTGGTCAAAGCGGCTTGTGACGGAACGATCGAGCCCCATCAGCGGGCGGAGCTAGAATCACTTTTGATCAATTACTGGACAACAAGGCTGACATTGGCCGACGACACGGCACCAGGTCAAATCCTGAGTATCCTCAAGAATCATCCTGAGGCTGGCCCTTTGATTTTGCGATTGGAAACTTGGCTGCATAAGCCGCTTGGAGAGGCTCGGGAATCAACGACGGACCTTGCCGAATTGCTCAGGCCATATGAGTCGATCATTGAGCCATCGGATCAGGTGGCAAGATCCGGGAAAGGCCAGGCTTGAGCCATGTTTGACATTTTACCGGTCTCATTCAGCCATCCTTTTGTTTTGATAGGACTCGCGATCCCCTTTCTGCTGATTTTTTGGCAAAGCCGGTGGGCTGTTCACAGAGTGGCCTTGCCAGCAGATGCAACTCTGATTCCGCGCCGAAAGTGGCTGGGCCGGTTATTGACATTTACAGATGCTTTGCCTGCGTTGATTCTGGGATTGGTGATCGTGATTCTGGCAGGGCCTCAACAGCTTTCGATCCCTCAATCGCGCCGGGCCATGACCAATATCGAGCTTTGTGTCGACGTTTCCGGGAGCATGATGGCGCCTTTTGGCGCAGGCACTCGATACGATGCTTCGATGGAGGCGATTAATACATTTTTGGATAAACGCCAGGGCGATGCTGTGGGCCTGACTTTTTTCGGTAATAATGTGTTGCACTGGGTTCCCCTGACAAATGACATTAATGCAATTCGATATGCTGCGCCGTTTATGAGCCCTGACAAGGCCCCTCCGTGGATGGGTGGTACGGAAATTGGGAAAGCTCTGATGGCCTGTCGCGACCTTCTATTAAGGCGTGAGGAAGGCGATCGGCTGATTATTTTGATTTCGGACGGGGCCAGTTCTGACCTTGGGAATGGTCGCGACGAAGAAATTGCACGTATCCTGAAGCGTGACAATATCGCAGTTTATTCGATTCATATTGCAGGTGATGATGTGCCGGAAGAGGTGATCAACATCACTCATTATTCCGGTGGGGAAGCATTTCAGCCGGGCGATCCGGAATCGCTCAAGGCGATGTTTGCCCGAATTGATTCGATGAATCGAGCCAGACTAGTGCAGACATCCGCTCAGGTGCTGGACGCTTTCGAGCCTTGGTGCGTGGCAGGATTAACCGTTTTGGGGATGGCCGCCGTGGCTTCAATGGGCCTGAGGTATTCGCCATGGTGATTGCTGCAATTGTCGCTGTTTCCGTGTTTTTCTGGATGATACTGGCAGAATCACTGCACGCTCGTCGTGTCAGGAAACTTGGCAGGCTTGCATTTGGGCCAGGTGAAAGGCCCCGATACTGGGTCAGCCTGGTGCCCATTGTGCGTCCATTGGCGTATGGTACGCTGGCAGGAGGGTTGATATTATTAATGCAATTGCCGGCCAAGGTGCATGAATCAGCGAGCGTTCCTGAGAATAAAAAACGGCATATTGTGATGGTACTCGACGTCTCACCCAGCATGACCTTGGAAGATGCGGGGCCGGAGCGAAAGGTGAGCCGGCGGACAAGGTCGCGTGAACTGATGGAATCGTTCTTTCAGAGAGTTCCGATGGAACAATATCTGACCAGCGTGATTGCATGTTACAACGGCGCAAAACCTGTGGTGGTCGAGACAAAAGACCTGGAAGTCGTGCGTAATATTTTAAATGACCTGCCATTAAACTTCGCATTCACTCCTGGCAAGACGGACTTATTTGCCGGATTAAAAGAAGCTGCTAAAATTGCGGCCCCATTCCAGCCCAAAAGCACTTTGCTACTGGTGGTGACCGATGGCGACACCATTCCTCCCTCAGGAATGCCAAGGATGCCGGCATCCGTATCTGATGTTTTGCTTGTGGGAGTGGGCGATACAAAGGCAGGCAAATTTATTGATGGGCGAGCATCACGTCAGGACAGTTCTGCGCTTCGCCAGATGGCATTACGCATGAATGGTACATATCATGATGGTAACGAAAAACAGTTGCCATCAGACTTGTTACGCAGCGTTACAGCACAAGCCAAGCCTGGCGCTTTTGAACAACTTGGATTACGTGAATATGCGCTGATGACCATTGGTATATCAGCGATGGTTATTGCGGTACTGCCATTGTTATTGCATTTCTTTGGAACAGGTTGGCATGCAGGTGTGAGACCAAAAGCTGGGAATTATTTTCGAGCAGTTCCTAAATAAAATACAGGTGGTTTGATGATGAAAATCAAACCACCTTGCCCATGCTGTTATTTCTTGACTGGCTTGACAGGTATCTGCACTTCCCACAATCGTTGGCTAACGGGAGTCATAGGGCCATGATAGCCGAGTCGCCTTGGTTTACCAGCTTCTGTCCACTCGCTTGAATGTTCTTTAAGCCAGGCTTGCAACTTCAATACTCCCTCACGCATCAAATTATCGTCCATCTTGCCTTGCACTCCCATACACAGATAGGTGGAGGCTGGATGATCGACTACTTCCACAGCACCTACGCCCTTCCCGGGCTTGCCGAGTTCTCGTGATGAATAAAGAAATTCCATCGTGATTTCGCCCTTCTCGTCGGGGCTTTCAATCATCTTTGGTTCGTAGGTGTTTACAACGGGCGATGTCATTTCCACATTCGATTGTGTGATGTGGCGGAACAGAGAGAAAAACAGGACTCCATCCGCACCCATGGATGCATTCTTGGCCCGTGCGATGGCGGACCGGTATGCTGGATATTGTTTGACTTCAATCGTGCCAGGCTTGGTGGAATCAGGCCAGCCTTCTGCGAATGGGGCATCGCTATTGGCCTTTTTTGGCTCTTTCTGAGCCTGTTGGGCAAATATTTGCGATGGTATTAGGCTTAAGGACGTGACAAGCCCTGCCCAGACGAGTTTCATCGAATCGCGACGCTTCATGATCGAATGACCTTTAGCTGAAGTTGAGTAGTATTGGTACCGTTGAATGCGATTCCTCCTGTTATAGATGAATCAGAGAAAGAGTCAAGTGTCCTATTCAGAAAAGACTTAGGAACTGGCGAGAAATAAATTCCGGTTTTGAAGTGATGGGGCTCCAGCGGAGACATCTATTAATAGGATATGTCCGAAGGACATCAACAACCCCAAGCAGACGTCCTTCCTTGCCAAGCCGGCTTTTGGTTGGTTCTGAAAACCGGAAGTTATTTTTGGTCTGATCCTTATCATGAATTCTTAATCTGGTCGTCCTGCATGGGTTTTAAGCTCTTCCAGAATCACTCCCATGATATATTCAAACATAGGGCCAGCCAGATCCATCGTATGGGGCCAGCCTTTCATACGTTCATAACGAACAGGCACATTCGCCTTTTTTAATGCCTCTGCAAGTTCGTCCGACTGCTCCACTGGAACAATGTCGTCGATCGTTCCGTGTACGATCAAAGTGGGCGGGGCTCCTGATTTGATGTCAAAAAGTGGCGATGCGTTGCGATACAATTCAGGATCTTTATCATAAGTCGTTCCCATAAATCCACGCACGACATCGACGTTTTTCGCGAAATCAGTTGTTAAATCGCATGGCCCATAAAAGTTGAAAATGGATGCAATCTTTAATGGAACTTGCTTTTGATCCGCAGCGCGAACTGGTTTAAAAGTTGGGTCTGATTCAGGCCGAAATTGTGGGTCATTGGAATAACCTGCAAGCATGGATAAATATCCGCCCGCAGAGCCTCCCATTACAACCATTTTGAGAGGATCAAGGCCGTAATCATCAGAGTGGTCCGCCAGGAATTGCAATGCTGCGTTGACGTCGCGCACGGCTGCGGGAAACTTGGCGACATCTGAGAGCCGATAGCTCAGGCTGGCCACTACATAACCTGCCTTTGCAACGCGCAGGGCGTGTGGGCGATAATCCTCTCTCTGACCCGACTTCCAGCCTCCTCCGTGAATGAGTACGAATAATGGCCTTCGCTGATCTTTGGGAGCTTTCAGAGGACGATAAATATCCAGTTTCAATTCAATATCACCCACTCGGGCATAGGTCACGCCCGATTTGTATTCAATGTCAGGCGGGATCGGTGGTTGACGGTCGATTAATGGTATTGCGCCTAGAATAATGGCTCCGTACAATTCTGTCATGCTGGAATAGCCAGCTGGTGGCTTGCCGGGTCCAGCATTAGACCTCATCAGCCAGAGTCGTGCTGCAATAAATGATATGCTTAGAAATGTGATCAGGCCCACGCTGAATTTTAAGAAGCCTATTGCGAAGCGATAGACTCGGCTTGGTGGTTTTTCCAGATTGGGAATAATGATGACAGGTTGCATTATCGGAGTCGATTTATTCATTGAAATTCAGTCTGAGGTTCGTTTTCTGGCAGAATATCGGTGCCTGGATCGAGAATGAGGTAGATCTTAGGAGTTATGGGCACCAGTGGGTGGTATCAACAACATTTTATCAAAAGTGGGAGATTTATTCGATGGATCTAAAAACAGCTTGTTAGGATCAGGTCGAGAATAAGTTTCGGTTTATAAGACCAGCCGACCAACCGAGGCTGCCGCCAATACGGCGATAGCCACGGTTTCGGCGATTTACAAATCCAACCGGGGCTAGCGCCAAGACCGGCTAGACAGCAACCGCGGTGTGCTTGGCCACGGTTCGCTTGAAAACCGGAAGTTATTTCCGGCCCGATCCTTAGCCATCAGGGGGGTTGTTTATGCCAGAAGCGAGGTGACGAGTTTCCCACCGTCGACAATTTTGAGGGGGCGTCCCTGAGGGCTGACGTTCTCTTTAGAGGGATCGATTTTGAGGGTGCTGCAGAAGGTTCGCAACAGGTCTTGAATGGAGACGGGAGAATCTTTGACTTCTGAGCCGTCGTCAGACGTTTTTCCGATCACCTGACCGCCCTTCACGCCACCTCCGGCGGCAGCCACGTTGAAAGCTCGTGGATAGTGGTCGCGTCCACCGTTGGGATTGATTTTTGGAGTTCGCCCGAATTCGCCCATCCAGACAACCAGCGTTGTCTCAAGCATCCCTCGCTGCTTCAAGTCCTGAATCAGAGTGGCAAAGCCCGGGTCCACCTGCGAGGCGTTTTTCGACATGGTGTCTTTCAGGCCCCGGTGCATGTCCCAGCCGTTGGAACGGACTTCAATAAAGGTCACGCCTTGTTCCACGAGACGGCGGGCCAGCAGACAGCCTTGACCAAACGGGTTACGACCATAAGCGTCGCGCAGTTCGGAGGGCTCATCGTCGAGGTTAAAAGCTCTTACCCTGGGAGAGAGCACCATCCCGGCTGTTTGCTTGTAAAGGGCTTGATGCTCGCGAACACGATCGGCACCGGCGGTTTTGGCGAACCCGGCATTTTCGAGGCGACCCAGAACATCGAGTCGGCGATTGAATCGGCCTGAGTCCACGGGAGTGACCACGTTGGATGGCATTTCCAAGGGATTTTCAACGGAAAATGGCTCGTAAGCCACGCCCAGAAAGCCAGCCCCGGCACCAGCCACTTGCTGGGCCCCTACGGCTACGATCTGAGGCAGGTCAAAATCTTTCTCGCCCAGTTCGGCAGCACACAGAGAACCAAAGCTCGGGTGCTTCACCGTCCCGGTCGGCACATAGCCTGTATGAAGAGCATAAGTGGCTCTCTGGTGGTTGCCTTCCTTACTGGTCATGCTGCGGATGACTGCGATGTCTTTCATCATTGCGGCCGTTTTTCCCCAGCCTTCAGCGATTTGGATGCCCGCGACGGCCGTGTCGATCGCCTTTGTTTCCATCCCGTTCTTGTGGCCTGGCTTGGGGTCGAACGTTTCAAACTGGCTTGGGCCACCTTGCATCCACAAGACAATCACCGACATCTTACGATTCCGCAAGTCGTTTGCCGATGCCGCCATCAAGTCTGTCCAGCCCAGCCCGGTCAGGCCAAAACTGGCGGCCATGGATCCTACAAAGCCGCGTCGGCTTACAACGCCGTGGCTATTTGTCTGCACATTCACAACGGTTTTAGTCGGGTTCATCGTTTCAAAATCCTGAATCTGGTTGGTTTTATGGATTCAACTGGTCAGTCTGAGTCGTGAGTTTTTGTGAGTTAGCGACGGCTGAGGAATTCTGCGCTGTTCAAGAGGCTCCAGAAGAGATCCTCAAACGCCTGATTTCGATTCCCGACTTCTTTGATGTAGTCTGTGGCCACTTTCTGTTCATCGGAGTTCGGCACACGGGCCAGAGTTCGCTCATAAAGTGCTTTCAAAGCGGCTGAATCGTTGTTTGAGGATTCATCCAGAATCTTCTTCAGAATCGATCCATCAGTGGCCTCAACGGCTTTGTTCAAATCCGGAGCGTTCATCAGGAAGAGTGCTTGGGGGATGGTTCCCACCACATCGTCGTCAGGTGTGGAAGGATCAAACGCGAATGTTTGATAAGCCTTCAAGACGGCTCGGCCAGCAGGCCCCTGGAGCGGAGCGGGAACTCCGGCGGCCTTGGATTTGGCCATGTCGGCACGGGCACGGCGAGCGTTTTCCGGAGGCTTCACCCCGAGAATTGGCTTGCCAGTCACTTGCCTGAGGTTCTGCAAAATCTGGTCTGCACGCAAACGTGTTGGGCAGTTGGCTCCAGCGGCAGATTCATCGGAGGCAGTTGGGTCGCCCGCACGGCTCTCACGCTGGTATGTCTGGGTGGATGCGATGGTCTGATAAAGCCATTTGATGTCGTATCCTGATTTGGACCAAGCTGTTGCGATCGCATCCAGAACTTCGAGATTCTTGCCCTTTCGGTCAGGCCCGAGATCGTCCACTGGCATATAAAAGGTGTCGCCCATCAAGGCATACCAGACCCGATTTACGAAAGCCTTGGCAAACCAGGGGTTATCCTGCGAGGCAATGTAGCTGGCAGCCACGGCGCGGCGTGCATCGACTGGAGCATTGACAGGCAGATCCATCGACTTTTGGCCGAGGAAAAACTTCGGAGAGTATTGCTCCATGTCGCTTGGATCTTTAGGATTCGCCACTTTGTGGGTGGCTTGTCCAGCTGCCCTGACACCAAACACACGCTGTCCAGCCGCAATCTGGTTGCCTGAAAAGTTCACGGATCGAACGCCTGAGAAGTAGGCTGCAAACTCTTGGAACTGCTGACGCTTCCAGCTATCCGTGGGGTGGTCGTGGCACTGGGCGCACTGGATTTGAACACCCATGAAAACACGCGAGACTTCGCCGGCCGTTTCTTCAGCCTTTGATTCCTGAGCCATGGTCAACAGAACGGCCGGATTCTCTTCGTTTGAGCCAGTTGCCGTGATCATCTCGCGGGCAATTTCGTCCCAAGGAGTGTTTTTAGCAAATTTCTCGCGGAGGTAATTTTCCAAAACGAGAGGCTGGAACCGCTTCGCCTGGGTCTCGGTGGCGCGGAACCGGATCACGTCTCTCCAGTATTTCGACCAGTTGGCAGCGAAAGCAGGTGAGTCGACCAGCTTGTTTATGGCTTTCAGGCGTTTTTCAGGATCTTTGGATTGCTCAAACTGAGCCACTTGTTCCGGGGTCGGAATCAGTCCGACCATATCGAGCGATACCCGGCGCAGAAAGGTCCCGTCGTTTGCCATTGAAGCCGCTTGAATCCCGGATTTAGCCAGCGAGACTTCCATCAATTTGTCGATATCGGCAGGCTTCAGAGTTGGCTTTTCGATCACTTTTTTGGGCCGGTTGGTCAAAAGCTTCTCGATCGACTCTGTGCCAGATTCAGACGCTTTTTCGGCGGACTGAACCGCTTTCACGAACGACTGAATGGCCTGGACCGTTTGAAGAGCCTGCCGACGATCGGCTGGAGTGATCGCATTTAAGGCTTCGCGAGCGACTTCCTCGGTTTTACCCTGTTTTTCGAGCACTTTGACCAGCTGTTTTTTCTCTTTGGCCGTGGTTTTATCAACGGTCGCATTACCAGGCTTTTTATCGGCTTTTTTCGCCTTTGCCTGATCAGCAGCGGGCGTAGATACTGCTGATAAGAGAATGAACAGAAGAGCCGTGATCCACGGATGATCGGGACTTGGTCGAAACCCAAAAAGTGGCATGGCAGTGATACCTCAAGCTCATCTGGTGAATCATGGGCAAAATGATCGCCTGAACGCGATCGATTCGATAACTTACCAAACACCAACCCAGTGAAAAAGTTTCGCAACGGATTCGGTTTTTTTAAAAATGGATGATTCGCAATAAAAAACCCTTCAGCGGAAAGGCTGAAGGGTACGAGTGTTTCACGGATCAATGACGGTAATCTCAGTGGGCCCTTGCTTGATTCCGTCGATTCTTCTGGCGCGATTTCATCACGTGAGGCTTGAATTCTTCGTTTATGAGCGACTTCTGTGCTACAAAAGTGCCTCGTCGTTCCCACAGGCCCAGGCCCACGAAAACCACCAATCCTGCAAAGAAGATGTTCCCATATGCGGCAAACATGCGTGGAGAGATGATTGCCAGCGACAATAACCCCACCGATAGAGCGATGGTTCTTGCCGCTGAACTCCTCTGGGTTTTAGTCCGTTCCGGGTCGACCAGAACCGACATCAGAAACGTAAACGGAAAGATCAGCCAGACATACGAGTAATTGAACGATAATGGAGCAAGCATCACCGTGAGTAATAGGCTCATCGACTGCTCGCAATTGGCTGCATCCATAAGTCTATGACCCGGCTGGCCTTTGCCCCACCACGACCACATCGTGAACAGGCCTAACCCCAGAACGCTTGCCAGCATCAGGTAATTTGACTTTTTGAAGTCCAGATTTGTCAGGTTAACGGTCCAGATACGATCCCGCTCACCGTCTGCCAGTACAGGTCTCGAGAGCCTGTGGACTGTGGCCTGAAGTGATTGGTTCTTGAAGCTGAAAGCACGATCCGGGCGCTGGCCGATGGACCGGTCGTCGTATTTGAAAAGCATTCCACGAGCCCAGAGTTTCAAGTCTTGTTGCGATTGCTCGCCGGTGCGATAGGAGAGTGGAAAGATCATCAAGTAAAACGCTACGCTGGCGATGGTTGCGATGGTGGCTCTGGATTCTTTCCGGTAGATAAAATAGCCAATCAAAATGATCGGATAAGCCTTCATGGCAGTCGCTGTGGCAACCAGAAAACCAGCCAGTGACGGCCTGTGCCGACGAAGTGCCAGAAATGCTCCCAAGCTCAAGGCTAGAAGCAGAACTGCTGGCTGACCAAGCAGATACATGTCGCTGACGAACGGAATGACGAACAGCGAAGGCAGCATGTACAGAAGTGGATGTGCTCCACGAAATTTGCCAGTTGCCAGTTTGACGGAGGCGTAGATGCAAAATGCCCAGGCAGCTGTTTGGAGGATCACCATGGCTGCCACAAAAACTGGCTTGGGCAAGCCCGATATCGGAGCCATCATCACTGCGGCTGCCGGTGGATACATGAACGGGAACAGGCGGTGAGGATCTGTCGGATAAATCGTTCCACCGCTTGCGACTATGGCCCCTGTACGTTGCCAGAGGTCGTAATCCTTATTCATTCTGCCCATCGACGAATTGACGATGGGAGCGATCGAAAAGGCGATCGCCAGGATTACGAAGAGAACCGCTGTAAATTGATAGACCAGTGGATCGCGGTTTTCAATCGCCTCGATTCCCTGGCGCAATAACCGCCATCGCATGGCTCGGCGGCGCAGAAAGGCGGCGAACTGGATCAGCTTGTCAGGGCTGGATTCCTTGGAAATAGGCTGATTCATCGCCGTGGGCGCTCCTTGCCCTGGTGTTGCATTACGCATCGGAATGTGTGCAATGCGCAGATTGGTTCATCCGTAGGTCTCTTGGAATATCGCAAATCGACTGATCCGTAAAGATCAGAATCAGGAATTTGTAGGGGATGTCATAAATGGTGTGGCTTGCTAGACCGGCTAGCTAAATCCAACCCAATCCCGCAAAGCTTCCGGGGCGAATCATCAAATATCGAGACAAGTCCGTTTCGTAATAATGATTTAAACTGTTTGATTGAAAGTAGTTACGAAGTGTTTTGGAGTGAGGGGGTACTACCCCTCCCAAACCTTTTCTCGGATAAGTTCTTGTCATGTCCTTCACAATAACATCACCCCGGGATGCGGTATGAGTCATCAATTTTAATAATACCGGTTATGGATTGATCGTTTCATCGTCGGAATTGCGGCGGACCCGACTGCGACCTCCAGAGCGAAACGGCTCTGTGTCGTCTTCGCGAATCGGCATGACATAAGGGCCTCGGGTATCTTCGTCGACACCTAATGCACCGTCCAAACCATTCGGATCAAAGATCTCTACACCTTGATCGAATGCTCCCCTGCCCGACCGCTTCCCAGATCGTTCTGCTCCCATATCAGATAATCCCGGGGCGTTTTGCCAAGGCTTATCGACACTTGGTGGAGGTACAAACCACCTCAAAATTCGCTTGATAATTCCAGGACCTTTTTCTGGTTCATCCTTCAGAGGTTCTGTTGACTGGCCTCGACCCGGTTTCGCCTGATTACCCAATGGCTGCATTAAATCCATTGCCGGGCCCGCCTGATCCTTAGGCGCAGTTCCGAATGGCTGTTCCAGGACATAATATCCAGCCAGGCCCAGTTGTGTGACCATCACCATGGCGGCATTCTGATTATGCGAATGGACGACGAATTTCGCGGCCATCAAGTGTGTCCGAGGCTCTGCCGTGAGCCATCTCACCACTTCCATACCGCAGTCCGCCCGTTCGGAATCGACAAACCACTCCCCCTCAAGGTCGTGATCCAGATGGATTTCATCCCAGCTTTTTTCGGCCAGTGATGAAATGCAATCGACAGATGTCTGAACCCAGTGCGCATCGGGAAATTTATCAAAAAACGCTTCGGCCCGAGCAGGATCGTCGTCCAGAAATAGCCTAAGGTATCCGGACGATCCTACGACAGGCCCAGTATTTTCAGGAGGAAAACTGTTTGGAGGAATATCTTCCATCACCACACATTTCCTTCCGTTTAAAACAGAGGGCCTGACTTAGTTCAGATCAAAGTCCAAGAACATCGTTCATGGTATACCAGCCGGGTGGTCTGCCAGCCAGCCACACAGCACAATCAATCGAGCCGCGAGCGAAACCATCGCGATTCAAGGCTCTGTGTGAAAGCTCTACGCATTCGCCCATCAGGCCAAATACAACGGTATGCTCGCCGGGATTATCGCCTGTTCGAAGCGCATGCAAGCCAATCTGACCCTTGGGCCGATCACCCGTAATGCCTTCCCGCCCATGGGCAAACGCTTCAGGGCCGACTCCAATCTGACCGGCCACAATTTCAGCCAGCCGAAGGGCGGTCCCACTGGGAGCGTCTTTTTTGAATTTATGGTGACGTTCCATAATTTCGATATCGGCATCTGGCAGAAGTCGTGCCGCCTGTCGAACCAGAGCCATCAGGACATTGACAGCCCGGCTTACGTTTGGCGAAACCAGAAGAGGGATGGAGTCAGAAAGTTCCTGCAAAGCGTCTTTTTGGTCAGGCTCCAGACCTGTTGTCCCAATGACCAGCGGAATCCCTCGTTTGGCACAAATTTCAGCGATGGCCAGCGACGCCCCTGGTGCAGAAAAGTCGATCAAGGCCTGTACGCCTGACAAACAATCGGGCGAATCGGAGAGAACCACACCAGTGGATGGCTGACCAATCAATTCCGCAACGTCATGCCCCATAGAGGGATGGCCAGATCGGTCAAGTGCTGCGACAAGCTCTGTGCGAGCATCTTCACGCAAGAGCTGCATAATCCGAATACCCATTCGGCCAGCGGCACCATGAACCGCGATTTTGACTGGTGTTCGACCCTGCTGGCTCACGTCCATCACCTCAAAATTGTCGTTTTCGTTCGCCGTTTCGTGGCTTGATTCCAGAAGTTCGGAACCCGCAAAGCGAACCAACCGTTCATCTGACTATTCCTTAGCTTATCTGCATGTCGACCGTTTCGCCAGACTAACCTCAATCTGAAATCACTTGATTTCGTCTCAGATGTCTAATTAGCTAACCGGCCCAAAGCATGTCCAACTGACCCTAAATGCCAGAAGGGCAGGCACTTGGCCTGCCCTTTCATGGCTTGCGTCACAGTTCTCTTGATCGGTTCAAGAATCAATGACCTGGTTTTTGGCCGTATACGGCTGATGGTGGCAGGCTTGAGACAGGTGCCCGGCCAGCTTGTGGGCCGACTGGCATCGCGGCATGCATGGATCGCTCAGAGGCGCTCATGTTAAACACAGCCAATGGATCCTGAGCGGCCGACTTCTTCGGACGCAGCAAGCCCATCAAACCACGTCGAGGCGGCTTCATGCCCATGTTCGGCGTAGGCCCTTGTGGGATCTGACCTTGAGGCATCATTCCTGGTTGCATTCCGCCCATCCCAGCTCCAGCAGAACGGCCGTGTGCCATCACATCCACAGGCATGTTCGGGTTCGGGCCGGGGCGTCCAGCCGAATTGCTGTAATTCGTTTGAACTACACCAATTGGGGACGGTTCGGAAGTCACCTGTGCTGGTCTGCCCAGGCCTTGATTCAATGGATTCATTTGTTGAGCACGAGCATCGCCACGTGTCCCATCAAAGCTCGCTTTGCCTGGCTCTTCGCCTGGAGTGTAAACCGGAGTCACGCTGATCACAGTGCCTTCTGCAGTCTGGTCGCCCACATTCGCAACCGTTTGCTGCACATCATCATGTGTGTGATCAGGCTTTTGAACAGGCTTGGTGACCTGCCCAGTCTGTGATGCTTTTGAAGCACCGTTGCCAAACAGTCCGCCAGCGGCCCAGGCTTGGCCTGTTGACCCAAAGCCGACGCCCATCGCTAAGGCTGCCGCGATCCATCGCTTCTGATTCTTCATCTTGCTGGTCTCCTTGCCCAGGACGTGACTCGCCCTTATCCATATTTTATGGTTCATGACCGAATTCGAAATCTCTCTCTGCATCAATCACCTATGTCCCAAAATCACAGGTACTTGCTTGCATATAGAGCATCGTTCGAATTCTGCCCATATCATAACTATCGGCCATCACTGTCAGAAACTTCGGCATAATTCCGATAATCCATACAGGCGGAGGTTTGTGGTAAGGATTCACTGAGGAACCATCAATTAATGAAAAGGCGAGAAATAACTTCTGGATTTTGGGTGATTGGGCTCCAGAGGAGACATCTACTAATAGGCATGTCCTCTGGACATTGATAGATCTGGGAAGCGTTGTTTTTTGGGCTCCAGAGGAGACATCTATTAATTGCTATGTCCGAAGGACATCAACAGCCCCAGCCTGACGCCCTCTCTCGCCAGGCCGGTTTGTCGCTAGCCTCGGTTGGTTTTGAAAACCGGAAGTGATTCTCGGCCTGATCCTAAGGAACCGTAGGCTATCGCCTCTTATCTAGCCGGTCTTGGCGCTAGCCCCGGTTAATTATTATCCGCGAACCGTAGGCTATCGCCTCTTATCTAGCCGGTCTTGGCGCTAGCCCCGGTTATACTCTTCGCGGTCATGAATGGCACTTTTTGATCAAAACGATGCCGGAGGCATCTCAGCCAGTAGCCGGTGGTTGAGGAGCGTCAGCGACGACACC
>Ga0208720_1000113_pt1 | contig 21599 bp, 17 predicted proteins | sample LakMenEpi20Apr10_FD_150716 | JGI IMG/M metagenome (GOLD analysis project Ga0208720, IMG submission 150716) | Freshwater microbial communities from Lake Mendota, WI - 20APR2010 deep hole epilimnion (SPAdes) | ecosystem: Environmental > Aquatic > Freshwater > Lake > Epilimnion/Euphotic zone ...
ATCCTGCCGACTCGAAGATTGAGGGTTTTATCATTCCTTGGTGCAAACCACGCATACGCCATACGAGCTACGGCCAAAACTGATCCGGTAATCCCAGGTAGCCAGCTTTCCTAAAATACGACGAACAAAATGGTTGGGGAATCCAGCCTTATAAAATGGCCAGCTCAACCAATCCGCGATCGGCATCAAAAACAGTCCTCCAAATTCAAAACGGATCGTAGACCAGCCTTTCTCGCCAATAATTGTTTGTAATTCCTGAACATGGAAGTGCTTGTGCCATTCCACGGTTCGGCCGGTTGAATCATAACCAAGATCGCGCAGACCGCGGCCAAAAATGGTTTGGTAAAGGCCTGGCAACCGGTGCCTGACATTATTGGAGTCAAGCCAGGCGAACAAACCGGCATGAGGAACGGTCAGAATCAAGAGACCGCCTGGCTTGAGGATACGTCTCATCTCCTCAATCGCGGTTTTCCAGTTCCGTTCAGGCAGGTGTTCCAAAACTTCCAGGCAAGTCACGCAGTCGAATTGGGAATCATGGAAGGGCAGTCGTTCTGCAACAGCTTGGCTGAATAAGATGTTAGGTGTCTGTTGATTAACTTGTTTTAAGGCATGCCCGTTAATTTCAACACCCGCCAGCATGGCTTTCGGGCGAATCTCCCGGCATCTTTGCAACCAGACTCCGACATTGCAGCCGATATCGAGAATCGACGATTCTGGTGTCTCAGGAAGGTAACTTTCCACATGCATCTTCAGCCTCATCTAACATAAAAACCGGCTGGGCAACGAATTTGCCCGCCGGTTTAGAGTATCTGATTTTGACCGATTTTACCAGAGATGCCGTTCGATCGAGTGGAATTAGTCGGCCATAAGGACTGCTGAGAGTTTACCCAAGGCCTCATTCTCAATCTGACGAACGCGTTCACGAGTCAGGCCAAGCGATTCACCGATCTCTTTGAGAGTCTTCGGTGGGGCATCGTTCAGGCCAAAACGCATCCGAAGAACGGTGGCTTCTCGTTTGTCCATTTCGCCCAGACGGTTCATGACGATACGAAGGTTATCAGCTTCGATCATCTCTTCATCAGGGGCTTTTGTGCGTTCATCCATCAGCATTTCGCCGAGGGTCCAGCCATTTTCGCCCTGATCGGTCTGTGGTACCAGGTTGTAAACATTGATGGCTTTTTTAACAATCGCCAGCTTCTTCTTGGGTATTTCAAGCACCACGGCGATTTCTTCAGGGGTAGGGGTTCGCCCGAGTGTTTCCTGAAGGTCGTTTGAAGCTCTTCGCCACTTGGTCAGCAGTTCCACCATATAGGCAGGAATGCGGATTGGTTTGGCGGTATTGACCAAAGCCCGCTTGATGGATTGCTTGATCCAATAGCTGGCATATGTGGAGAATCGGGTACCAATGGTTGGGTCAAAGCCTTCAACGGCTCGGAGCAGACCAATGTTGCCTTCTTCGATCAAATCTTGTAATGCTAAGCCTTTACCAACATAACCGCGAGCAATGTTGACGACGAGCCGAAGGTTGGCCCGAATCATCCGATCTCGAGCGGCTTTATCACCCTGTCCGATCAATACAGCAAGGTCTTTTTCCTCTTGAGCATTGAGCAGGGCTGTCTCGTTGATTTCCCGAAGATAAGTCTCCAGGGGACTTTGCACCGTATCACGGCGATGACGTCTTAGACGAGCCATAGGAACCTCTACCAGCCAAAAGGAACACGAAATGGTTGACGACGGGTATCCCGCGATTGGGCTGACCCGGTCCGTCCCAACTCATCTTCCTGATGATTCCACACGTCGTATTCGTGTGATAGGCCTGATGCAAGATTGATTCCTCAATCCCTGGACGCAACAGACTTGGACTGGACAAGATTCTCGACTCAGTTTGAACGACCAAAACGCAGGCTGTCAGACCTGCTTTTTTAGATTGCTCTTAAGTCTTAGTCAAATGAACCGGACCTGATCGAGATCAGTTTGAGGGTTAACTTGACAAGATTACTATCGTCAGAACGAGATGGGAACTTTGGGAGGTTTTGGAAAAATACGTTGTTTAACGTAGGTAAGTTATTCTAAATCCATGGGGGAAAATCACGAATAGGCCTTAGGCAAATAAAAAACCCTCAGCCCGGTGAAGGGCAGAGGGTAACTTTTTCGATTCTGGATCGATTCAGGAAGCGAGCTTATTCGGCAGCTTCTGGAGTTGGTTCTTCATCGGCAGTTGGAGGCGTATCGCCACCGAGCGAGAAGAGTGGTCCACGACCGCCGAGCCCGCCCTTGAGTTGGGACTGGTCGGATTTGGCTTCGCGAGGTGTGCCGGATTCGTCTTCGGAAGTTGGCTCTTCGCCACCCTCTTCTTCGTTCCAGCCAGCCTTCTTGCGGGATAGGCCAATCTTGCGTTCAGCGCGGTCGACCCGCAGCACACGAACTTCGATTTCGTCGCCAACTTTGACAACTTCTTCTGGGCTTTCCACTTTGTGGTCGGCCAGTTCGCTGATGTGCAGCAAGCCTTCCAAGCCTGGTTCCAGCTCGACGAATACGCCGAAGTTGGTGAGCTTGGTGACTTTGCCCTTGACGGTATCGCCAGGTTCGTAGCGATTTGGGATATCGGTTTCCCATGGATCCTGACGCATCTGCTTGAGACCCAAGGCGATTCGCTTGCGGTCCTGATCTACATGAAGGACTTGGCAGCTGACCTTCTGGCCCTTCTCGAGCACTTCGTTTGGATGACCGATCTTGCGGGTCCACGACATGTCGGAGATATGCAGGAGGCCGTCGATTCCTTCTTCGATTTCGATGAAGGCACCATAGTTGGTCAGGTTGCGAACCACACCTTCCACCATCGTGGTTGGAGGGTACTTCTGAGCCACCTGATCCCATGGGTTGAGCTGGGTTTGCTTCATGCCCAGCGAGATTTCCTGCTTGTCGCGATTGATGCCGAGCACCACGACTTCGATCTTGTCGCCAGGGCTGACAAGTTCGCTTGGGTGGTTGATCCGCTTCGTCCAGGACATTTCGCTGATGTGAACCAGGCCTTCGATGCCTTCTTCAAGCTTCACGAATGCGCCATAGCTCATCACGTTGACCACTTCGCCAATCACCTTCGTGCTGACTGGGTACTTCTCAGCCACACCTTCCCAAGGGCTGGCAGACTTCTGCTTCAGGCCAAGGGCGATCTTCTCGCGTTCCTTGTCGACATTCAGAACGATCACTTCGATCTGGTCGTCGATCTTCAGCATGTCGCTTGGGTGGTTGATCCGGCCCCATGACATATCGGTGATGTGCAGAAGGCCATCGATCCCGCCCAGGTCGACGAACGCGCCGAAGTCGGCAATGTTCTTGACGGTACCGGTGCGAACCTGATTGATTTCGATCTCTGAGAGAAGCCGCTTCTTCTGATCTTCGCGGGTCATCTCGATCAGCTTCCGACGGCTGACCACGATGTTGCGACGGCTTTCGTCGATCTTCAGGATCATACACTTGACCATCTGGCCAACGAAGTCCTGAATATCTGGCGGACGGCGGATGTCGACCTGGCTGGCAGGCAAGAATACGTTCACGCCGATATCGACCAGCAGACCACCCTTGATCTTACGGTTGACGATACCTTCCACCACATCGCCTTCATGATGCTTGGCGATGACATTTTCCCAGGCTCGCATCCGCAAGGCTTTGCGGCGGGAGAGACGGACTTCGCTGGTCTCGTCTTCCATGTCCTCAAGCAGGACTTCCACTTCGTCGCCTGGCTTGGGTGGCTCTTCGTCTTCCCACTCGTTGAGCGGAACCAGACCTTCAGCCTTAAAGCCGATGTCCACGATCACGCGGTCGCCATCGACTTCAATCACTCGGCCAGTGACAATCGAGCCAATGTCAAAGCTCGGGCTGCCAAGTTGCAGTTGGTCCATGCTCGGGGAATCTAGCCCCACAAGAGCAGCCAACTCTTCTTCTGTTACGTCATATTCGTTGATAAGGTTGCGATCGACCATCGACTTGAAACCAATGCCGGCCAGGCATCAACGGGCTGATTTTGAACGTCTGCCAAAGCAGTGCCGTTCAATCTAAACCGCGACGACCACCGGTTCCTAGAACCAGAACATGTGCTTGGACCTATCGGCAAAAAGAACGCATCCTCTTGCAGATAGTAACGGAGTATCATCAATATATGTGATAGAGGTCAACTTCACAATCCCGTTCTCCAAATTCCCTAGCTAGAGGTCTGAAAGTCATCATGGCGGATAATCACTCGTTTGACATCGTCAGCGAAATCAACGACGTCGAAATGCACAACGCCGTGACTCAGGCCCAGCATGAAATCGCTGTAAGATACGACTTCAAAGGCACTAAAGCCAACATCGACTGGGACAAAAAGAATCACACCCTCACTCTTCTGGCAGACCACAAAGGCCAGCTCGACACCGTCATTCAAGTCCTCAAAGAGAAAATGGCCAAGCGAGGGGTCGCCGTCAACGCCATCAAACGCGGCAAAATCGAAGAAGCCTCACACGACTCCGTCCGCGAAACCATGACCATGCACCGAGGTATCGAAACCGACGACGCCCGCACCATGGTCAAAGCCATCAAGGGGTTAGGCATGAAAGTCCAAGCCCAGATCATGGACGAAAAGGTCCGCGTGACCGCCAAAAAAATCGACGAACTCCAAGCCGTCATCGCTCACTTCAAAGCCAATAACCCCGGCTTCCCACTCCAGTTCATCAACTTACAGTGATCAGCCTACCTCTCAAAAGCTCGAATTCAACCGCACATCTCGTTTTGTTCCAGCGACGAAACTCACTGGGATATAACGACTTGTGCTGACAGTTTTGACGCTGAAAATTGTGCCTGTCTGCGTCTCCCCAGAGTGTTGCCAGAGGGTAACGATTCCCTGTCGTCGTTTGACGTTTCCAAGCCAAACTTGAAGCACCGATTCCGTTTTGTACCAGCGACAAAAGGCACTGGCATATAACGACTTGCGCTGACTGATTTGACACTGGAAATCGTGCCCATCCGCGTGTCTTCGAACTGTTGCCAGAGGGTAACGATTCCCAGTCATCGTTCCACATTTCCAAGCCGAATGGCTCATGCCGGATTGGTGGGAGGATGGTAAAAGATTACCTCTTATTGGCTTACCCGTACCTTGGGCATTGCCCAAGGCTGGTATGGATCGTGCCTTTGGCCCTAAAACTAGATCACATTCAATACCATCCCCCGGAATCCGGTGTGAGCAAGTCGAACCTGATCCAACGATTCCGTTTTGTACCAGCGACAAAAAGCATTGGAGTATAATGACTTGCGCTGTTCTTTTTTGCTGTGAAAAACAGGCCGGAATCGGCGATACAAGAACGTTGTTTGATTTAATGAACGCCATGGCCAAGCCTCCCAGTCGTTAAAGTTGATCTAATCCGGCTAATCGTTTCAGCGTATCGATTCGTCACGAACTTCCACCGATTCAGGTCGACGGTCTCTGTCGATTAGTATCCATGATGCTCGACTTTCAGCGCCTCCACAAAGGCGTAGATCGTTGGTAATCGAAACAGACGTTGGACAGCTTCCCGAAGGAGTGGGATCATGGCTTTTTTCAATGGTCGCGTCAGTTTTGTCCGATTCGCTGTCGAAGGGGTTGCCACCGCACCTTTTGGTGACGAAACGATTGAAAAGCTCACTCAAAACGCGATCGGCAAGTATGGCACCATCGAATCCCAGGATGGAGTCAGTATCGGATTCAACGGTGGCCGACACCTTCTGGATACCGAAATCAGCTTTGAGAACAATGTTTACGACGATTGCCTGCACCTCGGAATGAGGTTCGATGTCGACAAAATCCCGTCCAACATTCTGAAGGCTTACACCGAGATCGAAATTAAGGCACTCTCTTCTGGTAATCCTTCCGGTCGACCAACAAAAGACCAAAAGGAAGAGGCCAAGGAATCTGCTCTGGCCCGTGCCCAGGCCGAGGCAGCTGATGGCCGATATCGTCGCATGGCCATGCATCCCCTGATGTGGGATCAATCGAGCCAAACTCTCTACAGCTCAGCCAGTTCCGCCAATGTGCTGGACCGCGTTGCACCACTGTTTCGTGACACCTTCGGAGGCGATCTCCACATCGTGACTGCTGGCCGACTGGCCGCTGGCCTGGCTACAAAACTTGGCCTGGCAATGCCTTATGGCGATCCAGCCAAGTTTACCGTTTTTGCGGACGGGCACGAAGAAGGGGCGATCTCCTGGGCTGATCCCGAAAGCCAGTTGCCAGACGTACTTGGCAACGAATTTCTGATCTGGCTCTGGCACACTTTGGCCACACGTTCGGACACCATCGCACTGGCCGATGGAACGGAAGTTACGGTCATGATGACCCGGACTCTCCAACTGGATTGCCCCAAGGGTGAAACCGGTCGGGACCAGCTGAACGATGTTGGCCCAGCACGTATGCCTGAAGCGCTTAAAGCCTTACAGTCAGGTAAGTTGCCACGCAAGGCCGGTTTGATTCTGGTGCGTCACGACCAGCAGTACGAACTGACTTTGCAGGCCGAAACATTTGCAGTCGGAAGCGCCGCATTGCCTAAGCTCGAAGAGGCTGCTGGGCGGGAAGCCACCTTGGCCCGGATTGAGCAGATCCGTCACATGACCGATACGCTCGACCTGCTTTATGCCGCTTTTCTGCAGAATCGACTTGGCCTGGGCTGGGGCGATAACGTGGGCGAAATCAGAGAGTGGCTCAAGGCTGCTTAAGCCACTCTGAAGTAACGGTTAAGTGAGAAATCGTCTGGGGGGATCGGCCTGAGATAGAGCAGGGCGATCCCCAGTCTCTAAATCATTGGACAGACCCGGCAGGAGGCTGGGAACTGTGGGAAACTTTCATCAACACCTGAAATGTTCCAGCACCTTCGGGGTCACCTATGCCCTGACGACATGGACACTTATCGGAATTGACTGGCTATACGGGTCGGTGGCTTTGTTACTTTCGATCCTTGGCGGAATGCTGCCGGATTTAGACAGCGATTCTGGCAACGAAATCAAGCACATTAAAAGTATCTCGGCCGTGCTTGGAGCGTTAGTTTTCTGGGTGGCATCAGGCCGGGTCCAACCACCAATGGCTTTTGAAATGCGTTTGTGGATCACTCTTTTAGCAGCTGCATTCTGCTCAAAAGGGATACGCTGGATCCTGGCCCGATTGACGGTTCACAGGGGCATGTTTCACAGCCTTCCAACGTGCGTGATCTGGGGCTCGATCATGTACCTTTATTACCCCCATGAAAATCACTGGGTCCGGGTTTATATGGCGGCCGGGATCATGACTGGCTATATGTCGCACCTGTTTTGCGACGAGTATTTCAGTATCGAAAGTTTTCCTAACCTGCGTGTGAACAAAGCATTTGGAACGGCTATGAAGTTTTGGTCAGACAAGCTGTTTTCGACCTTGCTCTGTTACGTGATTTTAGGGCTCTGTGTGAAGCAGGTTTCCGACGTTTGGCCGAAGGGGAAAGATGGCCAGTATATTGCGATAGGTCAACCATCGGAGTCGGTAGACCGAGTCACTGCGATCGCTAAAAACCGAGTCCAGACAGCGTATAGAACCGTGAAGCTGAAGGGCATAATCGGCTGGATTGGAGAGCTGCTAAGTTCAGCGAAAACAACGGTTTCTGATAAAGTAGAGATCGTTCGTGAGAACGGCCTGACGAAAGATGGGTTAAAGACGACTTATACAGAATTCAAGCAGGAGACGAAGAAGATCGCGGGTAAAAACGAAACGATTGGGACGATTAAGCAGTTGGCAGTGGAGGCAAAGTCGACTGTGGGCGACCAGGTGAAAGTGGACAAAGAGGTGGGGGCAGACCGCCCGTTACAGAATCCTGCGTTAACGAAATCAGTAGCGTCAGGGCATGAAACCGCAGTGGCCGAAGAGACGCCGGTAACGCACAAAACATCCTCAGATGTAGAGGTTTACAAGCCTCGTAAACGCTCAAGTGTACCGCCTGACGACAGTTCCACCCGCGTGATCGCCCGCCAGCCTGCGGATAGCACGCGCACATCCGATGGACGGATCACGAATCGGCGAACATCATCGCAGCCTCGCTAATGTTGGGGGGCTTTTTTTGGGCCCAACGGCGATTCATAATGATTGAATCGATAATATGTTATGGTGGCCATGTCCCCTGACATGGCGGGCTTTGGTTTTAAAAAAACTCAGGATGATCAAGATTTCCTCTGGAAGATCACCACCCTTGCAATCCCCCCATGATCTTTTCTCGTGCCTTGGAAAGCCCATTCGGCACTCTCGGAATATTCTGACTCTAACTTTGCGGCCTGATCATGGCCAATCTCTAAGAGCACAGTCCCCCCGGGGGCGATCCTAACTGCTGCCTGACGAAGTAATTCACGAACCAGTAGAAGTCCGTCGGGGCCGCCGTCAAGTGCTGAAACGGGTTCATATTTCTGCACGGTTGCGTCTAACCCGGCGATGTCCGATGTCGGAATGTAAGGCGGGTTAGAGACGATAAAATGTGGCCTCTCATCATCCTTTAAAGGCTCTAGCAGGTTACCGTTACGAACCTCAATACGATCCTGAAAACTGTGTTTGTGGATGTTTCGGCTCGCAATTTCCAACGCTTTCGTGCTTTTGTCGATCGCAATAAACCGGGCTGTTGCGTGGTGTCTGACACACGCCACTGCAATGCAACCACTTCCTGTGCCAACATCTACGCAAAGTGGCGATTCCAGATCTCTGGCAAGCTCCAGAAAAGTCATGACTAGAATTTCGGTGTCGGGCCGAGGGATCAAAACGTCTGGGCCGACCTCAAAATCCAACGAATAAAATTCCTTGTGGCCTACCAGATATGCCACTGGTTCGCCTGCTGAACGCTTTTTGACCAGCGCGCGGAACGTCGCACGTCCTAGCCCACCGACTTCCTCGTTGATGTTCATGTAGAGCTTCACACGCTGCCAGTCGAGGGCCTTTGCAAGCAGAATTTCCGACTCCAGCCTCGGGCTATCCGAGCCATGGCGGGTCAAGAAATCGGTCGTCCAGCGCAGGAGTCGACCAACCGTCCAAACCTCTTCCTCAGCTTGATCTGGTGTCATAGCTCACCACCAAATTGCTCGCGACGGTCGTGGTCGATCAAGCCCATTGTCAATGGGTCCATATCGCCCAGAACGATTCGGTCGAGGTTATAAAGAGTCAGCCCGATCCGGTGATCGGTCATCCGGTTCTGAGGAAAATTATAAGTCCGAATCCGCTCGGAACGATCCCCTGAGCCGATTAGTCCGCGTCTGGCTTCCGCCCGTTCGACATCGACTTTGGTGCGCAATTGGTCGTAGATACGGCTGCGAAGGATCCGCATCGCCTTGGCCTTGTTTTTATGCTGGCTGCGTTCGTCGCGACAGTTCACAATGACACCAGTCGGCAAGTGCGTGATGCGCACGCCCGACTCCGTCTTGTTCTGGTGCTGCCCGCCTGGGCCACCGGCTCGCATGGTATCCACCTGAAGGTCTTCCGTGCGAATTTCCACTTCCACTTCTTCCGGCTCGGGCAGAACGGCGACTGTGGCCGCTGAGGTGTGGATTCGGCCCTGAGTTTCGGTGACCGGTACTCGCTGAACCCGGTGCCCTCCACTCTCAAACTGAAGGTTTCGGAGGGCTCCCTCGCCGGTCACGCTGAACGAGGCTTCGCGAAAGCCACCGAGTTCGGTCGGTTCGATCTCTAGGGTTTCGAACTTCCAGCCCTTGATTTCACAATATCGGCGATACATGTCGAAAAGGACACGGACGAAGAGGGCAGCTTCATCACCACCGGTGCCGGCCCGAATTTCGATGATCAGGGCGCCGTTACGATCGGCTCCAACCTGGGCATCGTAGACCAGATTTCTGAGGGTCGCGATGGCTTCTTCCTGCTTGCCCCTGAGTTCTTCAATTTCCTGCTGGGCATATTCCCGAAGTTCTGAATCTAGTTCAGCTTCAGCCATGGCTTCGGCTTCTGCTATGCGGCTATTGATATCAAGATAACGGCCATACGGCACGGCCAAACGGGCCAACGAGCCACGTTCGCGTGCGAGGGTGGTAATTTTGGCAGGATCGGTGGCGTTGACAGGGTCAGCAAGAGCGGCATCAAGTTCATTAAAGCGTCGCCAGTCGGCTTGGAGCCGATCCAGAATCGTCGCAGGCTCTTTTGCTTTTTCAATCCCTTTTGCCATAATCCCGAGTCGCCAGCTTATTTTCCGTAAAGGCTTTGGTCCATGAATGATATGAAGAGAATCAAGTCATTGGACAGCGGTGTCAGACAGTGGCTGTAAACCAAAAAACAGGCCGCACTTGTAGAAGGCGACCTGTTTCTGTGATCGAACGATAGTGGCATTCCGGTATGAACCAACCCGGGATGCCTGGATTCGATTTATTCGCTGGCTGGGGCTGTGCCAGCGGCAGCGGCGGCTTCGTCGGCCTTCTTCTTTTTCGAACCGTAGTTGTTGCCGAATCGCTTGTTGAAGCGGTCGATACGGCCGGCGGCATCCAGGAAGCGGTTGCCTGCACCGGTGTAGAACGGGTGGCTGGCCGATGATACGTCGAGAACGAACATTGGGTATTCGTTGCCGTCTTCCCAGGTCGTCTTCTGGTTGGTACGAACCGTAGACTTGGTCAGGAAGCGGAAACCGCAGGATGTGTCCGAGAACACAACTTCGCGGTAGTTCGGGTGGATGCCTTTTTTCATGGTTCGGCCAGGTCTATTGATATTGATAGTTGTCACAGGCGACGCGGAGGCAACGGTGCCCCTGAACATCATCCAGCTTTTTTCTTCGCCGCTCTGGTTGAAGACAATTATTATATCGTCAGTTCGATCCGAATGCCAGTCCTTTTTGTCATGACGGCCGAGCTTTTTTGAATTGGGCCAAATTGGCCCTGTGATTCTGAGGTCAGGCAGAACGTCGTCTTTTTCGGCTAAACTCTGTTCTGTGATTAAGATATGATCAAACAAAAAGAGCCTAGCCAGATTGGCTACGCTCTTTTCAAGGTCTTTGTCAATATTGCCGGAGCCAGTCGTCAGGGTTATCGGATCAAACGACGGGCTTTGGCGATGGCCGACGTTTTGAGGATGGTGTTACCGAACGGGACAGCCGTCAAGAAATTCGATGGTTTGCCAACATTGGCTCCATCGAGTGGAGTACCGGTTGACGAAACGAGTCCCGTCGAAGTCACACCCAGAACGGTCATCCGAATCTGACGCGTGTTAATCGAATGGGGCTGATAAGGTGTGACCAGAACGGAGTTTGTGGTTGGATTATAAACGGCAGATTGTGCTCCCACCGTTTTGTCGTCGGGCGTTCCGAACTTATTGTCTTTGCCAGGGAAAGTGAAATAGTAGTTCGAAGCATTGGCAACGGAAGTGCCGTTCATCGGTTGATCAAATGTCAGTCGAACGTTGATACGACGCCCTGCGACAATTCTCTGAACCGTAGTAACACGCGGAGCAGGGCCTGGAACAACTGAGGTTGGTGGAACAACAATTGGAGGATCTACAGGCGGAATGACTACAGGAGGAGGTTCAACGTTTGTGCCACCTCCTCCACCACCTGTTGGAGCGGCAGTAACGGTGAGATTCGCTGATGCTTGATTATTGGCAGGCTGGATATCCGTCTCATTCAGAGTCACGGAGCTACCCAATGCGAAGGTTCCGGTTTGTGTCGCAGTCATGATGACGGTGACAACTTGTGATACGCCTACATTTAAGGATGCGTAATTTGAAGTGACGACGTTATTCTGAATGGTCAAGCCGGCAGGCGATGTGGATGTGATGGTGAAACCGTTTGGAATCACGATGGTTACAACCACATCAGTGGCGTTGCTTGTGCCTTGATTGACAACCGTGGTGGTGACAGTTGTGGAATTATTGATTACCACAGAGGCTGGACCAGCACTCATCGAAATCGCGAGGTCTGTTGGAGCCGGTGTGACTTGTACAAATCCACTGATTTCCGAGGTGTTTCCCTTGGTATCGCTGGCAATTGCCGTCACTTTCTCACTCAGTTCAAGCCGATAATTGGTGACGAATTTAAAGTTGGCCACTCCATCACCATCGGTGGTTACATTGATGTAACCAAGGTATGATCTGCCTTGCGCAGGATTCAGATTCTGGCTGACTGGATTGGTGTAAACCTGGATTGAGAGAATCGTGTTGGCTGCACCTTGGTAATTCCCCAGAATTGTGGTGCTTGAGGCACTTGACTGAGCCGATGTCAGGTTCGGGTAATTGATATTCTCGTTTGCACCACGATCTGAATCGTCTTCATCATTTGGAGTTGACCCATCATAATTCAGGTCAATTCCGAGCTTGACGTTGTTGTAATATTCGTTGGCGTAAAGGGCGTTGAAATTTCCGGAAACCACAGCGACACCGTTATCACCATTACTGGCGATAAAGTTTTGCTGAATCAGGTTGCCGGAAGCGTTGTCGCCAATCGTGACACCGTTGCCTTTGTTGCCGAGATTGACTTCGAGGCCCTGAAAGTCGATCCGCGAGAATCCGATGACATTATTGATCACCTGATTCGTGAATGGAGGTGGTGCAAGAGTGGAATTTCCAGGCTGAGGGCCCCAGATCACAACTCCATCGCGACCATTGGCGGCGATGATGTTTTGACCGCTGGGATTGGTCAGGAATTCGCCCGGCTGAACCGGAGGAACGGGAGGGGCAGGTAATGGGTTTGGATTGGGCTGAGTAGGAGTTTCCACACCAATCAGAATGCCAATGGAGTTTGTCAGGTTAATCCCATCCTGGCCATTCGGCAGGGCATGGATACCTGTACGATCGACACCGATTTTATTGCCTTGAATTGCCCCGCCTGTGACATTGATAAAGACAACTCCGCTCGAATCATTTCCAGAAATGATATTTGTATCGGATTCATTAATTCCGCCGATTTGAATATTACCGCTATTGCGGGCAACGATCCCAGCAGAGCAGTTCTTCATGGCCATGAGGCCATCGAAATCAACGCCGATGTGTGAGCCTTGAATCACGACGTTATTGGAATCGACGATTTCAATACCTGAGCCTGTGAAACCACCGATCGCCAGGCCTTTGATCGTCGTGGTAGACGATGTTGCAATGGCACCGGTATTAATCAAAAATCCATAGGCATTTGGTGTAGGCGTGAAATAAAATGGCGGATTGGTGCTGATATCGCCAAGATATTCACCGTTGATCTGAATCACCGGGGTGAGTTCGGAGGGGTTAAAGCCAGGTTGACTTGTACCGTCAATCAGGACGAAATCGGTAATGGCAGGGAGCGGAATATTCGAGGTGATATTAATGGTCTGACGGCCACCGGAACCGAGATTAAAATCAATCGTATCGAAGCCGGGGTTACCGTTGGCTTGAATAATGGCCCAGGCGAGAGTATTCGGGGTGGTTTCATCGCTACCGAAATCCGAGACGGTAAATGTCGCCAGCAATTGCTTCTGCTCAAGCGACTCAACAGCCCCTCGCCACTGATGGCGGGCTCTGCGTGCAGTTTGGCTGGAAGTCTTGGACCAAGATTCAGTTCGATAGTTCATCGGTCTCGTCGCTCCCGGTTCATAACCGCGGATTCTGGCGGTTACTGGAATACTTGTGCGTGTTTATGGCTCTTCACCACGTTTTTCTCCTCCTTGCCCATACCCATTCAATCGCGGCGCGCATTCCCTGCACATTCTTAAGAACAACTTACCCCATTGTTCCATTTTGTCAAAATCGCGTGCCTCAGATTGATAGTGCATCATTGCATGCATGCATTCTATCGTTTGAGGAATTCGGGTGTCAAGTCGGCAAAATCGGAAGTCTCACGCCATACCGAATTCTCATAGGTGTCACGTGTCTATTAACTGTGAAGGATGAATCCAGGTGTGGTCGATATCCTAATTATTGCTCCAAGTCCCTCTGATCAGTTTCTATCCGCTCAGATCCGTTTCTGACCGTTGCTGAAAATTACTCAAAACTATGTGTTAAAGCATTGTGCTAAAATTCTTTATGTTGATCTAAAAAGCGGCTTCAGTGCGACAGGTATGGCCACAAAGAGACAGGTCGCAACCCTTGAAACCGTTAGAACGGGTTATGCCAGATACTCGTGCGTGATTTTCGCCGATATCGCTTCGTCAGTTTCCTATCAACTAATCAAAGATTTGAAAAACGCTCAAGTTTTTGTGAAACCGGCGTCGAAAGAAAAAAGTTGGCTTGCCAATTTCTGAATTTTTGTTAAGTTTCCCGCTATAGTGCGATTCCATGCGGAGTCGCTTTCATGATCCGTGGCGGCAAGGAGGCTACCATGAGCGTCTCATCACGTTCAACTGACAATTCTGTGGTTCGCTGGATCCTGCCTGCCGGTGGCCTGGCTATGGCTGCCCTTGCGGCGGGCGTTTTTTGGTTCGGGCGTGCGGAGAAGCCGAAAGCCTCGGCCAAGGCACCTGCTGCCATCGCTCCAGCGATTGCTGCAACCACTCAAAAAAATCTTGAAACCGTTTCCCTCGATGGACTTGCGGATCTGATCCGTAAGGGCCAGGTCTCGGCTCTTGGAATGGCTTATCAACGGTCCATGGAAATGCCCAATCGGCCTGAAGTCACTCCACCGGCTCCTACAACGGCCGATATCGCCAGTTGGAAACGTGTGATGCAGGCCACTTCCGAATCGGTCGGTTCGTTTGAGCCTGAGGCTCGAAAAATTGCCATGAAAATGGCCGGCCGGATGCTTGTTCTGCTGGGCCGCGACAACGTTGCTGCGACATGGTCTGACCTGCTCGATCCCGTGCGGGAAACGCTTGTCAAAGGCACCACCGACAAAGAATGCGAAGTGCGCGCTGCCGCAATTGACCAAGTGGCCGTGGTCTGGAACTGGGTTCCCGGGCGTGACATTTTCACGGTTGAGCGGAACACTCTGGCGGCCTGGAAGGGCGGGATGCTGCAACTGGTCCAGCCGTTCCTGAAAGATACAGAAATTCCGGCCCGATTGGCTGCCATGCGTTGCCTTTCCAATTTGCCGATCGACCAGGCTGCGTCGCCGGCTCTGGAATTGATGAAAGATAAAGAGCCGTTTGTCAGGGCAGAAGTGATCCGCTATTTCGCACTCAGATCAGGCATGATTTCTGACGAACAACTGCTTGGCCTGCTGTATGACGATCAGCAGGTGGTGCGAGGGTCGGCTGAACTGGCTTTGAAAGCGCGAGGCCTTTCGCAGGTCCAAATCTCTCTGGGCAAGATGATTGTGAGCACGGATCCAACCATTCGCGTTTCGGTGATTGGCAAGCTGGATGAATCTGTTGATGTGGACGCCGGTGTCTGGCTGGCCCGATTGGTCGAAGATTCGGACGCATCTGTCAGGCTGAGAGCTGTTGAGGCGATCGCCAAACGCAAGGTCAGCGTAGATTTGATTCGTCGCTTGCAGGTGATCTCGGAAAAGGATAGCTCCGACGCCGTTCGCAAGTCGGCTGAAAAGGTCGTCAGATCACAATCGACAGCCTCCAATGGAGCGGCTCAGTTGCCACCTCTGCCAGGCTCTGCGAAATCAGCCAGTGCAACGATCCGGGCCAACTGAGAATCACTCATCTCAAGATTTTGATCGAAACTGAAATAACCGGGGCAAACGCTCCGGTTCTTTTTTTAGATGGTTTTACCGTTGGAATTCTAGGCCAATTGGCCTCTGATGCTGCACCAATCGCATCCGATCTGGTGACTATCATGTTTCCAGAATGATGTGAAACTTGATAGATTCAGTAATCCACAGATTCAATGCGGATGAAATCTCGAGAAAGTGTGCGGAGTCTGTCGCCGATGATCGAAGTCAGCCATCTCTCGAAAGTTTTTGAAGATTACAAGCGGGGGCCCGTGGCGGCCGTCAATGATGTGACATTCTCGTGTCACCCAGGCGAAATCTTTGGCCTTCTGGGCCCGAATGGGGCGGGCAAGACCACCACTTTAAGGATGCTATCCACGGTTCTGAGACCCTCATCGGGCAGGGCCTCGATTGCCGGCTTCGACGTGGTCAAGCAGCCTCAGCAAGTGCGAGAAAACATTGGTTTTATGTCGAATGCGACAGCGATTTACGACCGCTTGACGGCATGGGAAACAGTCGAGTTTTTTGGCAAGTTGAATGGGATGCCCAAGCCTCTGCTCAAAGAGCGTATGGAAGAGATTTTTGAGTGGCTTCAGATGAACTCGTTTCGCGACCTGCTCGGCAGCAAGCTCTCGACAGGCATGAAACAGAAGGTCTCGATTGCCCGAACGATCATTCACGACCCTCAGGTCCTGATTTTTGATGAGCCCACAAGCGGCCTCGATGTTCTGGTGGCTCGCGTTTTATTGCAGAAAATTCGGGAGTTGAAGGATCGTGGCAAGACGATCATCCTTTCCACGCACTCGATGCACGAGGTCATGAGGCTCTGCCAACGTGTGGCGATCATCCACCGAGGCAGCGTTCAAGCCATGGGAACGATTGACGGACTGCTTGCCGAAAATGGCCAGAAAGACTTGGAAGACCTCTTCTTCCACCTGGTGGACAAAGCCGATGCAGCGGCTGAATTGAATGCAAAGGTGGGGGTCTGAAAGAATCATGAGCAAATCCATTCGCCCATCAATTGTTGGCTCGATATTCCGTCGTGAATTGCTCGACATCCTGCGGGATCGTCGCACGATCTTCATGATGATCATCTTTCCTGTCCTGCTTTATCCGCTGATTGGGATCGTGGTAAGCCAGCTTGCGATCGCGTTTCAGGAGAAGCCCCGCCAGGTCGTGGTGGTCAATGCTCAGGCACTGCCCGGCGAGCCGGCTTTGTTAAGCCCTGATAAGACGCGGTTTGATGTGAAACTTTATGGCAGGCCCGATGATGCCAACCGCTTGCAGATTCAGTTGGCTGACAAAAATTCGCCCTGGATGGACACCGAAAAGCGTGGCCTGATGCTTCGCGAGGGCGTGGCAGACGTGGTGGTGATCGTGCCTGACGACCTTCCGAAAAGCATTGAGGAAGGCAAGGCAGGGAACTTGGAAATTATCTACAACTCAGCCGACGACCGTGGCCAGCTGGCCTATGGGCGTGTGCGGGACATTGTGGGCCGATGGAACGAGCTGGTTCTGGCCAAGCGGTTGAAGGCCGATGCAAAGTCAGCCGATTATGCCAATCCGATCCGTGAGAAGGTCCGCGATGTGGCCACGGCACGCGAATCGAGTGGGCAGTTGTGGTCGCGCATGCTGCCATTTTTATTGGTTCTGATGAGCCTCACAGGCGCGTTTTATCCGGCGATCGACCTGTGTGCCGGTGAAAAAGAACGTGGGACGATGGAGACCCTCCTGATCAGTCCAGCCCGCCGGACAGAGATTGTAGCAGCCAAGTTTCTAACCATTCTGACCAGCAGTCTGGTCACTGCGGCGATGAATCTGATCAGTCTGGCCCTCACAAGCTGGCAGTTGCTGGGTCAGCTGGGTAAATCGGCAGGGGCCCAGGGTGGCGGAAATCCGGCACTGGCAGCGCTCTCATTGCCATCGCCGGGCGTGATGATTCTGGCGTTTTTCATCTTGATCCCGATCGCAGCCTTTTTAAGCGCCATTTGCCTGGCATTGGCCGTCATGGCACGAAGCACGAAAGAGGGACAGTATTATCTCACGCCCGTACTGATGCTGGCCTTTCCCCTGACATACATGACATTGGTGCCGGGCGTGGAACTCTCTCCAGTCTATTCGCTGATCCCGCTCACCGGCACATGCCTGCTCCTGAAAACTGTGCTGGCTGGCCGAATTGATCAAGCCTTGCCCTATGCTCTGCCAGTGCTTCTACCCACGATGGCCTATGCATGGATGGCGTTGAGATGGGCTGTGAGCCAGTTTGAAAGTGAATCGGTGCTCTTCCGAGAGGCCGAACGGTTCGATCTCAAGAGCTGGTTCCTCTGGAACATACGTAACAAGACCAACCGCCCCACGGCCGATCAAGCAGCGATGTGCTTTGTCCTGATGCTCGTCTCAGGCTGGTTTGCTGGCCCTTTGATCAACCAGATTTTCTCACCTGATGGCCAGATCTCGACCGTCAGTTTGATCGTCAACCAGTTCGTCGTGATCGGTCTCCCACCGATCCTGCTGGCCCTGTTATTGTCGAAAAATCCACGTCAGGTGCTCCGGCTGGTGCCATCGGTGGATAAGAGGTACTTGATCCTCGGGCTGCTGTTCCCAATGGCTCTACACCCTTTGATCACAGAGCTTTACGCCGTGGTGGAATTCTATCTGCCGATGTCGGATACGATTAAAAAACTGTTCGGGGGAGTGGGTCGCGACGACGCCTTAATCATGAGCCTGCTGGCCGTGGCTGTCATGCCTGGCCTGTGCGAAGAGCTGGCCTTTAGGGGCTGGATTTTCTCAGGCCTGCGCACCAACAACAAGCCCTGGGCGACGATTGTGATCTCGTCGGTCCTGTTCGGAGTGATGCACGTTTTGATGAGTGCTTATCAGCAATTCTTCCACTCCACCGTTTTGGGCCTGGTGCTCGGATTGCTCGCCATTCGCAGTGGCAGCCTCTGGCCGAGCGTGATCATGCACATCACAAACAATGCCATGGCCGTGACATTTGGCTTTTGGGGAAAGAATTCTCCGTCCACAGCCGGCTGGCTGTTCAGTGATCCGGAATCGTTGCGATATCGCTGGCCGCTTGTCGTGATTTCGATACCTGCCATCATCGCCCTGTTCATTTGGTGTTATCGCATGCCGGCGGTGGCTTTGGAGACAGATGATACGGAATTGGAAGTTGCGGAATGAGCCCCAGAGAAGGCCCTGTTTTAACTCTAGCGGCTCGATGGCTGTTTCCGGTCGAGGGTGATCCGCTTGAATCGGCCTGCATCGACATCAGGGGCGGCCGAATTGTTGCGATTGGACCCCGCGAAGGGCGGCTGATCGACATAGATTATGGCAATGCCGGGATCATTCCAGGGCTTGTCAATGCACACTGCCACCTGGAGTTAGAGCCATTGGAAGACGATGGCTGGAAGCTGGGCGATGAGCCCCAGAATGAGGTGGAGTGGCTCAAGCAGGTGGTGAAGCAGAGGTGGCTGACGGATCCTGAATCTTATGCCGAAACGGCCATCAAAAACGCCTCGCAATTGGTCAAATTCGGTACCACACTCGTTGCGGACATTACAACAGCCGGAGCCAGCGGTCCAGCCTTGGTAGAGACACCGATCCGGAGCGTGATCTTTGCGGAAATGATTGGCCTGAAACGGCTGAGGGCCATGACCACGAACGAGGCGGCCTGGGCTTGGGTCAATGCTGTGGAGCCGGCCCTGAAGCGTGACAAGCCTACGGACGGCAGTTTCCGCCAGCGGATTGGGCTGTCGCCACATGCTCCATATTCAACAGCTGGATGGATTTATCATCAGGCGGTTGGGTCAGGCATGCCACTGACAACCCATCTGGCCGAGATGCCTGAAGAGCTGGAGTTGCTGGAGCAAGGGACAGGTCCATTGAAGGACTTTCTGGACGAGATTGGAGCATGGCCGGGCCTGGAGGAGTGGAAGCCGATTGGTCACAAGCCGCTGGATTATGTAAGGCACAAGGATCTAAGGGGTGCCGACTGGCTGATTGCGCATGGCAATTATCTTGATCAAAAGGACTTGTGGCAGCTTTCGCCAGCCGCACTCAAGCCAAATCAAAGGGTGGCAGTGGCATATTGTCCACGGACAGCGCACCGGTTTGGGCATCGGAACCATCCGTTCAGGGGACTTCTGGAACGTGGTGCGATTGTGTGTCTTGGGACGGACAGCAAGGCATCGAGCCCGAATTTGTCGATTCTAGACGAAATGCGATTCCTCAAGTCTCAGAATCCAGATTTGGCCGGCAGCCTGATTTTGGCTATGGGAACCTTGTTTGGAGCATGGGCACTGCGGGCAGACGAATTTTGCGGTAGTTTAAAGATAGAAAAGAAGGCCGATCTGGCCGTGGTGGCGTTGCCGAATCAGGAAGAGGGGAATACTGACCCTTACAGCTTGATTTTCAATTCCGACTTGCCTGTGGTGGCCACATGGCAGGATGGCGAACTGGCATTTGCGATGCATTGAGATGGGGATGCAAACGGGTTAATTCAGTTCGTTTCGTCAGAATCACCAGGGCTGTTCCATCATCGATGCAATTTGTTCAGCCATTTTCTGGCAGGCTTTTTGATAGGCTGACATCGACGTATCGCCGAACTCAGGGCTGAATGTGACGGTCTCTCTGAGCGTCACGGTTCCTACGTCTTTGGGGTTGCCGCTTGGGTGCCTGTTATCCGTCCAGCGGACACTGACTACGAGATCTGCCGAAAGTTGGCGCGGTAGATTCTGGGGGTTTTCCACCACCAGGTTTTTATCGGCAAAGGTCACTTCCCCTGTGAGCGAACTGTCGGCTCCGTCAGGGGTTCCCACCACTTTGTAGGGCGTTCGTTTTTCGATCTCTTTGGCAACGGCTTCCGTGAGCATCAAGTTCAGGTCGCGCCGGAAGGTGAGCGAACGGAAGATGGGTATATAAACCGTTCGGATTTCGTTGTTATATGGAGGGCGTACCGAATAACCACAACCTGCGAATCCAGCCAGCGCCAGACCGCCTAAAGATGCCAGCAAGCTTCGTCTATGAAAGGCTTTAAGCGAGCATGGTTCGGAGAGTTGTGGTGCGTGTTCGGTCGTCATGCTCATGTCATGGTCCCATCATGCCGTTGATGCCGTTCATGCCGTTGGCTGCGCCGGATGAACCTCGATTGATCGACATCTGGTCGGCGGCACCAGGCTGGGTCATGATCTGCGAAGGGGCTGTGAACTTGCGTGGCATTTTGGCGACATCCACCATCATGGTACGCGACTTTTCAGCCCAGCTGCTGTTCGGATACTTCTGAATCACCTTGCCGAGATAGAACTCAGCCGCCATGGCCTTACCGGTCCGGCGATAGTAATCGCCCACCAGAAACGCCCGTTCAGCTTCTTGGTCGGTGATCAGATCGAGCATGTGATAGAGCCGTTTTTGCTCGTCACGAGGTCTATCCGGATAGGCTGCCAGGGTTTGCTGGATCAGTTCGCGAGCTTTATCGAGGCTTTGGGAGTCGTATTCAGGGCCGATGTACGCATTGACTTTGGTCAGGATGGCTTTTTCCTGAGCTTCCCGGAACATGGGGCTCTTGGGAAAGTCGCTCAGGAACTGGTCGTAATAGACGGATGCCGTGTCGTAATCTTTGGCGTCGAAATAGGTGTCAGCCAAAAGCAGGGTGGCATCGTCAGCCAATGGGCCGGTGGGGTCGTGGTGCCGCACATGTTCGAGTGCTGCTATGGCATGGCCGCGCACGTCGAGGCTTGGGAGTAGTCCTGAAAGTCTTGCGTACCAAGGGATTCTTTCTGGAGGGACTGGTAAATCGCTGGCGAGCTCAGCTGAAGTTGGAACGGAATCAGGGGTCGTTCCGGAGGTCTGTTTGACGGCTGGATCTTTGGCTTTATCGGCAGGCGAAGAGTTGTTGGGCGTGGGTGTCGTTGGTGGCAAAGCGGGCATCATCAGTTGAGGCCCTTTGTCACGATATCCACCGGGAGTCATGCTGACAGATGTTTCTTCGCGAAGGTTGGGCACTGTCATGCCTGAGGCGGCCAGCCATTGACGCGA
>Ga0208720_1000114_pt1 | contig 21434 bp, 14 predicted proteins | sample LakMenEpi20Apr10_FD_150716 | JGI IMG/M metagenome (GOLD analysis project Ga0208720, IMG submission 150716) | Freshwater microbial communities from Lake Mendota, WI - 20APR2010 deep hole epilimnion (SPAdes) | ecosystem: Environmental > Aquatic > Freshwater > Lake > Epilimnion/Euphotic zone ...
CTGTTCCTTACTGGAGGCCGCATGAACCTTTGCCAGTCATCGAAATTATGGATACCCATCTTTAGAAAAACGAGTCTCTGCTGGGTCCAGAAATTTGCGAAGATTCTCACCAATTTGAACAGTTCGCTTGCAATCGAATCACCAACTCATTAATATAGTAATGTGTTGATGGAGATTACAGTCTCTTCACACAACCAACTTTCGGGCACTTCGACTCGGAAATTCCCCCCAATCATACTTGCTGTTGCGGTCCGTTGAGCCAGTAGTGGCATATTCAGGGGTATTCTCGATTCTTTGCGTGGCAAACGAAGTTGGTCTGGTCGCAATTCGAATTTCCTTGAATTTCGGCGATCACGACGGTGAAATCTTTGGAAGGCATTGGCACTGATGAAGCGGCTGCGAGACACGAATTATGGTACCGGTAGCCCTTCTGGCGAGGGTCATGGCGGCCGCCGTCTTGAGAAACGTACAGATCGCCGGAGAAACCGAAAAGCTCCTACCAGGCCGATCCGGGTTCTCGGAATTGTTGGAGGCATGGGGTCAGGCAAAAGCCGTGTCGCGCAGCTGCTTGCCAAACGCGGAGCCACTGTGATCGATGCCGATTCCGTGGGTCATGCCCTGCTCGACCAAGGCCCTGTTCAGGAAACACTTGTCCGAAAGTTCGGGACAGACATCCTCGGCCCTGACCTGGGCGATGGCACGCGTCAAATTGATCGACGCGCTCTGGGTGCAATTGTGTTTGCGAACGATGACGCTCGCAAAGCCCTCGAAGAATCACTCCATCCGCGGATGCGCACGACATTTGAGCGAGTGATTTCAAGGCTCTCCCGGCAAGTCTCTCCAAAGCCCGGCGCTTTGCGACTGCCCCCGCCTATCGTTGTTCTGGACGCCGCCGTTTTATATGAAGCCGGCTGGAACGACCTCTGCGACATGGTGGTTTTTGTCGATGCGCCGCGTAAGGACCGAATCAAGCGGGTGAAGCTCCAGCGCGACTGGACGCCTGACGAAATGGATCGCCGCGAGGTTGCCCAATGGCCACTGGAATTGAAGAAAAACCAGTCGCAGATTGTCATTAAAAATCCTGACAGTGAAGATGATGTGGCTCTTGAGAAAGAAGTCGATCGGATTTGGGCACGTCTCAATCCATCCACCAAAGCTGCTCCAGCCGTGCCGAGGCCCAAAACAGCGGCCCCTGATTACAGCCACCTGATTGAAGACGAGATCGAAGAACTCTCCCCTGAAAGACCGAAACAGAGAAGATCGGGCGGTAGACCTCCGCGACCACCTCAAAAATAATCGTGCGGCATGAGCCATCCAGTGGATGACAACGATGATGGAATACGAATCCACCGTTCTGGTCACCTGACACGACTTCGCATTAATTCCGCGTTTCCGTTCTGACTGCGAGAATTCAGCCCATGTCCGACGACTCGTTTAACCGCAAAGACAACCCACCGGCAAGCCCTTCCCGACGAGTATCGGCAGGCTTGCCGGAAGAATCCACGGCTGATCCCGATGGCAATTCATCCGCCCCATCGTTCGCAAAGCAAGTCCGATTCAGGGAGCGAAGCGTTCCCGAATCAAGCCTTGGCCTGAAGGGACGAATGGGGGCTAAGGGACGTGGTCGTGGGCCTTCAAAAAGTCAGACACCCGAGCCTGCGCCGACCATCGCCCAGCCACCTTCAGCCTACTCAAACGATACGGATTCTGAAGCATCTGTGGACGAAGAACCAGCGACTTCTGCCGATCCACTCACGGCAGATGTAAGTGCGGCCTCTGTCAGGCCAAGCCCCAAGTCTTCGGTTTCGATTCCAACCAGTTCCTCAATTATTGGTATGGATGAAGAGGAGCTTGACGAGGTCGATGCTGGTTTTCAGGAACGTGCTGAGGAACTCAAGCGCAATGAGTTCCAGCTCACGGAACTCCAGAAGATGACCATGCCCCAGCTGATCACAACAGCCCGGACTGAGGGTCTGCTTGAGTTCTTGGGGTTGAAGAAGCAGGACTTGATCTTCCGGATCCTCAAAGAACGCCTCAAGCAGAACGGCTTGATGTTCGGCGAAGGTACGCTTGAAGTTCTGCCCGACGGATTCGGCTTCCTGAGGAGCCCTGATTACAACTATCTCCCCTGCCCTGACGATATTTATGTCTCGCCCAGCCAGATACGCCGGTTTGGGCTGAAAACAGGTGCAACCGTTGCCGGTACGATTCGTCCTCCGAAGGAAAATGAGCGATATTTCGCACTCCTGCGAGTGGACGCGATCAATTTTGAGCCGTCTGAAAAGCACGCGGAAATCGTACCCTTCGAAGAGCTGACCCCGCTCCACCCGCAAACCCGACTTTTCATGGAGACTCCCAAGACTCCGGACATCAACATGCGTGTCGTGGATCTCGTCAGCCCGATTGGCAAAGGTCAGCGGGGGATCATTGTCGCCCCGCCGCGGACTGGCAAAACGATCCTCTTGCAGAAGATTGCCAACAGCGTTCTGACCAACCATCCGGAATGCTATGTGATGGTTCTGCTGATCGACGAACGGCCGGAAGAAGTGACGGATATGGAACGATCCGTGCGTGGCCCTTATGCCGAAGTGATCAGCTCCACGTTCGACGAACCTGCCTCAAGGCATATTCAAGTCGCCGAAATGGTGATCGAAAAAGCCAAGCGGATGGTCGAATACGGTAAAGATGTGGTCATTCTGCTCGACTCCATCACGCGTCTGGCTCGTGCTTATAACACAGAGGCGCCACACTCTGGCAAAATCCTGACCGGTGGTGTGGACGCTTCAGCCCTCCAAAAGCCGAAGCGGTTTTTCGGTGCGGCACGGAAGATGGAAGAGGCCGGCAGCCTGACCATACTGGCGACAGCTCTGGTGGAAACCGGCAGCCGGATGGACGACGTGATCTTTGAAGAGTTCAAGGGCACGGGTAACATGGAGCTGCACCTCGACCGCCGATTGGTTGAGAAGCGGGTCTGGCCAGCGATTGACATCAACAAGTCGGGCACGCGCCGCGAAGAGTTGCTGATGGATCCTGAAGAACTCCGCCGGGTCTGGATTTTGAGACGAGTTCTCAACGACATGAACCCGGTTGAAGCCATGGAATTACTCACCGGCCGGATGAAGAAAACCAAGTCGAACGCCGAATTCCTGCTGGCCATGAACTTGTCGTAACTCCAGTGGCTTTCAATCACAACGAGCCCCAAAACCTCAGGTCGATCATCTCACCATGCAAAATATGAACATCCTGGAAGGCGATCTCTCACCACCACCGGGCCGGTTTGCCATCGTCGTGGCCCGGTTCAACCAGATGGTTACCGAACCTTTGCTGAACGGCTGTCGCGACCGGTTCGCCCGACTCGGAGTCTCGCCTGACCGACTCGACGTGGCATGGGTTCCAGGCTCGTTCGAGATCCCTCTCGTTGCCCGAAAACTGGCCGAAACCCGCCAGTATTCCGCCGTAGTCTGTATCGGCTGCGTGATTCGAGGCGAGACATCGCATTATGACCACGTCGCTGGCCAAGCTGCAGCTGGTGTCATGCAGGCTTCCACTCAGACCGGAATTCCTGTGATTTTTGGTATTCTGACCACCGAAACGGTCGAACAAGCCCTGAATCGGGCTGGCTTGAAGGCTGGCAATAAAGGCGCTGAAGCGGCTGAGGCTGCCGTCGAGATGGTCAACCTTCTGAACCTGATTCAGCCCGGTGGGACCACTATGAACACCACGGTTCCTGCCGGATTTGGTGTCGGTTCCGGTCGCTCCCAAGGTCGTTGAAAGGATTCACGCCATGTCCACCGCCCCTGTCAACATTCCGGCTGATTTCTATTTTCAACTCGAAAATCTGGCTCGTCGCTTCGATAATCTGCCTGGCAAGCTAAACGCCCCCGGTATCATGTGCGATATGGGGCCTGAGTATCGGCTCGTGAGTTCCTCAGACCTCGGCGGAACCCCAGACTGGCTCGATGTCAGGTGTGCCTGGTCTCCAGCAGGAATCGCCTTCGCTTTGGATTACAAAGGCTCAAAGAAAGTCGTACCAGGGCTGGTCAAATTAAACCTCTGGATCGACACCCGGAACACGCGCAACGTACACAGAGCCACTCGCTTTTGCCATCAATTCCGGCTTGAATTTGATCCAACGATCGTGATCGCCCGGAAGCGTGGCCCTAAAGAGTCCATGGCTCCAGGCGCAGAACCAAGCCAGATTCGCATCAACCGGGCCCTTGCAGATGCCCCTGTTGCGGATCGCGATTCGATTTTTACCGACCTCTCCACCAACGAACTCGGCGGCTTTCGGCTGGCCATTTTCTTCACCTCAGAAGCCTTGAACGGCTTCGACGTGGAAGTGAATCGGATGCTCGGCCTGGCCTATCGCATACAAGCCCCCGGACGCGACTGGCAAAGGCTCGGCCCTGGCCTGGAATTCCCGGTCGCCGAAGATCCTAGCCTTTGGACCGTTCTGGAACTTGTGGATTAAACCCGGCTGGAAATCGAAAAGTCAGGGGCGTCATGAATCACCATGGCGCCCCTCCTTATTTTATGCTCTCTCAGATATTCCGCTTCAGTTCCCAAGGCTCGCGATATGGCCTTGAAAGCATGGCCTGGGCTTCGTCGTCGCCCTGAATAAATTCACGTTCGGCATTCCAAAGCAGCTTTCTGCCAGTTCTGACGGCAATATTGCCCAAATGGCAAACCGTGGCCGATCGGTGTCCAATGGCCACATCGGCAATCGGCTTCTCACGGCTCTTAATACAATCCACCCAGTTCTGGAAGTGGTTATCGCTCACCGTCACCCGGCTCTCCTTCGGGATCTCGGCTTTGAGAATATCTGGATTCTTGTCGCAGGTGATCTTCGAACGGGTCACATAAAGATCGCCGTTGGCACCTTCAAAAACGACTCCACCAGGGGGCTGATCCTGGCCGGCAATCACCTTCAGGTTGCCTTCATAAGTGTATGTCACTTCGAACTTTTCAGGCACTTCGTACCAGTTGTCCTTATGGAACTGCCCCGTGCCGATAATCTCCAAGGGACCACTGTTGTCCATGTTGAGGGCCCATTGAACAATATCGAGATGGTGGGCTCCGAAATTGGTCATCTGACCGCCGGAGTAATCCCAAAAGAACCGGAAAAGATAATGGACATGCTTTTCGTTATAAGCCTTCTTGGGAGCAGGTCCGAGCCAGCGATCGTAATCCAGATTGGCGGGCGGGGTACTGTCAGCCACAGCTGGACCAGTGAAATTCACTCCAGGAATTCCCACTCGAATCCGCTCAATCCGACCAAGAAGCCCACTTCGGACAATTTCCACTGCCTGACGAAAGCGTTTGTCAGAGCGTTGCTGAGTGCCCGTCTGCACCACCCGATTATATTTACGAGCCGCCTCCACCATGGCCTGTCCTTCGGTCATAAACAGAGACAAAGGCTTCTCGCAGTAAACGTCCTTACCCGCCATGCAGGCTTCAATCGTAGGGATGGCGTGCCAGTGGTCGGGCGTTGTGACCACCACGGCATCGATCGACTTGTCGTTCAGAAGGACCCGAAAGTCTTTCTCAGCCTTAATCGGTTCTTTCTTTGAGTCTTGAACCAGCTTGGCGGCTTTGGCCAGAACATCGCTGTCTACATCGCAGACAGCGACCACATCAACGTTCTTGTTTTTGAGGAGTTCTTTGAGATTATTCGTACCCTGATTACGAACCCCGATATGACCGGTACGAACGCGATCATTCGCCCCAAAAGCCCGAGAGGGAATAATCGTGGGCATCCAGGCAGCGGCTGCACCGGCACCGGTGACTGCAAGAAACTGACGTCGGTTTGACTTCATCGGAAGCGTTCCAGAATTTATTGGTCGGACGGGAAATTGGAGAATCGTTTCATCAAGTTTCGCCGGAACCGGTGTCGTATGCAAGATACTTGAGGATCAGGCCGAAAATAAGTTCCGCATTTTAACCAAGCACACCGCGGCTGTTGTCTAGCCGGGCTTGGCGCTAGCCCCGGTTGGATTTGTTAATCGCCGAAACCGGGGGCTAGCGCCCTGCGGCTAGATTCAAACACCGAACTCAGGGCTAGCACCCTTCATCTAGCCGGGCTTGGCGATAGCCCCGGTTGGATTCCTAATTGGCCGAAACCAGGGGCTAGCGCCCTGCGGCTCTTGCTCCCTCAAGCCTGATAAATGGGGATGGTTTGCTTTCTGGTGTCTCCTCTGGATCCCAAAGATCACCGTCTCCAAAGTTTATGGATGTCCACAACTTGCCGGGTTTATGTTGATGTTTCTTCATTAGAATTGGTTTATAATGACCTACATACAGCAAATATCAAAGTCTATCTGGCCCCAACCTGTGGAACGTAGAATGCAACAAACTCAGAAATGCATGTCATGGAGTGTTCTGGCCAGCTTGGTCGGGCTCTGGTTTTCGTCCGTTTTTCAGGTTATGGCCGATGATCCCAAGCCTTCAGAAATTCAGTTCAATCGCGACATCCGACCAATCCTTTCTGACAACTGTTTTGCCTGCCATGGGCCTGATCCTAAGCATAGAGAGGCCAAGTTGAGGCTTGATGATCGAGATGCAGCCCTCTCTGCCGGAGTGATTCAGCCCGGTAAGCCGGAAGAGTCGGAAATCCTGGCCCGGATTCATAGTCAGGATCCCGAGGAACGGATGCCGCCTGAGAAGTCGAACAAGAAGCTGACCGATGCCCAGAAAGACTTGCTCAAACGCTGGATCGCCCAAGGAGCCCCTTATCAAAAGCACTGGGCTTACGAAAAGCCTGTAAAGCCAACGGTGCCGAAGGGTGTCAATGGAGTCGATTTTCTGGTACGCAAGCGACTGGCAGCCATTGGCCTGAAGCCCTCTCCACAGGCAGATCGCAGAACCCTGGCCCGGCGATTGTATTTCGACCTGATCGGCCTGCCGCCGACCCCTCAGCGGATGGAACAGTTTTTGACAGATGCCGACCCTAAAGCCTATGAAAGTCTGGTGGAAGCCCTTTTAAGTAACGCTCATCATGGCGAACGCATGGCCATCGGCTGGCTCGATATGGTCCGATTTGCAGACACCATTGGGTATCACAGTGATAATCCGCGTAATGTCTGGCCATATCGGGATTGGGTGATCAAATCGTTTAACGACAACAAGCGATTCGACCGGTTTACCACCGAGCAATTGGCCGGCGACCTGATGCACGATGCCGATCAGGAAACCCGTGTCGGTTCGGCCTTCAACCGGCTCCTCCTAACCACCGAAGAGGGTGGAGCCCAGCCCAAAGATTACGAATCTCGCAGCCTGGCCGACCGCGTTCGTGCCGTGGGTGCCGTCTGGCTGGGCCAGACCACCGGTTGTGCCCAATGCCATGACCATAAATTCGACCCGATTTCAACACGCAATTTCTATCAGCTTGGCGCATTCTTTGCCGACATCAAAGAGCCAAGCATAGGCAACCAAGGCTCTGGCATGCCCGTACCAACCCTGGAGCAGGCTGAAAAACTGGCATCACTTGATAAACAGCTTGAGTCGGCCCAAAAAGCGTTGGAAGCGATTGCCCCCAAGCTCGACGAAGAGCAGAAGACGTGGGAGGCCAATATCCTCAATGATCAAGCCGCTCTGACCAAGCTGGAACCTGATGCAAAAGCCTCAGCAGCGGTAAAAAAGGCAGCCCTGGCGTTTCTGGAGAATCTCAAAAAGCCGTCTGACAAGCGTACGGATATCGAGAAGAAGGTCCTGAGCGATTACTTCCGAGGCAGTGTGACAAAGCAGTTTCCCAAGGAGCGTAGCCTTGTAGGCGAGCTTCAGAAGCAAAAGGCTTCCCTTCTGGCCCAGACTCCAAAGTGCCTTGTTTCAGTGAAAGCCGACACTTTGCGAACCGTGCGCATTCAGCCGCGTGGAAACTGGCTGGATGAGTCGGGCGAGGTCGTGAAGGCGGCCTTTCCGGAGTATCTTCCCAAGCCGGATTTGAAAGGCCGTACGCCGGATCGACTTGATTTGGCGAAGTGGCTGGTCTCCAAAGAGAATCCGCTGACGGCTCGCGTTTTTGTGAATCGTCTGATGGCCCAATACTTCGGTAAAGGCCTCTCCAAGATGCTCGACGACCTTGGGACTCAGGGCGAACCGCCGGTCAATCCGGAGTTGCTCGACTGGCTGGCCTGTGAATTCATGGAAAGTGGATGGGATATCAGGCATATGGTACGAACCATTGTGACAAGCGAGACTTACAAGCAAGTCTCCACGTCATCGAAAGATCTTCGTGATCGCGACCCTGAGAATCGCGAACTGGCTCGCCAGACGCCCATGCGGATCGATGCCGAACTGGTTCGCGATAATGCCCTGTTTATCGGTGGCCTGCTGGACATGCACATTGGAGGGCCCAGCGTAAAGCCCTATCAGCCTGAGAATTACTGGGAGAACTTGAATTTCCCGATCCGCACTTACGATGCCGACACAGGCTCATCGCAATACCGGCGCGGCATGTACACCTGGTGGCAGCGTACATTTCTGCACCCAAGCATGCTCTCATTCGACGCCCCCAGCCGTGAGGAATGCACTGCCGAGCGGAACCGCTCGAACCTGCCCCAGCAAGCGTTGATCCTGATGAACGACCCGACTTATGTCGAAGCGGCCCGGAATTTCGCAGCCCGAATACTGAGGGACCTGCCAAAAGCGGATACGAATGAGCGTATCATTTGGGCATGGGGTCAGACGGTTCAGCGCAAGCCAACTCTGGGGGAACTGTCTACGACGACTAAACTGTTGGAGAAACAGTTGTTGACCTATCAGAACGACCTCAAATCTGCCGATGAGCTATTAAAGACAGGGCTTTCGCCAGTCCCTGCAGAGCTCAACAAGTCGGAACTGGCGGCTTGGACACATCTGGCACGCGTCCTTTTAAACCTTCATGAAACCATCACTCGCGAATAAGCTTAAACAAGAAGGACTTAAGAGATGAATCTGCAACAAGAAATCTCCCGTGAATTGCTTCGCCGTACGTTTTTAGGCAAGTCGGCACAGTCGCTGGGTGCTCTGGCACTGGCCTCTCTGGCCCGTCCCGAAGCCTTAAAAGCGGCCGAATTATCGCGGGGTGTGATCAACCCATTGCCCCTTCCACAGAAGGCCAAACGGGTGATCTGGCTGACGATGGCCGGTGGACCTTCGCACCTCGAGATCTTCGACCCCAAGCCGAAGCTGACTGCGATGGACGGGAAGCCCATGCCCGAAAGCTTCACCAAAGGGCAGCAGCTCGCCCAGCTTCAAGGCCAGGAACTGGTCTGTTTTGGACCTCAAGTCAAGTTCAGGAAGTTCGGCAGAAACGGAACTGAGATCAGTGAACTCTTCCCGCACATGGGCTCAGTGGTGGACGACATTTGTATCGTTCGATCCATGACCACGGATGCCATCAATCACGACCCTGCTCACATGTTCATGAACAGCGGTTCGCAGATCGCTGGCCGGCCGAGCATGGGCTCGTGGGTGAATTATGGTCTTGGGAGCGAATCCAAAGATCTGCCCGGCTTTGTCGTGATGGTCTCTATCGGCAAGGGCCGACCGCCTCAGCCGATCGCCGCACGCCAATGGTCCGCCGGCTTTCTGCCCAGCAAATTTCAGGGCGTACAGCTCAGGGGCAAGGGCGATCCTGTGCTCTATTTGCGTAACCCTGCCGGTGTGACAGCCGAGCAGCAAGGCGCTGACGTTACGGCGATTAATGATCTGAATCGACAGCATCAGTCGCTGATGGACGACCCTGAAATTGCAACTCGGATTGCTCAATATGAATTGGCATTTCAAATGCAATCCAGTGTGCCCGGACTAATGGATATTCAGAAAGAGCCGAAGGAAACGCTGGAGCTTTACGGCTGTACGCCCGGCGATGGCTCATTTGCTTCCAACTGCCTGCTGGCACGCCGACTGGCCCAGAAAGGCGTGCGGTTTATCCAGCTTTATCACCGCGACTGGGACCACCATGAAAACGTGCGTGAAGGGATCACGCTCAAAGCTGGAGAGACCGATAAAGCCTGTGCAGCACTCATCAAAGACCTCAAGCGGCTGGATATGCTGAAGGATACTCTGGTGGTTTGGTCGGGCGAATTTGGCAGGACACCGATGGCCCAATCGAATAAGGGCGGGGCTGGACGAGACCACCACAACAAGGCGTTTTCGATGTGGATGGCCGGTGCCGGGGTGAAGCCGGGGCTGGTTTATGGAGCCACGGATGAACTTGGATACGCCTCTGTAGAGAATATTGTCACCGTACACGACCTGCACGCCACCATGCTGCACCTGCTGGGCATTGATCACAACTCCTTCACCTACAAATTCCAGGGTCTGGATGCGAAGCTCTCTGGAGTAGAGAAATCCACTGTGGTCAAGGGCCTGCTGGCTTGATGAACAGGCGAAATTCCCGCCTTACTTTGGCCGGGCCATGGATCGATACGAATTGGCCAGGCCGGGCTGGCCAGTGCTGGAGTAATGGTTCGCCATGGCCTCACAAATCGAAGGCTCAAATGGATGATCGCGAAGGATCGATTCGCCCCAGCGAACACCTTCCCCGGGCTTCCCGTGGGTGAACATCCAGTTCATGATGGTGCGCTGGGCGTTCAAGTCTTTGGGGGCTCGTACCAGCAGAGATTGTGCGGCAAGGAGAGCGTCCAGCTCGGCACGGAGCTTTTTTGATCGAGCCAGTTCAAGCTTCATTTCGTCGGTTCGGCCCAGTTGATTCAATACGAAACCACGACTGGTGCTGATTTCGAGGTCGTATGGGTCAATGGCTTGAGCTTTATCCAATAGCTCAATCGCTGTTTTGAAGTCGGTCTCTCGAATATAAAGTTCGGCAAGTCGATGATGGGCCGATGCATTGGCTGGATTGATCGCAATGGCTTTTTTAAGCCATTCCTGAGCAAGAACCGGCTGATTTTGGTCAGCAGCCACACAGCCAGCCCCATACAAGGCTTGTGGATGATTGGGAACGAGTTCCAGCAAAGCGGCATATGCCTCAGCTGCTGCTGGCAACTGCTTCGCTTTGAATAATTCTTCGGCGAGCCCAAATTGAGCTTTTACGGAATTAGGGTCGCGTTTCAGGGCTTCGCGATAGTCGATCAGGGCTTTGGCGGAATTACCAGTGCGAGCATCGACTTCAGCACTCATCAGATAAGGTTTAGGGTCATTGGGTGCGTCCTGTTTCCATTTCTCCAAAACGATCGTGCCGCGGGCCAAGTCATACGAGCCAACATAAATCCGGGCCAGAGCTTCATCCAGCAATGGATCCGGCAAACCTTTGCGGTTCATTTCATGACGCAGAACGGGCTCTACCTCGGCGAATCGGCCTGCAAAAGCACCTGCAATCGACCGGATAATCTGAACCTCGTCGGGTTTTGCGCCGAGCGATTCGGCTTTCTGGAGAGCGTTTGACGCCTTTTCAGGCTGGCTCGTGGCAATATCAACTCTGGACCGCCAGAGCCAAGCCTCAGCCGATTTTGGAGTTTGGCTGATCCACTCATCAATATATTTTGATGCAGAATCAAATTGGCCAGAACGATAGTCTGTTTCTACCTGCTTTTGAAACTTTGAAGCATTTCGCCAATTCTGTGCGCCGAATAAACCAATCAAAATCAGTGGGATCCAGAGAAACCACCTGGCGATGCCCCAACCAGCCTTTGTGGACAGGGCTGATTCAGAAGTTTCAGAGGGTTTCATTTGGTATCAAAGCCCACGAGCGGCAAAGCCTTTGGGTCGGATTCTTTTAACAGATAAGCTTTATTGGCTTGGAGGTTTTGATATTTGACCAATTTGCCACTGGGCCAATGCAATTCAACGGATTCTGCCACCTTAAAATCTCCAATCCCAAAATGTAATCGTGGATCGCCTGCTGACTGATAACTTCCGCCTCCAAAACGCTCCATCACACGTCGCTGACCGCCTGCAATTACTATCACTCGAGCACCCACACCGTCGCGACTCGATTTATCGCCTTCGAGCCGAAATGTCATCCAGTTTTGAGGCTTGTCAGGCTTATTCTGTTGAAGCAGTGCCAATGGGTCATTCTGGCTGATAATCAGGGCATCAAGTTGTCCATCGTTGTTCATGTCCGCCACAGCCAGGCCACGCCCAACGCGTGGGACTTTCCATGGATCGTCTGACTGGCTGGGCATTTCACGAAATTGACCACCTGCGGAACCGATCAGCAGCTGGGCAGGCATGGCATAGGGATAAAACGGGCGATTGTCATTGACATGGCCATTGATGGTGGCCAGGTCTTGAAACCCATCGTTATTAAAGTCACCAAAAACTGTGGCGAAACCGAGGAGAAATCGAGTGGCCTGACCAATCCCGGTCGATGTGGTTCGACAACGAAACAAGCCATTCCCGAGGTTTTGATAGAGTGTGGAGCACTCTCCATAAAAATTGGTCACGACCAGGTCGGGTTTGCCGTCGTTGTCGTAATCGCCGCAGGCTACGCCCATGCTGGCCTGAAAGCCGCCTTCTTCGCTCCCGGCAAGGCCTGCGGTGAGGGCCATTTCTTCGAACTTCCAGTTGCCGAGATTGTGGTAGTAAAAATTGGCTGTACCGTCGTTTGCGACGTAGATGTCCATGAGTCCGTCGCCGTCGAGGTCGGAAGTGACCAAGCCAAGGCCACGACCGTCGCGATCGACAATTCCAGAGGCGTCCGTCACATCCACGAACGTGCCTTTATCGTTACGAAACAGGCGATCGGGGGCAGGATCGACCTTGCTGGGGTCGCAATAGAAATAGCCGCCCTTTTCATTGCGGCAGAGACGGGGGCTGGAGGGATCCCAGATCATGTAATGGCAAACGTAAAGGTCGAGGTCTCCATCATTGTCAAAGTCGGCAAAAGCCGCCGATGTCGGATTATCTCGTTTGCCAGCCAGCCCGGCTTTTGACGTAGCATCTTCAAAGGTGCCATCACCGCGATTGCGATAGAGGGCGTAAGTGCGCAACCGGCTGATGAAGATGTCCGGATGGCCATCGTTGTCATAGTCGCCCACAGCCACGCCCATGGCATAATCGCCACTGAATTTGGGCAGGCCAGCTTTTTCGGTCACATCCTGAAACGTCCCATCACGCTGGTTCCGGAAGAGCCTGTCTTCGCTCAGGCGATTGGTCAGGTCTGTCCCAATCTGACCACCTTGAACCACATAAACGTCGAGCCAGCCGTCGCTATCAAAATCGAGCACACCGACTCCGCCGGACATGGTTTCAGGAAGCTGCATTTCCGCCGTCTGGCCATTGTTGAAGGTAAAGTTCAGGCCCGATTGAGCTGCGATATCGGTGAACCTGGGCCAGATTGTCTGATTGGAAGGTGCCGATTTTTGATTCGAGTCAGGGCGTGCATTTAAATCCTGTACAGGTGGTTTCAGGCCCGTTTTGAGCAGGACCTGAGCCAATGTTTCGCCTTGATCGAATTTGAGGGAGTTTTTAATCGTTGCAAGAATGGACGCATCATCCGGTTTTGGGCTACGGATTCCCGACCAGCATTCCTGATCGAACTTACGAGCCAGTTGTCCTGAGATTTTCGCCAACTCTGAGCTCGGTCCATCGGTTGTGAGATCTTCGCCTGAAAGCAGGATTTTGCGTACCCGATCTTTAGCTTTGTCCAAATCGGCCTTGAGCTCGTAATATCGCTTGGATTCAGCAGTTTTTCCTGATGCGAGAGCAATTTCAGCCAGCCTCTGAAGGGCTTCGCCACGCGCTGGATCAAGCTTTATGAGCCTCTCAAGGGTTTGTCGTTCGTGGTCGGTATCCGATTGTTGCCCCCAAAGCCAGGCCTGAATGGCGAGTGGGTCGGTTGATTCCAGATATCCAGCGGGCAAATGTTCCGCGGCCGTCCACAAGCCTTTCAGGTCTTGTTCTGCCATGCTCAGGCCGAGCAAAGCACGCCAGATGGAGGGGTCGTTTTTATCGGGATTGAGATTCTGAGATTCCGTGAGATGTTTGCGAGCTTCATCAAATGGGCCGGTCAGGGTGGAAACGACTCCGAAGCCGAGTTGGACACGGTCGTCGGTGGGCATGGCTTTCTCGAGTGCACGGCGCCACGATTCGACGGGCTGGGGAGAATAATCGGTCAGCCAGAGTTCACGGAGCAGTTCGACGCGATCATCACGCACATGAAACGAGGCTCGCAGAACGCGTTTGATGTCTTCTGCACGGCCCTCGAAACGATAGAGCCGTGAAAGGGCTTTGAGGATCGGGCCAGCGTCTTTGGCATCGCGGAGAAATTCGAGCCCTGATTTCAGGGCTTCTTCTGCGAGTCGATACTGACCTGTATTGATATGTAGTGTGGCGAGTGGAGCCATCGCCTGAGTATAAAACGGGCTTGTTTCTTCGACTCTGCCAAATTCTTCGATCGCACGTGCTGGCTGGCCCAACGATGCCATGCACATGCCCAGCTCATAATAAATTTCTGACTTCGAATGGCCAGACGAATCAAATTTGCCTGACTTCAGCACGGTCTGCAATAAATTGACGGCACGGCTGAAATGCTGATCCGCCATTTCCTGACGGATATTCTGAAGCTGTTCGGAGTACTGACGATCCTGACGGGTTCGCCAGGATTTCCAGCCCATGAGAGAGGCCAGGACCAAGACACCTGCTAATACGGAGAGAAGCAAAAGTTGCCTGATTCTGGCGTTCTTCATTTTGTTCACAATTCTGGTCAGATCATATTCCGACTTATTTCTTGGCTTCAGGAGCCGGTTCGGCAGCTGTTTCGGCAGCTGGAGCCGACTTGGCCTTGGCCTTGGCTTTGCCCTGATCGCCAGGGGTCATTTTAGGCAGGGCGGCGGCAGGAGTGAAGTTCTTGCTCATGTCGATATTCTTTGGAACACCGGTGTCAGAGACAGAAGCACCGCAACCGACCATACCGAGACAAAGCAGGGATGCCAGTGAAAAGCTGGTTCTGGAACGCATAATGGTAGAGCCTCAATGTGGGTTGGAAATGGAGTCAAACGAGTGATAAACAGAGCAGATCCGCTGATGGCAAGCCTGCCAATTCCAGACCTGTCAGGTTTATACGATGATGATCCCTGATCCATATTTTGCGAGAAAATATGGACAAGGGATAGGAATTATCACGAAGCATCAGGGAATCAATAGGAGTCAGAGCTGAGCACTTCGCCCAAGTTCTTGGTTCCCAGAGCCCACCAGACTTGTGGTGAGATCGAGTCTTTGATGAATTTGACGGAGCCGTCAGCCATACAAAGATTCACGCCGCCCGGGTGATTGCTGGTCGCCGTGATCATGGCGCTGGTACCACCCCAGACATTGGCGCAACAGGTGTCAGATGCTGTGTAGCATGAGTTCTTGTTGGGCGTGTTGAAGTGGGTGTAAGCCATGTTCGACGTGTGCCAAGGGTACGAGAGCGAGTAGTGAGCACCGCTCAGGTATGAACCAGCAGATCCCTGGCTGGCAGGAATGCTTTGGCAAGCTGCGATAGCAGCCGTTGGATTGGCGGTTGGACCCTGGTTGTAACCACCAGGATAATTGGCCAGAAAGATGCCCCGCTTCGAGGTTGGGCTACCTTGGTAGACGACCTCGTTGCCAGCAATACCCAGCAGCTTTTCGCTGAAGAGAGCGGTGTTTGAGGTTCCGTCCGAGATTGACTCGAAACCGAAATAGGCCATCTGGGCGTCGTTGCCCCACCAGGCGGCTGGGTTGTTGGTAAAGTTCTGGACAATCGTACCAGACCAGTTCTTCATGATCCCAGGACCACCGTGATTACCGTGGTAGCTGCTCGGGCCCCATGGGTCGGCAGGACGTGCCTTGGCACTGTCTGAAGGACAGATCAAGCTGGCAATCTTATTAAAGCCCGTCGTGTAGTTGGGCGGGAGGTCGGCACTTCGATTGAAGTTAAATGCATTGTAGGCAGCCGTTTGCTCCATATTAGGCAAGATCGAAACCGCCCAGCTGGCACACCAGCCCCAGCCTTCACCCTGACCAGGAACGGTTGTCGAAGCTGCACCCAGGAATGAGCCTTCAGCAGGCAGAACCTGATTCGTGTCGTGATAGTTGTGGACTGCCAGCCCAAGCTGCTTCAGATTATTGATGCACTGGGCGCGTCGGGCTGCTTCGCGGGCTGATTGCACAGCAGGCAACAGCAGGGAAATCAAAACAGCGATAATTGCGATAACAACAAGGAGTTCGATCAGGGTGAATCCTGATCTGCGAGTCATTCTCGGAGCCATGATAAATCCTTTCTAAAAATCCATACATACACGATCAAAAAACCTGTTTGACACACAGGTTAAGTGGAGGGAATTATGGGTTTTGAGACGAGGAGCGGTTGGTAGTTCAGTGTCTGGACAGAATGTCCAACTGTTAAGCTATCGTGAATGTTTAAGAGTGGCAATAAGAAAATCTCAAGAAATTTTATTTAAGATTTGACCTCACCCTCGGCCCACATTCCAGCTCGACCCTGACTATAAGCATTATGAATAGTTTGCCCTGATATATATTGCCAATACTTCTGAATGATCCGCCAGATCTCGCAGAACCCGTTGTACCGCCACGTGACCGGGCATGTGGTTTTGCCGGCTCAGTCAATACGCCTGTAATATCATACACAAAAAGGGTTTGCCTTGATTTTTAAACCACAGCAAAAGCCCGCCATGTCAGGGGACATGACCATCATAACATGTTATATCCCCTACAATTATGTTTCGCAGTCGGGCTGACTCGGTCATCATCCGCCTGAGAGGTTTCGGATCGACTTCATCTCGTCACGGCTCAGTTTACCATCGTCGTTGGTGTCCAGGGTTTTGAAGACGGTGTTCAGCCGTTCTGGATCATCTCGAAGTCGTGGGACTAGGTTTTTCAACATCCCCATCTCATCGATGGTCAGGGAGTTGTCTTTATTCTTGTCCATCATATTGAAAAACCGCTCGCGCCTTTCAGCCGGAGTTTTCCCACCAATCAGTGCCGCCAGTGGCCCGGCAACCTGCGACTGGAATTCAGCCTTGGGGCCAGTCACTTCATATTCCATATATCCCAGCATCATCTCTTCGTCGGTCTGCTGGCCCCAATAAACCGTCTTTGTAGGGTCAGGGTTGGCCTTGTTCGCTTCGCTGTTGTCGTAAGTGGCTGTGGCGATGATCACAGAGCCTTTGGGTACGGCGATTGGTTTTGCGAGTAGGTAACGCAATTGCCAGTTGAAGTCGTATCGTGGTACATCCAGAACGGTTTCCCGGCGCTTGTCTGGAAACACGATTTCATATTTGAAAGCCTTGCCCCGCACATGCGTATGAGGTACGAATGAGATCAGACTCACGTCTGTCGGGACAGTCTGGCGGGCCACTTCCACGTGGTTGCCTGCACCAGCTGGAATTTTGATATTTGGATTGGCGACACCAATCACCTTAATCTCGTGGGCCGGCTTCTGAACCGATTTCACCAGCCCAATCTCAAGCTGATCAGTGGTTTTCTGACCGTTTGGAGTGTAGTGGATCTGGAATCGCAGACGTGCGCCTCTCGCCAATCGCTTCCCATAATTCTCGGGAAAGATCATCGCAGAGGTGCCTGGTACATAAGCTGCGAAAAAACCGCGATTTTCCTGTTCGGTATTTTCATCCTGATCGGCATCCGATTCGGGCGGGGCGACAAAGACCAGAACGTGGTGCACCACCGACTTGTCCGTCGGGCGAATTTCCACCGCCTGAATCCAGGTCTCCTCGCTCAATTTCATGTCAATCGTACGATGCTGGTATGGCATCTTCCCCTGAGCTGGTATCTCGATCGGGGTAGGCACTTTGTAGACCAAATCAGGCGTGCCGATCAGCCAGCCGGTGGTGGCAAATTTACGTGGTAGTGGTGCGTCTGCTGGATCGCCCTCGGGCATTGACTTGGATCCAAGCCAGGCCAGCAGGTCGCGTTTGTCCTGAGCTGGTATCGAGCAATCATTCGACCAGCCTGGATGATTCACCATCGTGGATTTGGCTGCGAACCAGGGAGGCATCTGGCCTCGCTCTACTTCCTTGCGGATCATGGCCTTGTGGGCCTTCACGTCGTCAAGAGTTTCCAGAGAAAATGGAGCAAGTCCGTCCGTATGATGGCAATTCAGGCAGCTCTGCTGGACAATCCGCGAGATCCGGTTGTGATACGTCAAGGCCTCGATCGGGCCTGATACCTGCCCCTGATGATCCAGAACACAGCCGGAAGGGTCGGTCACGGTGGTGGGGTTATCAGCCTGATCAAGCATCGAGTTGCAAGCTGAAACGAGCCAGTCGTGGCGAGGCTTCTCCAAGGCTGTGCCGACGCCGAACTGGTCGTCCACAGCTCCGCGATACCGCACGGTTCCCGCTTTGTCGATGAGAAACACTTCGGTGGTGGATCGAGCCCCGAAAGCCTTTGCGATCGACTCATCCCGGTCGTGAATGTAAGGCTGATCGGTTGGAAAACGGGCGACGAATGTTTTGATGGACTCAGCTGAATCGGTTGGCGTAGGGTTCACCAGAACGAGTTTAAGCCCCTTTTGGGTCAGTGCTTTTTCAAGGTTGGCAAGTGTTGGCCCATATTGACGCGAGACCGGGCATGTGGTGCTGGTGAATGCCACGACCAGACCCTGCCCACTGCGAGCTAGCGAGCGAAGGTCGAGACTTTTTTCGTCGACCGTTTTCACCGTCAATGGAGGGATCAGCCAACCGACTGAATCGTTTTTTTCAAGAGTCCCAGGAGTGACCTGGCCAGCTTTCGCCAAAAGGCTCCACTCAGCACAATTTGCCAACAGCAAACAGAGCAGAATTCTGCCGGATATTCTGAATGATCTTTTGAAAGTCATGGCCCTAACCTCTTGATTGATTCACCTAGATCTGAGGTGAAGCCACTACCCACCCAAACCCTTGGACACCATATGCCTCTAATATATCAAACACCAGAAGCGCGAAGTTGTTTCGTGAAAGCCCCGATTTCTCAAAAATTCATTGCGACCGAGCTCGACTTTATGGCCCATTTTGCTCCGAACGGCTGAAATCGCCATTCGGAACAGTGAAAGTGGCTGGTAATCGACCAAGTCTCAATCGACTTCAAGCACGACCTTGCCAGTCAGGTTTCGGGAACTTCCCAACGTGGCATCTTCGAGGAACTGATGGGCTGCAGCCGCTTCAGCCAATGGAAACGACTTGCCGATGATGGCTCTGAGCTGCCTGGTCGAAGCCCATCGGGTGATGTCATCGGCGGCCTGTCGCTGAAGATCCGCCGAAAAATTGAACATGGCGAAGCCCAGAATCGACAGGTTACGTGTATAAAACGAACCAAGGCTCGGGAACGTCGGGACCGCTGTCCGGCCTGCCATCACGATGAACCGTCCATTGAGCGCCAGAAGCGGCAAGGCGTTGACAAAGTCTGGCTCTCTCTGAGTTTCAAACCAGAGGTTTAATCCCTCAGGGGCAAACGATTTCAGGCCTCCAAGAACATCGTCCGAGTTGTAGTTCATGACAAGATCAGCCCCAAGCTCTTTGCAAAGAGCCATTTTTTCAGGGCTCCCAGCAGTTGTCGCGACCCGGGCACCAGCGGCCTTGGCAAGCTGGATCACCATCGTTCCCACACCACCTGAACCCCCAGAAACATAGACCGATTCGCCGGCCTGCAATTGGCCTCGATTGAAAAGTCCCAGGTGGGCTGTGATCCCAGTCAGGGCCAGTGCGGCCATCTGCGGATCAGCGATTCCTGCCGGGCTGAGATATAGCCAGTCTTCATGCACCACAGCGTTTTCGCAAGCTGTGCCCTGACGACCTTTCAAGCCCTGATTCGACCCCCAGACGCGATCGCCCACTTTCAGGCGATTCACCCCGGGCCCAACTTCCATCACCACGCCGGCGAGATCGCTCCCCGGAATCTGAGGTGTGTTTAGAGGCATCGCCACGGTGCCGGACCGAATATAGAGGTCAATCGGATTCAGGGCCGATGCTCTGACCCGAACGCGCACCTCACCAGCCTGAAGTGGTTGATCAGGCAAATCGCCGTATTGAATGACAGATGCTGGACCGGTCGCGTGATAATAGGCTGCTTGCATGGGATTCACCTGATCTGTTGGGCTATGTTCGTGGATGGAGTCTGTTGCGAGATGTTTTGTTCAAGAGCTTTGAAGGATACCAACTTTGACGATATCGCCCTCGACCAGCACTGGATATCTTGAGACCGAAGATTTTATCCCGTCCAGACCACAGCCACTTTCCAGGCTGAAGCGCCAGCCGTGCCAGGTGCAGGTGACAATCTTTTGATCGACCAGACCATCGCAGAGTGGAACGCCTTTGTGGGGGCAAGCGTCGTCGATGGCAAAATATTCGCCGTCGGTCCGAAAGATGGCGATGATGCGATCTCCGATCTCGACAGGCACGCCGCGATCGTCTTCAAAATCGCTGACTTTACAGGCTGGATGGAATGTGTAGGCTTCAGCGCTCATATGGGCAAGGGTTCCCGATCTTTTTTGGAACAACGGGCATTGATTCCTGAGGCACTATCATACGACAATTTGGTGAATCAGGGCACGGGCAACTTTGTCATGAAAGTGGTTTTTGCGGTCCCCAACACTGGAAAGTCGAAGAAAATAGCCGTCATGCCGATCAAGCACACTCCGAAACCAGATACAAAGCTTCTCTGTGTATTTTGCGGCAGCCAGTCGGGTGGTCGTAAAATCTATAGCAATGCGGCAAACGCTGTAGGCGATGAAATTGCGCGTCAAGGGATGGGGCTGGTCTTTGGTGGTGGAAAGATTGGGCTGATGGGTACCGTGGCTGACGCCGTGCTGGCTGGTGGAGGGCCTGTGGTGGGCGTGATTCCTGACGTTCTGATGACCAAAGAGCTGGCTCACGAAAATGTGACCAAGCTCGAAGTGGTCAGTTCCATGCACGAACGCAAGGCCCGGATGGCCGAACTGGCGAGCGGTTTCCTGACCCTTCCCGGTGGTATCGGAACATTCGAAGAATTTTTCGAGATTGTAACTTGGGCAGTTCTGGGTATCCACCAGAAGCCGATTGGCCTTTTGAACGTGGACGGCTATTTCGACCCGATTCTGAGACTGCTGGGACATGCTGTCGAGGAAAAGTTTCTCCGCCCGCAGCACCTCGATTTGATTCTGGTAGGTGAAGATCCAGCGGCACTTGTCAGCCAGCTTGCATCTCACAGGCCGCCTTCAGTGGGACCATTATGGCTGGATTTGAACCAGTCGTAACCCCCATCAGATCGCACTTTCCGTTTCGTAATCCTTTCGTAACGCTTTTGGTCACAAGTGATTACGCCGTATTTTTGATATGGGGATCTCCTTCGGACAAAGTTATTAATAGACGTCAACGCTGGAGCCAACCCGAGGGAGGACCTCTGCTTAGGAACAGGCCGAAGATAATGAAACGGGGTGTATCAATCTAGCCGCAGGGCGATAGCCCCCGGTTCGCCAAAGATAATCAAACGGGGTGTATCAATCTAGCCGCAGGGCGATAGCCCCCGGTTCGCCA
>Ga0208720_1000115_pt1 | contig 21146 bp, 16 predicted proteins | sample LakMenEpi20Apr10_FD_150716 | JGI IMG/M metagenome (GOLD analysis project Ga0208720, IMG submission 150716) | Freshwater microbial communities from Lake Mendota, WI - 20APR2010 deep hole epilimnion (SPAdes) | ecosystem: Environmental > Aquatic > Freshwater > Lake > Epilimnion/Euphotic zone ...
GAATAGGGCTAAGTTGAAGTGATTCATACAAACCATTTTGGAAATCCCTAAAATATTTCCTCTGGAATTCCATAAGCTATTTCATTGAAAAAAGTTACGAATCTGTTAAAGTTTTCTGGGGGGGGGGATTGTTGTATCAAGAAGTACGTCGCAAAAAAACCACATAAGAAACAAGATGGCCGCAGGAGATCACAAAAAAAAGATCATCCGAAAGTATCGAATAAGATTTCTCCGGCATCCCAATATAAAACCTATGGCTGGGAAGTGCGTTTTTGGAGAACCTCTAGTTCCTGGGCCATTTGGTCTGCCTGAGTCTGATCTTGCCTTTGAAGTCGAAGTCCTTTCAGATTACCGGCAATCATGATGAGCCCATGAAGCAACCGTGGATCTTGACGAAGATGGTTCAAGTCAAGGTTCTTCCAGCGATCCCAAGTCGCTTCCCAGAGTGCATCGGCGCGATCGTCCTGACCCATGTTTGCATAGTAGATGGCATCGCTGTTGGCGGCTGTGATCTGCTGAATGATCACCTTGGAGCCAGGCGATTTGATCTTGGAGCCCATTTCCAGCAGTTGTTCAAACGATTCAGCCATGCCGGCGCGATCGCCCATTTTTTCAAACAAGACACCCATGTGATAGAGCACCTCAATCTGAAATTCCGGATTTTCCCTGCTTAAATCCTTATCGTCAGAGTATCTGGCCTTGATGCTTTTAAAATACTGAAAGGCTTGCTGGCGAACCTCTTCGACTTTGGGCGAATTGAGGTCGGTGATTTCTTTCTCGGAGAGATTTTTTGTGATCCAGAAAAGCATGGCTGATTGCCCGGTGTAAAGCTGAACGATTTTGTCGCGTTCTGCCACGGCTTTAGCTTGTAAATCACTGGACCGCGATTTTTCGATGTCGGCCTGATACCTTAATTCCGATTGCTTTAAACCGAACCAGACCGAGCCCACCACAAGCCCGACCAGCAAGAGGATGGAAGTGCAAAAGGCTCCGGCCAGCAACTGATTGCGAACGCACCATCGCCAGACCTTTTCAGGGAGCCTGGCCGGGCGTGCGAGGATCGGTTCGCCTCGGGCAAACCGATCAAGATCGTTGGCCAGTTCAAGGGCGGAACCGTATCGTTTTGAGGGTTCTTTGCGCAGGCATTTCAGGCAGATGATTTCAAGGTCGAGTGGAATCGATGCGTTGAACGAACGTGGCGGAGGCGGGTCAGATTCACGAATCTTCCGAATGGTCAGTTCCAGCGATTCGCCTTTGAAGGGCGGCTGACCGACGAGCGACTCGTACAGAATAATGCCCATGGAGTAAATGTCGGCAGCGATTCCCACTTCGGAATTCGCTGTATCCGTCTGCTCGGGCGACATATAAGCCGGCGTGCCCAGAAAGCTGCCCGAGAGACTGAGCCGGGATTCGCTGGCAAGCCATTTTGAAAGCCCGAAGTCGATAATCTTGGGCTCCCAGCCGGCGTTTGGGCTATCAGGGTCAGGCTTGGAAGCGTGGATCGCGGCTGGACTGTCTTCAATCAGAATGTTTGAGGGTTTTAAATCGCGGTGCACCACACCCTGATCGTGTGCGTAAGCGATGGCTCTGGCGACTTTGGCCATCAATATGGTGGCATGGTCAGGCGAAAGGGTGGAGCCTTGAATTTTGGCGGATAGGGTTTGTCCGCAGACATATTCCATGGCTAGAAATGGCCAGCCACGCCACTCGCCGAGTTCCAGAATGGCCACAATATGAGGATGTTTCAGGGCGGCCAGAATTTGGGCTTCGCGGCGAAACCGTTCGAGGGTTTGCGGCGTGAAGTGGCCTTCATTGATGGTTTTCAGGGCCACACGGCGGTTGAGTCGCCAGTCCATGCAGTCATAGACATGGCCCATTCCGCCCGTACCAATTTTTCGGAGAACCCGATATCCACCAATCTGGAAGTCGTCGGAGCCGTTGGTTGTATTCCTGAAGCTTTCGAGGATCTGCTCCGGCAGGCTTTGAGCGCCCTCTGGATCGGTGGATTCGACCGTGCTAGCGGTAAGATCAACAGGCATGGCGATTTCTTCCTCCATTTGATCGAGCTTTTGCTGACAAGCCTGGCAGTTGATGCAATGATCGATCAATACGGATTCATCCACGAATTTGTCTTTGAATAAGACAAACGAACGAAGTTCATCGATACCCGGGCACTCTGATGACATGGCAAGTACAACATCCTGAGAATCAGCCATGATCAAGGGCCTTGATTTCTGCATGAACCAACTGGCGTACCCGAAACACATTGACCTGTACATAGCCCGTCGAAATACCGAGTCGTTCGGCGATTTCCGAGCGGGGCTGGTTGAGAAGTTCGGACTGCTCGAAACAGAGCCAGACGCGTTCAGAAACACGGCTCCGCACTTTGGTACAGGCCAGGCTGAAAATTTCCTGCTCGGCAATCCGGTCCAAAAGCTGCTTGAATTCTTCCACCGCCAAATTTAAACGACTTTTGTAAGTCATGACCATGGATGGTTCCTGAACCGGTGGATAAACCATCCGATTCTGCTCCACAGCCTGAAGCCACTTATGATACGAAACGGTTTTTAACCAGGCTCGAAACGAAAGGCTGGGATCGTACTGGAATTCGGCGATTTTACGAAATACGACCAGCAGAGTTTCCTGGACAATATCTTCCGTATCCTCAACTGAAGCACCCCATCGCCGGCACCATAAGTGGATCAGCTTCGAATACTTCTCAAAAAAATGACCATGCCCTCTCTGTATCACCTTTTTCAAGTGCATCCAAGAGTGAAATGTGGGTTCGGGAGTCGGCGTCAGCCAAGTACAATCCATTTTCTTTCTTCACAAACTGAATTTTAGAGAGAATTCAATACTACATAACTGAAGCGATCGGAATCAAGGCTTTTCGACAATGGAATCCTGAGATTGGGAGGTAAATGGGGTCTTGAGGGAAATCCCCGAATGCTGCCAGGCCAATTGCAAGCCACTACTTAAAAAGGACTTGTGCCCACTAGACCCAATTCTTGTCTTTTGCAGAAAACAAACTTTTAGCGTCATCTTACTCTGCGAGTTCGTTTGGCTGGCCTGAGAAGCGATGGATGCCCCGATCTCCGTGCGAATCGAGTGATAGTTGAAATCCTCTCTAAAACAGAAGGTTACGCTTAGGATCAGGCTGAGAATAACTTCCGGTTTTCAAAACCAACAGAGACGCTTGGGGAGAGGGGGCGTCAGGCTGGGGCTGTGGATGTCCTTCGGACACAGCTATTAATAGGCGTCTCCGCTGGAGCCCAAAGATAACGCCTTCCAGGTTTATGGATGTCCTTCGGACATGCCTAGTAATAGCTGTCTCCTCTGGAGCCCAATCACCCAAAAACCGGAAGTTATTTCTCGCCTGTTCCTTAGTGACGACGACCCCGAAATCCGACATGGGCCTAAGGATCAGGCCGAGAATAACTTCCGGTTTCAAAACCAACCGAGGCTAGACTCAAGGATGTCCTTCGGACATGCCTGTTAATAGCTGTCTCCGCTGGAGCCCAAAGATATCGCCTTCCAGGTTTATGGATGTCCTTCGGACATGCCTTTTAATAGGTGTCTCCGCTGGAGCCCAATCACCCAAAAACCGGAAGTTATTTCTCGCCTGTTCCTAAGATGATTGGCTTGCTTGATTACGATGTCCTGAGCTAGTGATGGTGTTTTCTCAAGTTCCAAAAATGGTGGGAGAAGTTTCAGTGGTACTTGAAGTCTTGCGGACATTTCTCTTCGCAGGTGGCTCCGATTGGAGACCATTTGCATCCGGTTGGTGAACCAGTCGTGATGGATTCGGTCAGTCTGGCGTTTCTGCTGTCATCATTCTTACAAAAGTAAAATTTTTTTTGTTCCAAAACTGTGTCCGGTTTCTTTCGGCAGAAGTAGTCTAATATTCTACGATCAAATGGTTTGTGTTCGATATCGGGAGGCAGGGTTTGTCCATTCTCGGGAGGTTTGGCGTGAGAAAATTTCGTAAAACTACAGATGTAGTTGGTTTTATGTTTGACATGCGTAGTTGGTTTGTTGATGATTGGTAGTGTTGGTTCGAAATGCTGGTTCATGTGATTGGCCAATCAGATTTCCCCTATGATTCGGCTGTTTCCAAGGGGGGTTGAAAAATAGTTTCTGGAGATTCGGTCGATGAAAAATTTCCGTATGAGCTCGCTTCGCAAGTTCGCGACCCCGATGCTGGCCTTGATGATTGGCACGACTGGTGTGAGTCAGGTTGGTGCTGCCACGATTTATGGCTTTGCCCAACAAAAAATTTACAATATGACCCTGAATGATGGGTCAGGCAACCCAGCAAACTTGGTGGCCACTTCAAATTTGGATATCAGTACTAGCACGAGTGCCAGTCTAACCGGTTATGCTCCGGTGGCATCCCCGGTCTTGCCGGCAATTGATGCCAATCAATCGATATTAGGTGTTTTTGCCACGCCAGGGCTTCCTCCTGGACGAATCACTCCGCCTGAAAATTACATAGGTAACGCGTTGTTTGCTTCCACACCGGGAATCAGAGTCCTAACACAAGCGAATCCAACAGGTGTTGGTCTTCAAAATGCTGTTGATTCCTCTATTCCGACGATTGGCAACTTTAATCCAGGCGATCAGTTTGCTCGGTCCGATGTTTACGCCACCACACCTAACGGCAACCCCATTCCGGCTAGCAATCCATTACAGGGGGCTCCTCCTGTAAGTTATCCTGCTAATGGATTGGGAATTCCATCATCTCAGCTATTTGCCCCAGTTGGTGCTGGCACTACGCTTTCGTTTGATTCAGCAGCTGAAGGACTGATTAACACAAATACCATCGCCTTGGGAAATGCAACTACTTCATGGGTTGTTTCAGGTGCATTCAGCCTTATTAATGCGGGATCGGTCGAGTTGAATTTTGAAATGGTCGAACGTCTCGCTGTTTTCTCCGATAGCACTCCGACACCGCAGGCATTTGCTCAAAACAACCTGGTCTTCCTCATCACGGATGTGTTCAACGTACCTGTCGCAAATCCGACCAGTACACGCTCACTTACAGCACCTGCTGCAGGGGAGGCTATTTACAACGGTAATTCACTGGCGGCCGGGAATGTCTTGAATGGTATCACAAGTGCTACTACGGTTGCCTTTCAGTCCGGCACACTGCCAAGCGGTAGTTATCGGTTTACAATTGCGGGATTAAATCAAGTTGATATTAAATCAGTGCCTGAGCCTTCCACTTATGTCATGATGGGCTTGAGTGCATTGATGTTCGGTGGCCTGCAATACCGTCGTAAAATGCAATTGGCGAAAGCCAGAGCTTAATCCATAAGCCGTTACAGAGCCTCATGAAGTCGTTCCAACGATTTCAGGAGGGCTGTGATCGGCAAATGAAAAGCATTGGGGCTTGATAGTACGGCTGAAAATTCTCAGCACAGCCAATGTGCCATCGGCCTTATGCTGGATAGATCGCGAAGGTTCTCCAGATCAAAATGGAGGGCTTTTCGCGATTTTTTTGTTTGCCAAATTCCTTAGATTTTGAGCTTGGCCCTGAATAAAACCGGAGGGTGAAAATCTTTTCCTCTATCCAGTGCTCCATCAAGTCAAGATTGATGGGTAGCATGTCCTCTGGACATTAAAAACCCGGAACTGTGATTTTGGGCTCCATTCAGGAGACTCCTATTAATTGGTATGTCCTCCGCACATCCTTAGGAACAGGCGAGAAATAACTTCCGGTTTTTGGGTAATTGGGCTCCAGAGGAGACAGCCATTTATAGGCATGTCCGAAGGACATCAAAAGCCCTAACCAACCACCCTCCTTCGTCTGGGCTCCAGAGGAGACAGCTATTACCAGGCATGTCCTCTGGACATCCATAACACTGGGAAGTGTTATCTTTGGACTCCAGCGGAAACAGCTATTAATAGCTATGTCAGAAGGACATCAAAAGTCCCAGCCTGACGCTAACCTCCGTTGGTTTTGAAAAACCGGAAGTTATTATCGGCCTGCTCCTTAAACTCTGAAACTGTGATTTTTACTCCATAGGAAACTATACCCATTTACAAGGCTTGAGGGGGCACTAGAGAGAGTGCGGAATGTTTGCTCCACCTATTTTGGATTGAACAGCCTGGATTTGGACTGTTCATTTTGAGCAAATCATTGATAGGATAGAGCCATTGAAGTCGGGCTGAGTCCGACATACGCAGCATTTTTTCAACAGGACGCACTGCCTTGTACCGATCAGAAGACGTTCTGGCAACGCTGGAAATGACTCGCCAGCACAAGCTTGATGTGCGTACTGTGACACTTGGTATCGACTTGCGTGCCTGTTCAGCTCCTGATCCAGACGAGCTCTGCGCCCGAGTCAGGGCCCGGATTTTGCGAACAGCCTCGAAGATGAAAGAGGTTTGCACGGAGGTGGAAAACCGTTACGGGATCACGATCGTGAATCGCCGGATTGCGGTCACTCCGATTGCGGAAGTCGCGGCTGGGCAGGACTATGACGGATTTGTTGCGTTGGCCAGAACGCTTGATGAGGTGGTGGCTGAGGTCGGTGTGGACCTTGTGGGCGGCTATTCCGCGCTGGTCCAGAAGGGGACGACTCCGGCGGCCTCAATTTTGATGGAGAGCTTGCCTGAAGTTCTCTCAACCACAACCAGGGTCTGTGCTTCCATCAATGTGGGCACAACAGCAGCTGGTATCAATATGGATGCCATTGCCCGGCTTGGACACATTATCAAGCAGATCGCAGAACGAACTCGGGCGAGCGATGGATTTGGCTGTGCCAAACTGGTGATCTTTGCCAACGCCCCAACCGATAACCCGTTTATGGCAGGAGCTTTCCACGGTGTGGGCGAGCCTGATGTGGTGGTGAATATTGGTGTTTCTGGGCCAGGAGTCGTCAAGGCGGCTGTGGCGGGCCTGGTGGCCGCTTCAGGTGGCAAAGTGACACTTGGTGAGATTGCTGAAGAGATTAAGCACACAGCATTTAGGGTGACTCGTGTGGGCGAGCTGATTGGTCGAGAAGTGGCCAGCCGGATGGGCGTGGCGTTTGGGATTCTCGACCTTTCACTGGCTCCAACTCCTCAGGTAGGCGATAGTGTGGGCGAAATTCTTCAAGCCATGGGGGTGAAACGACTGGGTGCACCAGGAACGACGGCCGCGCTGGCACTTCTTAACGATGCCGTGAAAAAGGGCGGGGCGTTTGCGTCAAGTTCAGTGGGTGGGATGTCAGGTGCGTTTATTCCAGTGACGGAAGATTTGGCTCTGGGCGCAGCAGTTGCGGCAGGCGATTTGACATTGAACAAGCTGGAAGCGATGACGGCCGTCTGTTCCGTCGGCCTGGATATGATCCCTGTGCCTGGCGATACCGACGCGGAAACGCTGGCGGCCCTGATTGCGGACGAAATCTCGATTGGTGTGATCAATCATAAAACCACTGCCGTGCGGGTGATACCAGTACCGGGCAAGGGCGTTGGCGACATGGCGGTTTTTGGTGGATTGTTTGGAGAGTCGGTGATCGTTCCGATCAATGCGGCAGGTGGATCAACGGATTTCGTACGCCATGGGGGACGGATCCCGGCCCCGTTATCCAGCTTGCGGAACTAAAACTGAGAACCACGTGCAACACTTGCAATCAAAAAGAGTTATGGAACTTCCGAAGCTCAATCCGAATCGTGCTGTCGATGCCGTACTATGGGATTTTGATGGTGTGATTGCACGCACAGAGAATCTCCATGTGGCCGCCTGGCAAAGGGTGATCAGGCACGTGGAAATCGGTCTCCCAGCGGATGCATTCAAGACGGCCGCAACGGAAGATGATCGCGATCTGGTGGCCCGGGTGTTTGAATCGGCTGGCGTTTTGCTTCATACCAGTCAGGTTCTTTCCTGGTGTGCGGCCAAGCAGGACGTTTTGATCCAACTATTGAAGATGGCTCCGCCGATCTATCCTAATGTACCTGATGTGATGAGAGCCATTGCAGCCCAAGGACTTCGGCAAGCGATTGTGACCAGTACCTGGCGTGCCAACGTGCAGGCCACACTTGGCAATTCGCGACTGTTGGACTTGATGGAGTTTGTTATAGCAAAAGAGGATGTGGCGAGGCCGAAGCCGTCTCCGGACGGTTATCGACTGGCTGTTCAGCGACTTGGCCTGCCGCCTGCCAGATGCGTGGCGTTGGAGGATTCGCCTGTCGGACTCTCTGCCGCACGATCCGCTGGAGTGAGCGTGTTGGCTGTGGCCCATCCGTTTTCTCCGGCAGAATCAAGAGCGGACAACTGGGCTGGCGGAGCACTGGTTTTGTCCGATCTCCAACAACTCGCTACGGTTTTGGCCGCATCGGAATTGGCCTGAAATGTGCCAAAATGCCAGAGTTTTCAAAGTTGCGGATGACTAAAAATCGCCAAGTGTGCTAATCTAGGCTCATTCAGACGCGATGAGTGCGATGAGCCTTTATGTGGAACTGGCTTGATTTCTCATCCTCCAACAAAACAATCCGCTAGGCCTGAAAGTAAATCCAAATGCTTGACCTGAAATATGTTCTGGCAAATGTTGAACTCGTCAAACAAAATTGTCGTGACCGGCACGTCTCGCCAGAGATTCTCGATGAGATTGATCACGTGGTTCGCCTTGATGGCGAATACAGGATCGTGCTCCGAGATGTGGAAGAGCTTCGCCGACGCCAGAACGAAGTGGCTCAGTCCACTGGTAAGGAAAAAGATCCTGCCAAGCGAGCTGATCTGGTGTCTGAGGGTAAGGGTTTAAAGACGACTGCTGCTGAAAAAGAAGAAACGCTGAGGGCTCTTGAGGCTGAGTTGAAGGACCGTCTGGGACGCGTTCCGAACATGACGCATCCGGATGCCCCGGTCGGGTCAGGCGACGACGCCAATGTTGAGCTGCGGATTGTAGGCACTCCACGCACCTTCAGCTTCAAGCCGAAAGATCACCTGGAGATCGGTCGTGCCCTGGACTTGATCGACTTCGAAACCGGTGGCAAGGTGAGCGGTAGCGGCTTCTATTTTCTGAAGAACGATGCCGTGATGCTCGACCTGGCACTTCAGCAATTTGCCATGCAGAAATTGGCCAGAGCCGGTTTTACACCCGTGATCACGCCAGACCTGGCACGGATTCAAATCCTTGAAGGGATTGGATTTAACCCTCGCGGTAATGAGACGCAGGTCTACTCGGTGGAGAACACCGACCTCTGTCTGGTCGGCACTGCTGAGATCACTCTGGGCGGGATGCTGGCCGATACCGTGCTTGAGGAAAAAGACTTGCCACGCCGGTTTGTGGGCCTGTCGCACTGTTTCCGTACCGAGGCAGGGGCATCAGGGCGGGCCAGCAAGGGGCTTTATCGGGTTCACCAGTTCACAAAAGTTGAGATGTTTGCGTTTACGACACCGGAGCAATCTGGGCCGTTGCACTTGGAACTGCTCAATCTGGAGGAAGAAATCTTCCAGGAACTGGGCATTCCGTATCGAGTGATCGACACCTGCACGGCTGATCTGGGCGGGCCAGCCTATCGCAAGTTTGACCTTGAGGCCTGGATGCCAGGCTTCTTTGACGGTGGAGGGTTTGGAGAAGTCACCAGCACCTCTGATTGCGGCGATTACCAAGCGCGTCGCCTGAACATTCGCTACAAATCTGAAGGCCAGAAGGGGACTCGGTTTGTGCACACTTTGAACGGCACGGCCGTGGCCTTGTCGCGTGCGATCATCGCAATTCTCGAAAATTATCAGAGAGAAGACGGACTGGTGGATGTTCCAGCCGTTTTGGTGCCAATCATGGGTAAGACCGTGATGGGTGCCAAGGCCTGACATTTGAGCCCGCCTTTGGTGAACCTGGGCGGGCAGTCTCTATCATTTCGAACAATGTCAAAGACTGGAACGGGAGCGATCACCGGTGCGGAATCCTTTGTTGATTCCTGATTTGCGCGAAATCATCAGGGACGGCCAAGCGGCCGACCTGGTCGATTTTTTTGCGGATTACAATGCGCCGCGGATCGCCGAAATGCTCGAGGATTTCGAGCCGAATGAACAGGTGGAAATTCTCGCACTGCTCGAGCATCGCCAGCGCGGAGAGGTGTTCAGCTATCTTGATCTCGATACGCAAGTCCATTTGGCAGAAACACTTCCAACTGATGTGATCGCCAGCGTGCTTCAATGGATGCCGCACGACGACCGCGCCAAGCTGGCCTATCAGCTTGAGGAAGAGCAGGTGGATCAGATCCTTCGTCAGTTGGCACAGGCTGAACGCGAGGATATTCGGCGATTGCTGGCATATGAGCCAGGCACAGCCGGAGCGGTGATGACGACCGATTATGCCGCTCTGCCGCCTCAGATCAGTGTGCGAGAGGCCATTGCAAGGCTGCGTCAAGAGGCCCCCGACCGCGAAACGATTGACTATGCCTATGTGATCGACGCGCACCGTAAGCCTTTGGGACTCGTCTCTTTAAAGCAATTGATCCTGGCCCGGCCGTCGGTTCGTATTGAAGAGATCATGAATCGGGACGTGATTTTGGGCAAGGTTTTTGACGACCAGGAAGAGATTGCCCGAAAGATTGAGAAATACGACCTTTACGCCTTGCCGATCGTGGATGAGCGCGACCATATGGTCGGGATTGTCACGCATGACGATGCGATGGACATTTTGCGGCAAGAGCAGGGCGAGTCGATTCTGGCCTTCGGTGGTGTCGGTGGACAAGTTGCCGACCAGATGGATTCAGATTATTGGCGCACTGGGATCGGCTCATCAGTCAGGCGTCGATTGACATGGCTTCTGCCACTCTTCCTTTCAGGCACAATGACAGGCTGGGTACTCGACCGATTTGAGTGGGTCGATAGGCTGATCCCGAGTCTGGCCGTGTTCGTCCCCTTGCTGATCGGCACAGGTGGAAACGCTGGGAGTCAGGCGGTTGGTACGATCATTCGTGCTTTGGCGCTTGGCGAAGTCCAGTTTTCAGATGCGTTGAAAGTCCTGATGCGAGAATGGATTACAGGCTTATTGCTAGGCATTCTGCTTGGCACTCTGGGCTTTTTCTTCGCCTGGCTGGGGCTTGGTACAACGCCCCGATTCGCCTTGGTCATCTCGCTCACGATTCTTGGGATATGTATGTGGGCCAATGTGGTAGGAAGCATGGTTCCGCTGGTCGCAACCCGTTTGGGGATCGATCCTGCCATCGTTTCAGCACCACTGATTTCCACGCTTGTCGATGTCACTGGGTTGGTGATTTACTACATCATCGCCATCTCGATTCTTGTCAATGTGCTTTAAAAAGCATTTTGGAACACTCTGAAGGAAGACGATAGACCATGAAATTCGGCGAGATGACTGCTCCTGCCATTGGCAGAATTGATAAGACCAAAATCTTGGTTGTGGCCCCGATAGCGGCTGTGGAACAGCATTCCCGACACTTGCCTGTCATCACCGATACCGTTCTGGTAACAGCGGTTGCAGAAGGTGTGGAGCGTAACTTGCCGGATCAGGTCCTGCTCCTTCCAACGCAGTGGCTTGGAGCGAGTGACCACCACCTCCCGTTCGGTGGCACGCTTACAGCAAGCCTTGAAACTTACGAGGTGATGCTGATGGAAATTCTTCGTCCATTGCTTCATTCTGGATTTGGGCGTGTCATGCTTTTGAACGGGCATGGTGGGAATATTGATCCGCTTCAGGTGGCTCTCCGCCGCCTTGATCGCGAATTTCCAGGCGCCATTCTTACAGGTGCTGCTTATTGGGATCTTGCCGCTTCAGAACTGGCCGCCTGTTGTACCGGCCCTCGAACGAACATGGGACATGCCTGTGAGCTGGAAACTTCAATGATGATGGCGCTTCGTCCGGAACTTGTTTGTACAGAAGAGATTCTGGACGATCCTGACCTGACCCCTGCATCCGTAAAATCGATCTTTTGGGCTCGCGATTTTGGCCGACGTACAGATCATGGGGCGGTGGGTTACCCCTCGTTTGCGACCGCTGAGAAGGGTCGAAAGATGATCGATGCGGCCGTCGCAGCTGTATCAAAAGTCTCCAAAGGAATTCTTGAGTTGCCGATCGGATGACATCTCAGACAGGCAGCAATGCATTGAAAAAGCACGATCAATCGAAACCGGTCGCTTCATCCAAACCACTCTCACCAAGTGCGTTAGGGAAATGGGGGGCGATCGGAGCCGCTGTGGTCATGGCTTTGTTGATCGTGGTCTGGCTGGGCCTTTCCACCAGAGAGACAAGGGCTGGAATTTCAGCTTATACGCGATTGACATCGGCTGTGAATTTGCAGGATATTGAGGCTGTCAAGAAACTCTGTTCAGCACGATTTCTTCAGACCCATCCGTTTAAAACCGCGCCTGAGGGCGGACTTGTGGGCTTTCCACGATACATTCATAAAAATTTTCAGGCCTGGCGCGAAGGGCCGGCGGTGTGGGTTTGCCCGACCAATCGAGTGGGGCCGATTTATCAGTTTTTAAGGGAAGATGGGGAATGGAAATTTGATGGTCTGGTCGGTCTACTGCGTAACGGTCACCAGATTATGGTTCTGCCCGAAGAGTCTCGCAATGGAAGCGATGAGAGCCTTATTTCGCCTTAAAAGCTTGAAAATCAATTGATTGCATGGTCGATGATGAAGATTCCTGCAATGATCGAAATATAGAAAATCAAGAGAGTTGTGGAAAACATGGTTGCTGGCCATGATGGCACGCTAGATCGCATCTGACTGATATCGATATCGAAATCAATCTGGTCTTCCGGGATGGTTCGATACTTATTGTAAAGCTTGTATGCCATGAGTTCTTTCCAACAGAAATTGGCATCCAGAACCCACATCATGACAATCGGGAAGATGGCCAGATAGGCTGTCTTTACGCCTTTCTGTTCTGAGGCCAGAACAAGAAAAACGGCTGCAATCGTGATGCAGTAACGCTTTGTGAAGATCGAGTTGGACGCCATTCGATCGGCGATTGTCAGAATCATTTCCAGATGGCTGGTTCGATCTCGGCTCAAATCAATGCTCCCGGAAGGATCAGGCCCAGTTTGATGATGCCGGGAGTGATGATGTGAGTGAAGGTCAAACAAGAGATTTGAGCCGCTTCAGGATCTGAATTCTGTTGCCTTCAGGGTCGCGGAAAAACGCTGTTTGAAATTCCGGAGTATCGACAACCGTATCTGTTTCAAACACAAGTCCTTCGGCCTCAATCACTTTGCGAGCTGATTCGACATCTTCCACAGCAAACGCCAGGTGGCAGACATACCTTTGATTGGCGTTCGTCTGGCCTTCTGGCCGTTCGATCATTTCGAGCACAGAACCTGATTCATTGGCCAGAAAATAGCCACGTACAGGAGCCTTGCTGTTGTCGAGCACCACTCGCATATCAAAAAGCCGGACGAAAAAGTCTTTGGACTTTTCCAAATCTTTTGCAAACAGTGCAACGTGTTCTATCGAGCTTTTCATGCGATTTACTTTCTTTGAAATGTGTTATTGATTCAGGCTTTACGGCGAGATTGGGAAGGTTTTTTGGCCACTGGTTTGGTGACTTGTGCTGGAGCAGATTTCTTTGGTAAAGAAATAGCTTCAAGTCCATTCTCAGTAAGCCATTGGGCGTGTGGATCTGATTTGAAGCCGGCCATGCGGATCAAAACTTTCCAGTGCTCAGGAGAGACTGGGTGTACAGAGAGCCTTGAACCGCGTTTCAAGAGTTCCAGGCCATCAAGCTCAGAGGCGAGCCGTAAGGTGGGCAAACCCACTTCCGGGAGCACGGGTGCAACTGCCTTGATTGAGACCTGCATCCATGTGGGATTTTTAAGGTCGCTTTTGGGGTCAAAATGGTCAGCTTTTGGGTCGAATTGAGTCGGGTCAGGATGCGATTCTTCGACCACCACTGCGATTCCGGCCATACCAGGAGGTTCTGCATTGGAGTGATAATAAATCACTCCATCACCGTGTTTTACATCGTCTCTGAGGAAGTTTCTGGCCTGGTAGTTACGGATCCCATCCCAACCTGTGGTCTGGTTAGGGGCATTTTCTAGATCATTAAAGGAGAAGCATTCCGCCTCAGACTTGAACAACCAGTATCGCGGCATGTGCTGTGACTCAGTTTCAGAGGTATGGAGGCAACCGAAAGGAGATGAATTGCTGAACGCCAATTGTGAATCAGATCACCGGCCTTTGGCAAGCCAGACCCAGGCCGCGAAAACCATGAGGGTCAGGCCGATGGTTCCATAAATCTTCCTAGAACCTTCCATGCCAAAGAGATATGTCATTGGTCTCAGGCTTGGATGATTTCGGAAAAACAGTCTGTTGGATACGGCCAAACCAAATAAAACGAGCCCTGGAATGGCCATGATCAGGCACTGAAGGGCAATCAGATCAAAACTTGGGACATTCACAGTGATCTCTTTTCGAGATGGATCAATCATCAAGCTCGTCAAGGTCGATTGGTTCTAATGGTTTGCGTCGCCTGGAGTTTCGGTGGCGGGAGTCTTCGTAATCGTCACGATCGCGAGGTTTGTCGCGACGTGGCGAATTGTTCAAATGAGGTCGGGGTAGATTGGGCGATTCGAGCATGATACGAGGCTCGGCAGGAGGCGTGGCCAGGGCGATCTGGTCGACGAGTTTTGCGCCGAGCATTTCGAGTCTGCTGGTATATTTTGAGACCCTTACACTGAGCCCGTCGTAGGAAATCAATGCCAGAACAGCGATGAGTACGCCGCCGGTCAGTGGCAGTAAACCCTGTGCAAGCAGTCCAGTCCAAGCTTGCTGAACTGCCTGTGGATCATGCTGTTGCAGCAATCGGCCAATCATCAGTAATGACCCAAGCAGGCCGAGCATTGGGGCCAGAACGGCGACTCGGCGGAGCGTGGGAACATTTCGGCGAAGCTCTTCGGATTCGAGTCTGACGGCACCGGCAAGTGCTCGTTCGAGATCGGCTGTGGGGCGACCCCATCGGCTGACAACAGCCACTGCCACGCGAGCGGCTGCCGAGGCATTCATCTCACATAAGTCAATCAGTTTAGAGCGATCCAGACGACCATCTTCGAGCCGTTCTTCTAGCCGGTTCAAAAACCGCTTCGGCATGATTCGCCGGCTTCGCAAGGCCCAGGTGCGTTCAAGGATCGTGATGATCGCCAGAACGGCACAGGCTGTGAGGGCACCCCAGGCGACACGGTCTGTCCAAGGTGTCTGTTGGTAAATCGCCTGGAACTTTGTCGCCAACTGTTGCGCGTCGCGAATGACAAGGTCTTGCAGCGGAGGAGCTTGCGGGATTTCATCGGCAATCGACGATGAGACAGATGCCAGGCCGGTCAGCAGGGCAACAGGGGTGAATCGGGTTGCCATTCCAGGCTTCAAATTTGCGAAACGCATGGCCGTAAATCCCTTGACTGCCAATTCAGGCTGAACGGGCGATGGAACTTCAGGAAAATCGGCAAACCGGTAGGCCATGCCTGAAGTCCTGATATTATATGACTGGCCTTGGTCAAGAAGCGGGTCGGGCTTCTTTGGATGAGGCAGTCGATTTGACGGCCCCGAGTCGATTTCTGGCCTCCGTGGCGGCGGCTTCTTTGGGGAAACGCTCCACGAGTCTTTCATAAAGATCGGCAGCATCGGTCGGCTGGTTGAGTTGCTCGTAAACTTTACCTGCCTCAAGCAAGGCATTGGCCTGCCAGGTGGGTGATTCGTGGAGGATATCCACTTTGAGAAATTCCCTCAGAGCTTCGCGATAATTCTTTTCGTGAAAATAAGTTTCGCCCCTCATGAACTGGCTTTTGGCGGGCAAGTCGCCGGTCGGCTTGGAGTCGATTACGCTTTGGAAGGATTTGCGGGCTTCATCAAATTTAGCGGTCGATTGGAATGCCCGGCCCTTCATGTAATAAAGTTCTCCAGCAACCTCAGGACTCTTGGTGGTTTCAGGGTTCTCCAAAAGCTGATCAGCCGATTTCAGAACGAGTTCCCAGCGTTTCAAACTCGAAAGGGCCTGAATCCTTCGAAGTGATGCTGTTGCAGCCCAATCCGGATTTTCCTTATTCGTGAGACTCGCGAGCAATTCGTCGAAGATTTTCACGGATTCTTCTGGCCGATCCGTTCGCGATGCGATCTCACCGAGCCAAAAGGCCGCTTCCCGAGCGATCTCAGATTTAGGAAATTCCACTTTCAATTGGCGCCAGAGCTTTTCTGAGAGTTCCCAATGCTTCAGTTCCAGTTCCGCTTTAGCAGATCGGTATAGGGCCGCTTCACGCAGGCTGTCGGGCATCTCCCCGGGCTTTGGAGCTTTTACGAGCTCTGAAAGGATCTGGCAAACATCGGCGTAACGCTTGGCTCCATAAGCGGATTCGGCAAGATTTAGTTTTGCCTCAGCGGCAAACTTTGATGTGGGCGATTCTTTCAAGAGCCTTTGAAAAATCGCGTCGGCTTCTGACGCTTTGCCTGCATCAACAAGGGCATAGGCCCATTCGGAGAGGATCTGGTCCTTCGCATTGATCTCAGTTGGGCCGGGCTCTGAAGGGTTTTCTGCACGGATCTTGTCGAACTCTTTGTAAGTCTCCGCTGAGTCCGCCGGCTTACCCGTTCGGCTTAAAATTCTGGCCTTAATCAGAAGGGCTTCCAGTCTTAAGCCTGATCGGGGGGGCTTGCCGGCTGTCAGAAGTTTCTCGAACTGGCCCAGCGCCTCTGTGGATTTACCTGACCCTGCAAGGATTTTGGCCGCCGCTAAAGTGGCTTCCTGGGCACTGGCCATGTCGCCTTCAGATCGCTCGGCAGAATTTGCAAAGGCTTTGGCTGCATCATCGGGCCGTTTCAGCTCTGTATAGACATAACCAAGGTCTGTGTAAGCTCTAGCCTGAAGTTTTCTGTCAGACGAAAGTCTTACCACCGACTCCAGCCAAGTCGCTGCCAGGTCGGTCGATTTGGATTCCAGGGCAGATTCCCCAAGCCTTAAAAGTGTTGGGACCAGCGTATCGGTTTTGGGATGATCTGCTTCCAGACGCTTTAAAGATTCTGCAGCTTCCGGTTTCTTGCCGATCTCCCATTGGGCAATTGCCATCCAGGAAAGTGCATGGTCTGCCAATCGGGGCGACTTTGTTTTTAGATACTTCGATAATGCTTCGATCGCACTTGGATACTTTTTGGATTCAAATGCAGACTGACCAAGAAGTAGCAGCGTTTCCGCGTTCTCTGTTGGCATGGCCTCTGCACCGATGCCTGTCAACAGTGCCTGGGCTTTATCGGATTGCCCGAGAGCCTGGTAAGCTAAGGCCAACTGATAAATGGCGGACGCTTTGAGGTCAGGGCGTTTGGCAGACTTTACGAGCGGTTCGAGTATTTCAACCGCCAGTTTGGGCTTCCCATCCGCAGATTCTATGCGAGACAGAAGCAGGCGGGCATCCTCAGTCAGTGGAGAGTCCGGATTTTCTTTTAAAAGTTGCGATAGCTGGGTGCGGGCAGAGTCATACTGTTTGGCCTCGTTGGCCAGATCAGCGGCCCTCAATCGAGCATCGTCGGCCCAGGTGTCTTTGGGGTATTGGTCTGCAAGCTGCTTGAAGAGTTCCGCCGCCCGAGGCTTGTTTCCAGTCACAACCTCTGATTCGGCATATTGATAGAGCAAGCCTACGGATAACGGTTGGCCTTCTATCTTCTTGAGCAGAGGGCCCAGAACTGCTTGTGTTTCCAATCCCTTTTGACGCTCCAGCCAGAGTCCTGCGAGTCGAGATGCACCTTGGATCGTCACTGGAGTGGGGGGATCCGTTCGCGCCAGCAATTCTAAAAACTTTATCGACTCATCGGCTTTGCCAGCCTTGAGGAACGCTTCCGAGAGCTTCCATCGCGATTCAGGAATCAAAGGGCCGTTCGGGTTGGCTTTTGTCAAACGATCCAGCGACTTGGAGGATTCGTCCAGCTCTCCCAGTGCAATTTGTTCGAGAATGATCTGGTAAAGCGAACGGTCGCTCCATTCCGCCCCGCCCACTGCCTGCAACTTCTGGAACTGCTCCAGAGCTTCCTTATGCCGGGCCTTCAAAGAAAAACTTCGGCCCAGCCCAAAGATGGCGCGACTGGTCAGTCGGCCGTTCGGATAGGCTGAGATTGCTTTTTGGTAGAGCTCCAGGGCAGCGTCGGGCTTTTCCTGACGGATCGCAATATCGCCAGCATAAACCAAAGCACTATCCCGTTGGGGGTGATCGGCAGGCGACTTTTCGAGGAATAATTTTAATGACGATTGGGCTTTCTCCAGATCGCCCATCAGATAAGAGGTTTCACCGGCTCGAAATTGAGCGGAAGCGATGTTTGGGTGGTCTGGCGATTTTGCGATAAAGTCTTCAAATGCTTTGCGGGCTTCCGCATATTGGCCAAGAAACAGCTTGCAGGTCGCAAACGCATAGGTGGCGTTGGCGATGTCTAGATTCGTTGCTTTGGGATTTTCCTTGAGGAATTTCTGGTATTCCTCTGAAGCCAGGTCATATCGACGTTGTTGATAAAGCCCATTGGCGAATTTCAGAGCATCCGGGATCTCTTGTGCACTAACGATTAAAATAGGGTTTATGCACAGAATGGAGAGGATGGCAGTTCGGATCAGAGTTTTCAGGTTTTTTTTAATGAATAAAGAATTGCAGAAGGGGCGGCAGCATTCCATGTCTGTTGCACTCCGTTTTTTTGATTCCCACTCACGGCTTCTGGGAGATGCATAGAGGGACTTAGAAATATCCTAACAGGGAGAGAGCTGAATCAACAATGGTTTCCGGATTAAGTCGTGAAAACGTTTTGAACAATCAGGCTTTGAATCATGGAGAATATGAACGGGCCGGTGATCGGGGAACGTTTGACTTAAGCGTAAGTGTTTTTAATTAAAGGAGATCTGTCGGTTATTAGTTTATGGGGCAGAGATGTCTGATGCGGGTTGTGCAGGATGCGCGAGAAGTGACGGTGGCAAATTCTGGTCAAGTTGGACTTGCGATTCATTCGCCGGGTCGGTTGCTCCGAAAAAAGGAAAGGAACCTCCAAGGTGGGAGGCTCCTTCTGAATCAACGATGTTCCAAGGATGGAACGGAACCATTATGTCAGCCGGGCAAATATCAATCACGATTGGCAGCACGGGTGCGTCGACGGGCATGAAGCCCGATGGCGGCCACTCCGAATGTCCAAGCCAGAATGGTTGCAGGCTCAGGCACGATAATCGGGCTGACTTTGCCGATCGTATAGTAAGGGATCGAGTCTTCACCGACCAGAATGTCGTCAGGCGAACCGGCGTAAGCATTTACACCGATACCGTTTGCCAGATTGATGCCCGGCAGGGTGCTGAAGTTTTTGATGGTGAATTCGAAGTCAGGCCCGCTGCTGTAGAGAGTGCCTTGATTGGCCGTCAACGCTTGGCCGTAATTCATTCCGAGTGGCTGACCTGGTATGGCTGTAGCCACAGAGAAGCCATTCAAACCCGTTCCAGCCTGGGATTTGTCGCCACTGATACCAGCGACAACCGTAGGGGCGCCGTTGGTTGCGTTTGGACCGAAACCGATGCTGATCGAACTGCGTCCACCAATATTGGGGAGTTCGAGCCCACCAGAGGCTTTGAACTGATCGGTGGAGGTTCCGACAACACCGTTGCCATCGACATCTCCAGCAACACCGAAGAAGTTGCCACCAACGAACATGGTGTCGGACGGTTTGTCGTAGCTCAGACGCAGATCTTTGATATTCCAGCCATTTGTTTTGCCTTGATCTGTCATCCATTGGGCCTGAGCGACATCGCCGGTCTGACCGTTGAAATCGAGCACCCGGATCACAGATTGGTTGGTCAACGCGAAATCGTTTTCAACGTCGCCTGTAAAGTTGATGACATCGGCAAAGGCTGGTACTTGAACCATGCCCGCCCAAACCAGACTCAAAATCATTACCTGACGCATCGGGCGTATCATGACAAGTCTCCTTACTCGTCGAGGTCGGATGTCCTGCAATCAGTACATCCATCCTTGATTCGATTCTGCCAGCAGTCCCTGCCGATTCAGAATCATCCAATTTCCGCGGATCATACACTGATTCGTTTTACCGTTCAAGTGGGATTTGATCAAAATCTTTTCCCAAGTGAGTCCTGCATGGGTTTAGCCAGCGAGCATTCCGCTCTGTCTGGTTCAAGCCCAAGCTTTTCCCTGACTGAAAGGATGAGGCGGAATGCCACTCGTTCGTAACATTCTTGGGGCCATTCGTTCCGCCTGGTCGAATCGTTCCAAGGCGGCCAAAAGATCCCGTCGTCACATGCTCAACGGCGTTGACCAATTAGATCATCGGCAATTGTTGACCGCTTCCTTTACTGGAAACGTCATAAACGATTTTCCCATCGCATCCGGACCAGGTGTTAAATTCCTCACAGGCGGAGCGACGATCCAGCCGAACATTCCGCCGGCCCTCTCGTCTCTGATCTCAGTGACCGGGTTCAATCAAGAAGGAATCGCCCTCTCATACGATCCTGTCTCGGATCAATTGGCAGTCGGAATCATCCAGCCCGACAACGGCAAGACCGGCCAGATCGTGATTGCCGGCGATGCTGACAACAATCTGAACTCCGCCACGGTCGATCCCGCCGTGCTTGCCATCATTCCGACCTTCAGTGACATCGCTGACCTGGGCGGGACCGAAGAGATGGGGGTCTTCATGGACCTCAACAACGATGGAACACCTGACATCATTGCCGGGATTGCTGGCCAGCCCACCAGCACCAAAAACTTTCAGGTGGCCACGGCCATTCCTGCCCCGAATCCGATCAGTCCGCCCCAGTTCGGCACCCCGTTGCCTGGGTATGAGGGGAACTTCTATCTGGTGAACAATCCAGCCCACCCGGCGATGGAATTCACGATCAAGAACTTCTCCACTCTCTATCAGCAAGTCATTGGTACTCCTCTCACACCGAATCAGGTGATGACAGCCGGTGCCGTCGGACGTGCTGCCGCAGATTCAGGAATTTCCGAAGGCGTTTATTTCGCCCAGCCGTTCAATTGGCAGGATGTAAATCCAGCCACAGATCTTTCGATCACCAAGACCGATGTTCCTGATCCTGTGACAGTCGGCAACTCGCTCGTCTATTCGATCTTCGTGAAGAATACCGGCACGTTTGCTGACAATTTCGTGACCGTCACAGACGCCATCCCAGCCGGGGTGAATGTTCTGAGCATCACTCCCAGCCAAGGCACTGTGAC
>Ga0208720_1000117_pt1 | contig 21038 bp, 13 predicted proteins | sample LakMenEpi20Apr10_FD_150716 | JGI IMG/M metagenome (GOLD analysis project Ga0208720, IMG submission 150716) | Freshwater microbial communities from Lake Mendota, WI - 20APR2010 deep hole epilimnion (SPAdes) | ecosystem: Environmental > Aquatic > Freshwater > Lake > Epilimnion/Euphotic zone ...
GGAGCCATCCCTCAAGCCTCTACCAGCCCGCCTCCAGCCGATCCTCAGACAGGTCTCCCGCCTGCACCGCCCGCCGCCCAGCTGAACACAGCACCTGCAACGGTTGCCAGCTCCGCCTCTCCCGTTTCCGCAATGCCTGTGCCCGCAACGCCTCCACCGCCTCTTTCCATCCATTGGCCCGATCAAACCACCAGCACTTATTCCACCAGCCCCAAACCCGATGGATCGGCAGCCCCGGCGAGCTCTGCAACTCCTGCACCTGTTGCCTCGTCAGCAAATGTGGGAGATTCCCGAACTCCGTCGGTCCCACCTCCCATGATTGCTTCATCAGATCCCTCTACGAGTCACCCCAAGCTCGACTCCAGCGTCGGTTCAGCCGGCTTTGCAGGTGCCAAATTAAGCGACTCGTCGGCCACAGAACCATCGTGGCCTGATATGATGCGTAAAATGCAATCGCTTGGTATTCGCAACATCCATTTGCAAGGCACGCCCGGTGGCCGATTAAAACTCGAATGTGAAATGGCCAGTATCAATGGCTCAAAACCCCAGACCATTGAAGGTGAAGGCGAAACACCTCAGGCTGCGGCACAAGTTGCATTAAAACGGATCGTTTTATTCAATGCAGCCCGTCGGGCCTCAAGAAATTCCAGTCAAAGGGCCTCCACCACTGCCACTGCAAGCAGCCCTATTCCACAGTTCTCGCCTATTACTCCACCTGAATCTGTGCCCCCTGCTCCGTCATTATCAAACGAGCCGCTCGCTCCACCTGCCGACGTTCCGAATTGAAAATTGCTCGCACCAATGAAAATGGATCAGCGAATATAAATCGGATTCGCATAAATCCAGCCCCTATATTCGCCATCGAGCATCTGGAAGGCTTCCACCCGATAAACTCCGGGCTTTTCCACCTTAAATTTCGCTTCCGTAGAATTCGTCGATTCGCCTACCACCTGACCATCGCATATGAGCCTGACCAAAGCTGATGGAGCTGGTAAACGGACGTGGATGGATTGGCTCTTGTCGCTTTGAAATTTCAATTCATCGCCAATCATTCCGAGATATTTATTCTGGCTGTCCTTCACCTCTACCCAGAATCCCTCAGGCTTACAGATCCAGTCGTGCGAAACATAAGCTCTGCCGCCCTTCACAGCGTCGCGAAGTGCTTTGTCATTCAGCTCTTTTGAGAAAATGTGGGTGCTGCTCCCGGCAAACGAGCGATGATAAGGATCAAGATCGACCCTGGCAATCACGTCACCAGGCTTTTTACCAGCCACCAACTCGCTGATCCCGGGGGCCAGAGAGACAGGTATTCGCCTCATCTGGCTATCTTTATCGACATTCGTACCGACCAGAACAGCCGTGTCGTCGATTTTTTTCACCAATAAGACCATGTTATGGTGACAGTCGTTGGCCGCGACTCCGGTCAGGCGTTTTTTCAGCAGTTCGCGATCGAATTTCTCGAGGTACAACTTCGGATATTCCACCTGAAATGCAAACGTTTCGTCAGGATACTGATCAATCTTATGCTGAAAGTCTTCGATCGTCTTTTTCGATGTCATGGCCAGAACAAGCGACATCAGGCCTTTGGAATCGACAATCGCGTCGTAATGGCGGTTGTATATCTCTTGTCCGTCGAGTTTTTCCATGCTGTGATTCTGACGTTCCTCGACATGCGAAAGAAATGCCATTCCGTCGTTCTCACGCACGGCATCGAGCAATTCATTGGCTGGAGACTTCATTTTGTCCATCACAGACTTCGTCGGAAGGATCAAAAAACCAGCCCATTCCGAGCCTGGGACAAGCAACACACCGTCCACCAGTCCAACCCTTTCCGGTGTCACAAAATCGCGCGGAGGTCGGAAGTGATCGCTTAAAAACAGGGCCGATACGCCTGATTTCTTCGCCTCAGCAACCATCTCAGGGCGCGTTCCACCCGTGTGTTCGGAATCTTCGGCATGGGCATGAAAAATCGACCTGATATCACTCCATCCAGCCGGTAAACTCTGATTCTGTCTCGCCTTGCGAATCGTCTCCGCATCCTCATGCGTTTTTTTCAGATGCTCTTCCTTGAATCGTTCCAGAGTCGGACGCTTCACAGCCGATTTCGGCGCATCAGCTGCAATCACAGACCCGGCACAGCCACTCAAGGCAACTCCTGCCAGCATCCTGATGATCAATCTGGCCTTTGAATTCATACGGTTCTGGTACATGGTTGAGCGACAATTCCTGATCTTTTTCTGGAGAGTTTCAAGCATCCGGCGGCATGGCTTAACTATAACAAATACGGTGCGCCGATCCAAGGCATCGACACCTCTATGACTTTCAGGCCATTTCTGGAAAAAAGTACCAGACCTGATTCTGAGCAGACTGACATGTAGCCGGTGTGTCACCTTTCCAACATTCGTGAGCTCAAGTGTGTCACACCCTCAAAGCCCATCCGTATTGTTTGTGGAGAGGGCCGTTTCAATCGGGATAGTAACGACCCTCGAATATCATAAATCCCAGAATTCATGCACAAGCCATGAATACTGGCTCAGGTGCGACGTTTCAGCCTAACCTTCAGGCCGATACGATCGTTAATACAATCGACTTCCGGCTTCTCGCTCAATCTTTCTTGAGGACTTGCATCTTTGTTGATGCATGTCGATCAGCGGTTGAAGCGCTCTGTGTACTCTACCGAAATCCATTCGCATCTTGATTCCAGGGCAACATCGTCATGTCAAATCATCATCAGAAAATCAGCCGTTTTATTCGTTCAATCAATCGGACTGAAGTTGCCGACAATCGCAAAATTGTCAGGCCAAATCGCAGTCTCTTCGAGTTTCAATCATTCAGCCTCCCAAATGCAATGCTCGAAGTCCGCCAGATGCTGAGCGGGACCGACTTCAGCCCACCCACCACCTGGACCACCCAAAATAATTGGGGCAGCGGCTATCAAGCTGAAATTTCGGTCACCAACCGCCAAACGACATGGATCGACGATTATCAGTTTCAATTCGATCTGGCCGATAACATTACATCCATCTGGGGCGGAAAAATTGTCAGCCATGTTGGCACAAAATATACCGTGAAGCCTGATAGCTGGGCCGCTAAACTGGAGGCCGGTTCGAATGCAAAATTTGGATTTAATGCCACAGGTACGGCTGGTCCGGCTTCTGCCAAAGTGAATAATCCGGTTTTAAGCTGGAATCTGGATTCTAATTCAGGTGGCGGAACGGTCACACCACCATCGACAAGTGCCGCTGTGAGTGTGGGTTATTCGGTCACATCATCCTGGAGTGGTGGATTTAATGCTGACATTAAAATCACAAATACAGGAACCACCAGCATCAATGGCTGGCAGTTGAAAATGGATACAACAAATACACTCACTTCAGTCTGGAACTCTTCCCTTGTGGGAGCATCCACCGGCACGGTGACCATCAAAGATGCTGGATGGAATGGAACTCTCGCACCAGGCGCATCGGCTACCATAGGGCTGACTGCCAACGGTTCGCCCACGAATTATCCTACCAATTATTATTTCAATGGAGTGGCTGTCAATGTCACCAATAATGGTGGATCCACTGGGGGCGGCGGAACAGTCACACCTCCTGTGAATAGTGCCCCTGCAAAGCCTACAGTCCGTGTGGATAATGTCATTGGTGCAGCTGCAAACACCTACGAAGCCTCGTTTGCAATCTGGTCAGGCACTCAGGCCACAAAATGGTCGCTCTATGAAAATGGCAGCCTGATTTATTCCTCCAATATTGCAACCACTACCACCGGTACGCAAACAGCCTCCACACAGATCAATCGTGCTTATGGAGCAAGCAAGTTTGAAGTGGTGGTGGAAAATGCAACTGGTACCACGCGCAGCGATGCTCTGGTCCGAGTTTTCGGTGGAGCCAGCCCGATCCGTATCGGTTCGATGGATACAACGACCGGACAGGCCGCTGCCACGGCCGTCTCTCAGGGCATCACCGATATTGCATTTACCAACCTCAATGCACCTGCAAACACTGCATTTCAGGTCTATACCAACACGCCTGATGTTGTCAGAGTCAGCCTCACGACCGATGGAAAATTGCATTTGGAAGGTCTCAAGGCCGGTCGGGCTTCGGTTATGATTAAAGATGCCACCACAGGCGAAGCCCGCTGGTTCGGCGTGACGGTGAAAAATACCGATGGAACTTTGCCTGGATGGCCTTCCACAGTCGCCCTGGGTAGCGTGAGCGAGGATACTCCATCCAATCTGGCGTTCTGGAGATCTTATGAAAATCCTGCCCAGAACAAGCAAATGGATATTCGTTATATCTATTTAAATGGAGGCCCTGTCAACGGCTGGCGGACATGGTCAACAGTCGATGGCGACCGCTTGACTTCATACCTTCGCGAGAGCCAGAAACTTGGTGTGATTCCCTACTTCGTCTGGTACAATATCCCTGACGGTGGCGAGAGTTACGACACCAACACACAGCACATCCAAGACCCTGCCTATATGAAGGCTTATTTCACGGATTTGAAATTCACTCTGGAGACGATTAAGAATCAGTCCTCAGACTGGCCAGTCGGATTCGTCCTTGAGCCTGACTTTCTCGGCTATCTGATGCAGAATTCAGGCAAAACTCCTGACCAGATTTCGGCTGTCACGTCAGCCATTTATGATTCTGGTCTGTTGAATGCCAATACCGATCCTGCATTTGCCAATAATGTCACAGGGCTCGTCAAGGCGATCAATTATTCGATCCATAAAGTGACTCCCGCCATGCGATTTGGCTGGCAGGTCAATCTCTGGGCATCGCCCAACACGCCAGGCAATGGCATTATCAAGGCCACTGACAGCCTTGGCTGGACGGCAGGCCGCCAGAAAATTACGGATACGGCAAATGCAATTGCCGATTATTACAAGTCGGCAGGGATTCTGGAATCAGGCGCAGGATTTGTTTCGATCGACAAATATGGCCTCGACGCCGGTGCCCAGAACGGTGCAGCATCCAATCCATCTGCTTCCACATGGTTCTGGAATGCTGATCACTGGAATAATTACCTGCTCTTTGCCAAGACGTTGCATACAAATACAAAAATGCCCATCACCCTCTGGCAGCTCCCAGTCGGGCGTATTAATGGAACCACAACGACAAATCCTTATGATGCGTCAGGAAAATTTGCGGATCTGAATAATACAAGCCAGAATTATGAAGATTCAGCACCGAGCTATTTCTTTGGCGACACTTTCACCACATCTTCTAGCAGGGCCAGCTATTTCGGCTCGAATATGGCCTCTGATCCAGATGTGACCGTGAGTGGCAGCACGGTGACCTGGAAAGAGCACATGAACGAGGCTCTGGCCAGTGGGATTACCACGCTCATGTTCGGTGCCGGAGTGGGCGACAGTACCGCCTCGGTCGGTACGCCTCCCACCGATGGTTATTGGTGGATCACCAAGGCTCAAACCTATTTAAAGAATCCGGTTGCATTAAATTCAACCGTGGCCCCTCCCGTCGTCACACCTCCTTCAATTTCATCATCGGCTATGAGCGTTGCTGAAGGTCAATCCGGTACGAAATCTCTGGTTTATACGGTGAAACTTTCGGCCGCTTCTGCCAGTACCGTGAGCGTCCAATATTCCACCAGCGATATATCCGCCAAGGCTGGAACCGATTATGTGGCCTCCAGTGGAACACTTGCGTTTGCACCTGGTGAAATCTCCAAAACGGTTGCTGTGAACATCAATGGCGACACGGATTATGAGACCGACGAATCATTCAGCCTGAATTTTTCAAATGCAATCAATGGATCCATTTCGACCACTTCGGTGACCGGAACGATCACCAACGACGATACAGCACCAGCCCCTTCGCTGCCGTCGTTGGTGGTTGGATCGGCCTCAGTGACCGAAGGCAATAGTGGGGCCACTCCGATGGTCTTCACCATCACGCTTTCAGCTGTATCTACAAATGCAATCACAGTGAATTATGCCACATCCGATGGAACTGCAACTGCTGGGAGTGATTATAGTGTCACGTCGGGTGCAATCACTTTCAAGCCTGGTGAACTTGCAAAAACGGTCGCTGTAAATATCACAGGCGATACGACTTATGAGTCGGATGAAACCCTGAAACTGACTATCTCTGGTGCTCTTGGTGCGACCATTGCAAATGCAATTGGTACTGGTACCATCACGAACGATGATACGAATCCAACACCTCCGCCGGTCACCACTCCTTCGACCAAGCAGGTGGTCGGTTATTTTGCCGAATGGGGAATTTATGGGCGCCAGTATAATATTGCTGATGTGCCAGCCGATAAGCTGACGGTGCTGAACTATGCATTCGCCCAGATTAATGCAAACGGTGAGGTCGGGCTTTTTGATTCGTATGCTGCTGTGGAAAAATCATATCCAGGTGATACCTGGGATCAGCCGATCAAGGGTAATTTCAATCAGATTACGAAGCTGAAAGCGGCCAACCCAAATCTGAAAGTGGCAATTGCTGTCGGTGGCTGGACTCTTTCGAGTGCATTCACGGATGCTGCTCTGACCGATGCTTCCCGCAAGAAGTTTGCTGATTCGCTGGTCAAGTTCGTCAATCAATATGGATTTGACGGAGCGGATCTGGACTGGGAATATCCAGTGGGTGGTGGCCTGGATTCGAATAAAAACCGGCCTGAGGATAAGCGGAATTATACTCTGCTGGTTCAGACCATTCGTTCGGCATTTGATGCTCAGGAAGCTATCACTGGAAAGGATTATCTGCTCACGGTGGCTTCTCCTGCTGGTTTCGACAAAATGATCAATTTCGAGCTCGCCGATATGGCGAAATCACTCGACTGGTTTAATGTCATGACCTATGACTATCATGGTGCCTGGGAAAGCCAGACGGGTCATAATGCTCCACTTTATGCCAATCCAGCCAGCCAAAATGCAATCGACACTCAATACAACATCGACTACACCATGCAAGCCTATGTGGCAGCGGGTGTTCCAAAATCGAAGATGGTCATGGGTGCCCCATTATATGGCCGTAGTTGGCAGGGTGTGGCGCCAGGACCAAATGGTGATGGACTTTTCCAGAAAGGGGCTGGAGCTGGTGCCGGCACCTGGGAACCGGGATTCATCGACTATAGCGACCTTCTGAACAAGGTTCAAACGCAGCCATCCACATACAAACTTTATCGAGATAATGTCTCGCAAGTGCCTTATGTGTATGCTCCTACGGTGGGCGGGGGGTGGTTCTCATCATTCGAGGATAAAACCAGTCTCGGCAAGAAAGTCGATTACATTATGGCCAACGACTACGGCGGCATGATGTTCTGGGAACTTGACGGTGATGTGCGCAACAGCAACAGCCCTGATAGTCTGGTAGGCTTTGCGGCAACCCAGTTGAAATCGACTCAGTCGACACTTCCTGGAATATCTGCCACCGATGTTTCCATCAATGAAGGAAATTCCGGAACAGGGCTGGCCACCGTGACTCTGAGTCTGTCAAAGGTTTCCACCACTCCAATTTCCGTGAATTACGGTACTTTTGATGGAACGGCGACCATCGCTGGAAATGATTATAAGGCCTCATCCGGCACTGTGACATTTGCACCCGGCGAGACCACAAAAACCGTAAATGTCACTATTAATGGTGATACGATTAATGAATCGAATGAAACTTTCCAGCTGAGATTCACTAATGCTACAAATGCAACATTATTGAAATCTTCGTCCACAATCACCATCAAAAATGATGATGCACCTGCTGCACCACCCGCATCGTCAGGGGCCGCTGTTTTGGCTGTGACCGGTAGCTGGCTCCCAGGATTTGGCGGTGAAATCACGGTCAAAAATACCACGGGGGCGGCCATTACGAGTGGCTGGGTGCTGGAATTCGACACGAATTTCGATATCACATCGATCTGGAATGCCGAGATCGTGAGTCGTGTTGGCACCAGGTACACGGTGAAGAGCCTGTCATGGAACGGTTCTCTGGCGAATGGGAGCACATTGAAATTCGGCCTTAATGGAACCATGACCGGTGGTGCAGCATCGCCTTTGATCAGTGGATCAACGATCCGAAAAGCGTGATTTTTCAGGATTTAAAAGATTGAAAATCATGGAACGAAGGGCGATTTACCGATCGCCCTTTTTTTGTATTTAATCACGGACTTTATGTTATGATGGAACCATCTGGAACCGGCCACATGTGTCAGGTGGGCCAAAATCGAGTGGGAATCAGAGGGCGACAAATCATGAACCCGTCATCATCACTCCATCAGGCCACAGAAACTCTGTCCACACTCTCCGACCCTGTTCGTTTGCGGATTCTGCACTTATTATGGAAGTCGGGAGAGGTTTGCGTCTGCCATCTTCACCTTTCACTTGAACTGCCTCAGCCGACCGTATCGCGGCACCTGGCCCGGCTTAGGCGCGATCGTCTGGTGGCGATTCGCAAAGAAGGGCACTGGATCCACTATCGGGCCGACCTTCAGCAGGATCCACTGGCAGGAGCGATTTTCACGAGTCTGGCCATGGGCCTGGCACAAGACAAGATCCTCTCCGACGATATCGCTCGACTGACTTCTGTAAGGTCCAGCGAGTGTATCATCCCGGTGGATAAAATATTCGCTTGACCGAATATATGCTGCTCTGTTATATTCGCTCAAGCGGATATAAGCAGTTCAACCCGAGGAGATCTGAAAATGACACGGATTTTATGTGCGTTGATAGGATTGGGGATGACAACGATGAGCGGACTGGAATCGTCGGAACTGGCCCCTAAGCTGGCGGAGCACATGGCGAGGATTGCCTCTGAGACAGGTCAGGTAAAGCCTGATCATAAAGCAGCTTCTGAAAAATTGGGTGAATGGATTGCTGGGCGCTATAAGGCAGGTCAGCCACTTCATGTGACGATTATCTGCACGGGCAATAGTCGCAGGAGCATGTTGGGAAGTGTGATGGGCAACGCTTCAGCGGCGTTTCAGGGCATGCCTGAGGTGCGGTTCCACTCCGGCGGAACGACTCCATCGGCGTTTAACAAGCGAACGATTGCGAGTCTGAAGCGTGTTGGGGTGGTGATTGAGCCGACCGGCGAAAATGCTCCAAAGGGGCCGGCTGGTGGTGATAATCCGAAGTATCTGGTGCGCTGGGGAATTTCTGATTCTGCCAACCAATTTCAAATGGTGGAATTCTCGAAGCATTATCGCGATCAGGTCAATCCACAGACTGGGTTCGCCGCCGTTCTGGTCTGTACGGAGGCGGACGGAGCATGTCCGACAGTTGCAGGAGCATCGGCCCGGATACCTGCTCCGTTTGAGGATCCGAAGAAATTTGATGATACTCCGGAAGAGGCATCAAGATATGATGAACGTAGGGACGATATCGCGAGATTTATGATGAATGCTTTGCAGCATGCGAAAGCGATCGCGAAATCGGCTAAATGAAATTTAGAAAAAATAATTGCCAGAACCAATCAGGAGACTTCAGATGAGCGATTTGAGTATCAAAGATGTGGTCCAGAGGACGTATGGAGATGTCGCGAAATCGGCTTCATCTGCCGATAAATCGGCCACTTCGGCGATTGCACAGGCGTTTGGATATAGCCTTGAAGAGCTTTCAGCGATTCCCGAAGAGTCGAATCTGGGACTTTCCTGTGGTAATCCGACGGCTTTTGCAAGCCTGAAGCCGGGAGAAACCGTGGTCGATCTGGGGTCAGGCGGAGGGCTTGACGTTTTCCTGGGGGCCCGATGCGTGGGCCCAACCGGCAGGGCGATCGGCATTGACATGACCCCTGAAATGATTGCACTGGCGCAGAAAAACGCCAAATCCGCCAAAGATGCTGAGGGAAACATTCTGACGAATGTCGAATTTCATTTGGGCACGATTGACAGGATCCCTGTGCCTGATCAGTCGGTGGATTGCGTCATTTCGAATTGTGTGATCAATCTGGCGGCGGATAAAAATGCCGTGTTTCAGGAAATTGCCCGAATTCTCAAGCCTGGTGGACGGCTTGCGGCGAGCGATCTGGCCTTAAAACAGGATCTGCCTGAGGAACTTGCAGCCGATGCTTTGGCGTGGGCGGCCTGCATTTCAGGCGCGATCAAACTTGATGATTATGAAACAGGCCTGAAAAAGGCGGGTTTTCATGAGATTGCCATCGTCGATTCCCATGCGGATATCAACGCTTATGCCACCATGCCTGATCAGGTCGGCTGCTGTGCCCCACCCGCCAGCTCAACATCCTCTGGCTTCGGCCTTCAGATGATCGACGACACGGCTGCAACTAGTTGCTGTGGTGGTAGTTCTGCACCCACTGTGATGCACGAACAATTCCTAGAGCTGGTGCGAAAATACAATCTCAACGATTTCGCAGCCAGTGTCAAAATTTATGCCATCAAAAAGCCTGATACCGAGGGGCTCGTTTGATTGGTTTGAAACAAGAATAAAACAAAAGGCGGCTCATCATAATCTGATGAGTCGCCTTTTTTTTTGCGTTCCACGCTGGTAAATCAGCGTGATTGACGGCGTCGGCGAACAACCCACATGGTCCCAGTGGCCAGAGCGACCAGGGCATAGGTGGATGGCTCAGGTACAGTCGTAATTTTCATAGACATGTGGGAAGTCCCAAAGTTGGTCCCCCACAGGTTCAGAGCATCGCGCTGATTCATAAATGTGGTGGCTGAAACTCCAGTTCCGCCGGAACTATCAGTTGCAAGCGATTGAATTTGCTTGCTGCCTGTATAGGTGGTGGCGTTGAGAACCATCCAGTAGGTGGCCCCATTCGTCAATGTGACAGTGGTCGATGGAGTAAAGATCTTTTGAGCAGGGGTGGTAGTTAATCCTGTCACAGTTTGTAATGTGGCAACATCAAACAATTTGAGGTTGGGTTGGTTTAATCCACTGTTGCTCCAAATTTCGACACTATAGGTGCCGCCGGTGCTGCCTACAGAAGCTAGAGCCATGGTCAAGGTGACGTCGGACAACACATGTGTTCCGCTAGCCGGAACCAGAAATGCTTCGGCGTTGAGGGACCAGTTGGCCCCACCGTTGGAATTCATCGCAACTTGCTGGTCAAGGCTCTCAGTCAGGTTGTCATAGATCACAGCGGCTTGACTGACAGAACACAAACCAATCGAACCAATCATTATCAAGGTTGCAAGACCACGAAGAACTTTCATCGCTTGTTTCTCCTAGGAAAAAACGAGGGGCTGATCACTTACACGCTCAAATTTCATGGTGACAGAGACTTTTTCAGTCGGGTGCGTCAACAAACCGAATCGTTGGATTACACAGGCCAACTTTATCCGCCATGGTCAGGAATGAATCGTTACCAATCAATTGAGAGATAGTACCTTAGCCTAATAGGCTGTGCAATGCAACTCTTTTGCTGACGTGACGCTTTTTTTATTCATTTCTCGGTTCCTGGAACTCGCAACACGACCCCCAACCCTGATTATATCCATGAGGACAACGGTTCACGGGTCCTAAGGTGTAAGTGATTTATGAATAGTATCTTACAGCGTTATTTCGTGAGGTTTCAGACCGCTGAGCCAGAACTCTTGAGTGAAAAATCGATACAATCGTTAAAGTTGCCGTGAATTATTTTCCGATAAACTGAATGACGATGGTTCGCGATATCGTTTCCGGGGGGAATACGAGACGTGAGGCTGTCCGAATGTATAAAGATGATTTGAGCCACACGATGAACTGGTCATTCCGGGCAGGGCGTACGAAGCTTTCAGGTGATAGGGCGTTAGAACGTAACGTTAAACCTGGACTCAACATTGAACCACTTTCTGACCGGGTGATGCCGGTGGTGGGAGCGTTCAATGTGCCTCAGGCCATAAGGCCTAACAAGGCAAATGCGGGTGTGGTGCTGATTCGCCAGAGCCCCGACGATATTGGTGGATGCAGCGGTACATTGCTGACTGGTGGCCAAACGATTTTGACGGCGGCTCACTGTGTGGATGCCAATGGCGATCATATCGCAGATGCCCCTTATTATTACGTAAATTTCGACCTCCCGGCAAAGCGTGTCCAGATGGTGGTGCCTGCCAATCGCGTGACGATCAATCCGCAATGGCAAGGTGCTACTGATGCTGGTTTTCAGAACGGCCACGACGTAGCCGTCTTGCGTCTATCAGGGCTGGCTCCTTGGGGCAATGGCCCGGGAAGGCTGAGCTACCAGCTTTATACAGGGTCGTCGATGCAGCCGGGAACGTCGTCTTCCTCAAACTCAATCAACCTCGTGGGTTATGGTTATACAGGGGATGGGGTAGTGGGGCAGAATACGTCGCCGAATCCGAATCAGATTTCGTCGACGATTCAGAGGCTGATGCTGCCTCCATCGGCTCGCGGATCGTTCACTTTGGGCAATCCGAAAACCAAGGCGAATATCCGGCTCAATGCTCAGGGGCTGACAGCCGATGTGGTTCAGAAAGCGGTGCAGGGTCTTGACCCAACTGGCTTTGTGAATGTGCAGGTGGTGCAGATCACTCAGAAAAGCAGCCCTTATTTTGGGTCATTCGACATCGTTTTCAGGCAGGTGGATACGACTCAGTATCCATATGGGAAGGTCCCCCAATTTACGTTCAGGCCACAGGCAGGCTATAGCGGAGGGGCTCAGGGCGGAGGGTTTCGAAGTGGGATCATGAGGCCGGCTTATCCGACGCTTTTGGGTGCGAAATCGAATGCTGCAACACGGTTTAACGCGTCTCCGGAGGGCATGGGAAATGTGTTTGTGACACAGCTTTCCGCCAGTCGAGGGCTGGCCTTGCTGGGAGAGGGCGATTCTGGAGGGCCGGCACTGCTGAGGAAGCAGATTGTGGGCGTGGCGTCGTTCTATAGCGGGGCTTCGCAGTATGGAGATTATAGCGGGTGGTCGAATATCAGCCCTGATTTGACGTGGATTCAGTCCAACTCCAAGGTCGGAGGGAATGTGGTGATCGACCTGGCCACCCAGCCTGTGACACGCGGAAAAGTGACGGATTATGTGTCTGTGAAAGGGGATAAGCAGCACGACAAAATGATTGTGCTGGTTCATGGACGGCCTCTTTTCAAGGCCCCTATGAGCAGCGTTCAGTCGTTGCAGATCGTTCCCAGGGGCGTGCCTGTCAAGTTCCGCACCATCAATCAACCTTCATTTCAAGTCTCAACCGTACCCAATAGCCAAAGAGGCTATTTAGGCAAGACGGAGAAGGTGGTGATCATGGGCGAAACGACAACCTCGCCCGCGGTGGTCAATGCCAGGAATTCGACTTTAACCACGGCGAGTGTCGCTTCAGTGCAGCAGCCGACTCTGACCAAAAGTGTTCCAGGTTCTTCTATAGAAAGCACTTCGATACAGTTGTCGAGCAAGTCTAGAAAGCGTCAGGGTTGAGATCAGGCTTCTTCAGGTTGATCGTCGATCGAATCTTCGGCCACTTCGACGATGTCTGAGTCCAGCTCTTCGATGACTTCTGAGCCATCGTCGTCAAGCATGGCGTTACGTCGTTCCGCATCTTCTGCAGCAGCCTGAGCTTCGGCGGCTTCAATCGCATCTTCGGGGACGATCGCCAGTGATCCGACAGAATCGCCTTCGTCGAGGCGTATGATACGCACACCAAGCGTGTTACGGCCAGTTTCGCGGACCTCGCCCACCCGTGTTCTGATCATGATTCCGCCGGTCGTGGTCACCATGATTTCGTCGTTGTCCGTGACTTTAGCCACGGCCACAACGGATCCATTCCGCTCGCCGGTCTTGATATCGATTACGCCCTTGCCACCTCGCGTCTGGCTGCGGTATTCAGTCAGTTGAGTACGCTTGCCCTGACCCAGCGAGCAAATCGTGAGTAGCTGCTCGGTGTCTTCAGGACCGTTGGCGATCACCATTCCGACCACTTCGTCGCCTTCATCCAGGCGGATTCCGCGAACACCGTATGCTCCACGACCCATGGATCTTACGTCGGATTCGTCGAACCTGATCGACATCCCTTCCTTGGTTGCCAGAACCACTTGCTGGCCTCCCAAAACCCGGGCCACACCGATCAGTTCATCGCCTTCATCAAGGCCAAGAGCAATAATGCCCCGCCCCATCGGTCGCTTGAAGGCCGTCAAAGGTGTCTTTTTGACCGTCCCGCGACGGGTCACCATGAACAGGCTTTCGTCTGTCCGGAAGTGCCGTACGGGCACCATTCCAGTGACTTTTTCGCCCTCGCTCAACTGGAGAAGATTCACCAATGCCCGCCCGCCACTTGTACGGGAGCCTTCAGGAATGTCGTAAACCTTTAGCCAGTATACTTTACCGGCGGTCGTAAAGAACAGCATGTAGTCGTGCGTCAGGGCCACGAACATGTGCGACAGAAAGTCATCGTCCTTGGTCGAAGTCGCTGAGATACCACGCCCTCCACGCCCCTGAGCCTTGTAAGTGGCTGGCTGGAGACGCTTGATGTAGCCGGCGTTGGTCACCGTCACCACCATGTACTCTTCGCGGATCAGGGCTTCCTTGTCGTAGTCGCCGATTTCTTCGTCGGAAATCGTGCTTCGCCTTGGGTTTGCGTACTTTTCTTTGAGCTCCAGAAGGTCGGCTCGAATCATGCCCAGAATCTCGGATTCATGGGCCAGAATGAACTCGTACTTACGAATGTCGTCGCGCAAGCCTTTGTACTCGGTGGCCAGTTTGTCCGCTTCAAGTCCTGTCAGACGCTGAAGTTGCATAGAGAGAATGGCGTCGGCCTGGCGGCGTGTCAGGGGGCCGGTCGGACGGGCTTCCGGATCGTCCAGAGCCCTTTGCAGAACGTCTGCCGAGACCTCGACTTGCATCAATCTCTGGCGGGCCGTGTCCGGGTCGCGGCTGGATCGGATGATCTGGATGATGTCGTCGATGTAAGTCAGTGCAATCAAAAGACCTTCGACAACGTGGGCTCGCTCCCGGGCCTGCTTCAACTGGTGCGTTGTCCGGCGGCGGATCACCACCTGGCGGTGCTCAATAAAGAGCCTCAGCATTTCCTTGAGCGGCAGCATCCGGGGCCGTCCGTCGACAAGGGCCAGATTGATGATCGAGAAGCTGTCCTGAAGCGGTGAGAACTGGAACAACTGGTTCAGAATCACCTGGGCATTTTCGCCCTTCTTGACCTTCACCACGATCCGAACTGGCTGCTTCCGGTCCGACTCGTCCACAATGTCCGAAACGCCGGTGATCTTCCCACTGTTGACCAGCTCCGCCAGCTTCTTCAGAAGTGGCTCTTTGGTCTGCTGGAATGGGATCTCGGTGATGATGATCTGGCTGCGGCCGTCCTTATACTCTTCAATCTCGTGCCGGGAGCGGATCACCACCCTGCCTTTTCCTGATAAATACGCCTGCTTGATGCCGTACTTGCCGCACAGGATGCCCCCTGTCGGGAAGTCGGGGGCGGGTATGTACTCCATCAGCTCGTCAAGCGTGATGTCCGGCTGGTCCATCAGGGCCACCAGGGCGTCGCACACCTCGCCGAGGTTGTGGGGCGGAATGTTCGTGGCCATACCCACGGCAATCCCGCCTGATCCGTTCACCAGAAGGTTTGGAAACTTGGCAGGAAGGACGCGCGGTTCCTGGTATTTCTCGTCGTAATTGGGCTGAAAATCGACGGTGTCCAGCCGTATATCTTCAAGCATCTCCGCCGCAACAGGCGACAGCTTGGCCTCTGTATACCGCATGGCCGCCGGTGGGAGGCCGTGGATCGAGCCGAAATTGCCCTGACCTGTGATCAGGGTGTGCCGCATGTTCCACCACTGAGCCATCCGGGCCAGAGTGGGATAGATCGAATTGTCGCCGTGAGGGTGGTACCGCTTCATGGTTTCACCCACGATACCGGCACACTTGCTGGTCGATGACCCGGGCGTCAGGCCCAGATCAAGCATGGCTGTCAGGATACGCCTCTGAGAAGGCTTCAGCCCGTCACGCACATCCGGCAGAGCACGGCTCACGATGACCGACATCGCATACGTCAGATAGCTTTCCTTAAGCTCTTCCTCAATGTTCAGGGGCGTCGGGACAAGCACATCTGCCGGATTGGGCAGCTTGTTCCGGTCGTCCTTGCCCTTCTTCTGAGCCGGCAAAGCCGCTTTCTCAGGTGGGTTCGGAACATTGGATTCAGGGCCGTCTTCGGTTGGCTTATCAATGGCGTCGTCGCTCACGGCGTGGTGTATCCTTGCACTATTGATGCGGTCAACGGGGCGACTTGCTCGAAAAGTCGCATCGCCCGGCTCCGATTCTTGGTTCTTCAGTTACTTCAGATTTTAACAAATTTCCTTTCTCTTTACAATGATACAGACATGGTACCCCGATATCCGTTCCAACCACTCCCAGACTCTCCGACCCTGCCACTACAACTGTAAGGCATTCGGCTCCCCCCATTCGGATTTCCTGACCACGACAATTGCCAACCATGCTTTGTGTGGGTTAGGCTAAATGTATTGCTGGTGGTCGATTGTCTCCCTTCCCCAAATAACGCCTTTCCAGACTCGAACCAAGCCATGCATCGCCACAAACTTAGTAATGAATTGAAATACAGGTTCATCGAACCCAGCCATTCCCGAATTGTCATGTGGCTTGGAAAGTTTTATACCAACCGGAAATTGCGCCGAAATCAAAAAGTTCACGATATCCATGTTCATGGTCTCGAAAAACTTCAAGCCCTGATTGGACAAGGCGATGGTATTTTATTAACCCCCAACCATTCGGATCATGCCGATAGTGCACTGATGTTTCATCTGGGCCGGATGGTGAAAAAACCGTTCTTTTTTATGGCCACTCATGCCATTTTTACCGGATTTAACTGGTTCGTTCTGCCGCGAATTGGATGCTTTCCTGTGGATCGTGAAGGTACTGATTTAAAAGCGCTCCGCAAGGCTCAGGAAATTCTGACTCATGGTAAAACTCCTCTCGTGATTTTTCCTGAAGGCGAAATATATCGCCTCAACGACCAGATCACCCCCCTGCGTGAAGGCGTGTCTGCCGTGGCCATCATGGCTGCCCGTAAGGCCAAAGACCACGGTCGAAAGGTCTGGGTGGTGCCCGTTGGTATTAAATACAGGTTCCTCGAAAGTGTCGATCCCGTGCCCTGGCTCACTGATTTATTAAATCGTCTGGAAAAAAAGTTCGACTGGCGTGAAGTGCCTGATCGTACTCTGCTGGAACGCATATATCGATATGCAACCGGTATGCTTTCCCTTAAAGAAATTGAATATATGGGTGCTGTCCAGTCCGGCACGCCCAGAGAACGTGTGAGCCGGCTTCGTGAATATGTGCTTGAAACTGTTGAAGAAAAGCTCCATATCAACCCGATAAAGGCCAGAACCAAGTCGATCCCCGAACGGGTGAAAGAATGCAGACGGATCATTATCGAACGCTGGAGCGACCCTGCCCGCGACCCGAATATGCTGCCTGAATGGAAGCAGGATTTGGAAGATTTGTTCATGGTGGTGCAACTTTATAGCTATCCGGGTGATTATGTGATGAATTCGCCGACCTGTGAGCGCGCTTCCGAAATATTGATCAAATTCAAGCAGGACGCCATGCGCAGCGATACCAAAGTGGCCCGCCATTATGTTCCCCGACGGGCTTCGATTTATATCGGAGAGCCAATCGAGGTTCAGAAATTCGTCCAATCTGTCGATAAAAAAGTTCCATCAGGTCAGTCTCCTGAAACTCCCGTTGCAAAGGATCAGGAAGCGTCGAGCAAGTCGCGCAAGGCTTCAAGCCTTTTGACGGAACTGCTCGAACAGAAGCTCCAGGAGCTTTTGAATCTGGGTGGGGCTGGCCGACTCTTGCCAGGCGCCTCGTTTCATCATGCGGAACATCACGACACGAACCATGCTCAAAATGCAACGGATATGACATAAATCCCTGACTTTCTAAGAACAACGAACCAGTGAACCAGAATTGGAATAAAAAGAATGCCACGCGTGATCCATTTCGAAATTCATGCCACAAATCCTCTCGTACTGATACCATTTTACGAATCACTTTTTGGATGGACATTCACCCGATTTATTCCTGAAGTAGAATATTGGACGATTGTGACTGGCCCTGACGACCAGCCAGGGATCAACGGAGGGCTCGTAAAACGCCAGGGCCCAGCTCCCCTCGAAATGCAATCGGTCAGTGGTTCTGTCTGTACGGTTCAAGTGGATTCCGTTGATTCAATTCTTGCTAAAAATGAAGAACTTGGCGGCTCAGTGGCACTCCCGAAAATGCCCATTCCCGGGATCGGCTGGCTGGCTTACATCAAAGACCTCGACAGAAATATTCTGGGTATTATGAATCCAGATCCATCGGCTTGACCCGAACCTGCCTCGGTTCCCAAGTGGTTTTTTGTCATCCAGATCTTGACGATCCATGGTTTTTACTTACAACAAATTTGAACGCTCATAAAGGCGTTTATCCAGTACACCACCGCAGATAAAATCGATCTCTGGACCCTTCTCTCCGAACATGTCAGTGCTCATTGTCAGATTTCTGCTGTCGATCATCACCGGGGTTGCCGGGATCGTTCATCTTGTTGATCCTATGATCTTTATGCCTGCCATGCCGCCCTATATTCCATTTCATCTGGAATGCATTTATCTCACCGGCATTTTGGAATTGATGGCCTCGATCGGGCTCTGGATTCCACGGCTCAAACGACTCACGGCAAGATTGCTTTCAGCCTATTTTATCGCCATTCTGCCGGCTCACCTGCATGTGGCGATCCACAAAATCCCGATGTTCGGCATCGATCAGCCCGCCCTGCTCTGGGGCCGGGTTCTATTTCAATCGGTTTTCATCTATGGCTCCTACTGGCTCTCAAAGAAAGATCCCCAATGAACAAATTCTGGAAGAAATCACCGAAATCTGGCTCTACCTGGATGCGCCAATGGCTATTGGTCGCAGCCATTTACAATATCCTGTTCGGAAGCTGGTCGATCATCTTTCCATCGGCCCTGTTTCAGTGGGCGGGCATGGTCCCTCCGAATTATCCGGAATTATGGCAGTGTATTGGGATGATTGTGGGCGTTTATGGTCTCGGATATGCCATTGCTGCCGATGATCCATACCGCCACTGGCCGATTGTGCTGGTCGGGTTTCTGGGCAAGATATTTGGCCCCATCGGCTTTGCTCAGGCTCTTTTGAAAGGTTCTCTGCCGCCCTCGTTCGGTGTCATTCTGCTATCAAACGACCTGATCTGGTGGATTCCATTTGGACTGATTCTACTTTCCGTCTGGAAGCATGAGTCTCAATTGCAATCAAAACCGTCTTGAATCTCTCGATGAATTTTTGATCGAGCAGAATCCTTGGATGATAATCTCAGGCGGCGAATTTTCTCGGCCATAAACTTTTCGCAATATTGCTCGGCCTCATGATTGACTTTGATCCCGCTCATAACCATTCTGGCACGGCTGGCATCAGGGTCGGTGAAGTCTGAGTCAGGCCAGTTCTGAAAGTCATCCCCGTCGACTTCCGGCTGCTGAATTCCGTTTTGATCTGGCTCCACAAACGTTTGCACAGTAGGGCATTGTGGAGAGTTCATCAAGCTCGTTTCTAGGTCGGTTTCGACGGCAATTCCAGTTTCATAAACCGCCCTTCGCTGAATCGACTCAAAGGCGGACGGGATCGGCCCGTTTTTGGCCACCTGATCAGATTCCCAAAGCTCGAACCCAGCATGAGAGTATCTCCGATCATTCTGCTTCTGCTGACTCCTGCTTTCGCGCGCATCGGCCTGAATCCGTCGATATCGTTCCAGTTCGCGACCTTTTTGGAGAGCGTCAAGGCGTCGCTGAAGTTTGTCGACAAGCGATTGTGCTGAGGCTCGATATCGGTGAGCGAGCTTTGAGGCGGCCATCAGCTTCTCATCGCCGAGTCCCATACCCACAGCGGTCTGGCTAAACTGGGCTTTTTCGAACTCGTGTTGTATCAACAGATTATCGGTGATCACCGACCATTCCCCGGCACGCATCCGGGCTCTTTCAAGCAGTTCCTGCTTTGACGAATCGGGATCGGGGGCTTTGATTAGTTGCTGTCTGGCCCTTTGGTCGGCAGAGAGTGAGGCGGTGGCGTCTGATCGATCGATCCAGTCTTTGATTTCATGATCAGAGGAGAGGCTGGAGGAAAGAAATCGGGCGAAGATCCACCATCCATCGTGGTTGATTTTTTGAATATTGGCGAACGATTTTTCAGTGAGAGCCGCGTTCCAGGCTTGGTCGAGTGTCATTTCTGAAATGTCTGCGGAGAGGGAGTTAGCGATATCGTTCCAGATTTGTTGAAAGTATTGTGCGCCCAGATAAGTTCTGGCGAGAATATCGCATCCGAATTGGGGGAATAGTCGCCACTGGGCTTGATCCTGATGAAATTTCAAAAGTTGCCGGGATTCAAAAACATCAGAAGCGATCCGGCCTTCTTTTTCAACAGCGAGGCCATGGATGCGATCATTTTCCTGTTTCTGCCAATATGCGACAGAGAGTTCGCGAACCACATGGGATTCTGTTTCGGTCTCAGGCTGATAGAGTTCGATGAGTTGGATTTCGAGTTGGCCGATGGCTTCCAGAGCATGATCAGGCAGATACATTTTGCTGGAAAGGCCGTGCTTGACGGCATTGGAGGCGGGATTGCCGGCAGGCATGGTGGAGGTTCCCGGAGAAAAACGGTGGATCAAATATCGAGTGTCATGATTAAGAATCGAGGTTCATGGTATTTTACGAACCACATGACAAGAGATTTGGGAATAAAACAAAATGCAAATCCGGATAAACGTTATGATTTGACAGGGGTGATCGCGGCGCGGGGATTTTCTAGCCGGTTTGGCGCTAGCCCCGGTTGTTTTGGGTTTACCTAGCCGGTTTGGCGCTAGCCCCGGTTGAATTTGGGTTTATCTAGCCGGTCTTGGCGCTAGCCCCGGTTGAATTTGGGTTTATCTAGCCGGTTTGGCGCTAGCCCCGGTTGAATTTGGGTTTATCTAGCCGGTCTTGGCGCTAGCCCCGGTTGTTAATCTTCTGCGAACCGTGGGCTATCGCCCGGCGGCTATACTCTTCGCGACCATTAATGACACTTTTTGATCGCGACGATGCCGGAGGCATCGCA
>Ga0208720_1000118_pt1 | contig 20847 bp, 14 predicted proteins | sample LakMenEpi20Apr10_FD_150716 | JGI IMG/M metagenome (GOLD analysis project Ga0208720, IMG submission 150716) | Freshwater microbial communities from Lake Mendota, WI - 20APR2010 deep hole epilimnion (SPAdes) | ecosystem: Environmental > Aquatic > Freshwater > Lake > Epilimnion/Euphotic zone ...
TCCGTCAAGTTCCTCAAAGCCTCGGTCAGCCGCTCAACATACGCTGCCCTTGGTAGCCGTGCTGGTGGTGAAGTGATCAGTGCCGACCAGTATTGATTTTAAATCTCTGAAAGGATGCTGCGACATAAAATTCGTCACATCCTTTTCTTAAACGAACTTCAGGGTTGATACCTGAAGTTTGTTTATTGATGATGGATTGATTTTCACGGATTGGGCGCTTTTGTCGTTCTTGACGAGAGCGAAATACGACTTCAGAATACTACAAGGAAAGTGCAGGCTGGTTTATGAATCTTTTAGCCAAAATAGGCTCCAAAATACTCTCCGCATCTGCGGTTCTCGTCGTGGTTCTGGTGATTGGCTGTGGTGGCGATGATCTTGGCAAACGCTATGCCGTTTCTGGCACAATCACTTACAAGGGCAAACCACTCCCTAAAGGAACGATTGCTTTCGTTTCTGTCAAACCAGATGGCCGTGGTGCTTCTGGCGTGATTGAGGATGGCAAATATCAAATGACCACTCAAAGCGCGAACGACGGTGCCTTTGAAGGTTCCTACCTTGTCACGATTAACGACATTGTGATCGACAACGCCGCTGCTGAAGCAGAAACCAAGAAATTGGCAGCAAAGAAGAACGTTCAGATGGTTCCAGGTGGGATGATCGACCAAGTGCACCAAGCCAAAGCACTTCGTAAGGCAGCCAACAGCGTTCCCGCAAAGTACGCCTTGGCGTCTACATCTGGTCTGAAAGCTGAAGTCAAAGCCAGTTCGAACAAAATCGACTTCGAACTGACAGACTGAGTACTTGAGTGAATGTTGAACCAAGTCTCAGTCCATGGTCTGAACCGTCATAATCTTGCTCCGAATTTTGGTTCGTGCATGGATTTTTCAGACAGGACTGACTTTTGGTTCATTCAAGTGCCCATGCTGAATCAATAGCATAGTTGGCCACTTGGATTCAGACCCTCGGCCAAAAATGTAAAAGGGTGTATCGCAGAGAGTCAGTCAAGTCGGAGGAACCATCCTCATGTGGATTCGATTTTCTAGATCCATCCAGCGAACCCATAGAATTTTTCTCCACTGAAGATCGAAATTTCCTATGAAACCATAACCATATTTGTTTAAACAGGTTAAACCACTTTTAGTCGATTTTTTTTTATTAGGTTTAGACCATTTTATTACAAAGCTATAGGCAACTCAATCAATGAAAAACGCTTCATATTCATGAAAAAAGGTACATAGTTTCGTTGATTGACGCTATAACAAATAGATGATTTTTCATTGGTCTGTCAGAACACATTCATTGTTTTGATCCCTTGAAAATGACGTGAGACCTTGACCTTTCCAGGAACATACTAATGCTGTTGGCGATATTCTATTCATCACACTTTCACAACCATAGCATCCAGAATAGACACGCTCTGTTAGACTTAGCAACTTTTTAATTAAATACCATTTTCAAAATTCCTGTGTAAACATGTCGGATAATCACAAAAGATTCGGTTCTGGAAAGATGAATCAGATGATCAAGAAGTCCGAAAACTCGGATCACGTTAAGCAGTTTCGTTCAAACTCTTCGATCTCTGCCAAAGAGTTCATCGAAAACTACATGGAAGTCTATCAGGCTGGAGGTACGAACAAGGACCTCGCAACCAAGCTCTGTATCAAGTTACAGCAAGTCTACCCACTTAGAGAACGTACCAACAAAGTGCTTAAAAGTGAAGATGCGCAACTCCCGCCTTTGATTCCCGTTGATCGCAAATACGGCAGTGGAATCAATGCCAAAGAACTCGCTGAGATGGTGCGCGAGATGTCAAAGTAAGGAACATGTCAAGAATCAGTTCCGTCTTTTTAAGAATGATGGGTAGATCCTAAAACTTGTTCGACATGCCCCCAAAACCTAGGGTGATATCGCCCTGCGGCTATCTAAATTAGCCGCAGGGCACTAAGGCCGTCAGATTCTACCGATTACCACGATTTCGCCGATTCGGCAGTTTGCGGCAACTCTTACGACTTCGTTCCTGATTCCAAATTGGCTGAGTTTTTGGCACAATATGAAGGTATGCAAAGCCCCCTCGCCATTGGGTGGAGCGGGAATTGGATCTCCGTGATCGTATGGATGTTCCAAAATGTGAATCCTTGTTCCCATCCTCTGAAAACCCACTGAGACATCATTCGGCCATAAACAGTCTCTCTACATACTTTTAGAGAAGACTCTCTCCACCGATATCAGACCAAGGCTCAATCCATCCGGGCCTGAATTGTAAGAACCGATCAAGAACCTATGAGTAAGCGTCGAGCCGTTCAGCGCAAGAATCCTGTCACTGAAGTTCCACCAGAATCCTATGAGATCTCCGATGCGGAACTCTCGTTTCTGCAAGAATTAAAAAATTCACGTCCTGCAAAGGCCGGAGCAGGGCGCCGCGATCGGGTCATGCCGCTTCTGCCATTGCGTGGAGAGGTGGTCTATCCGAACACGATCGTGCCGATAGTGATCAACCGGACGGCCGGTATCGCACTGGTCGATGCTGTGACTTCCCAGACCGACCGGAACGTCATTTTGGCCACTCAAGTGGATCTGGACTCAGAGGTTCCGACACGTAAGGATCTGGCTGACATCGCCTGTGTGGGCCAAATCCTTCAGATGCTGAAATTCCCCGACGGCTCCACACGCATCGTCTTTCAAGGTATCGAACGCGTCAAACTGGGCACGATTCAGCGTCAGGAACCGTTCCCAACTGCCTCTGTCAAGATGGTGAACGAACGCAAGTCGAAAGGCCTGGAACTGGAAGCACTGGTTCTGCATGCTCGTAAACTCCTGAGCCGTATGGTCAAACAGACCCAGCAAGTGCCTGAAGAACTGCAAGTGGCGGCCATGAACACCATGGAACCGGCCCGACTGGCTGACCTGTTCGCATCAAGCCTGCCATTTACAGTCGAAGAGAAGCTGGCCATGCTGGCGGAAGTCGAGGTGAAGGAGCGATTCCACCTGCTGATCAGGTACTGGACACGGCACCTGGAAGTGATCGATCTGGCGAGCCGAATTCAGGCTCAGGTGGGGTCAGAGATTACCAAGGTCCAGCGAGAGCACTTCATTCGCCAACAAATCAAGGCGATGCAGGAAGAGCTTGGGGAGGGACATGAGGAGTCGTCTGAAACGGCCCAGATTGCGACCAAACTCGAAGCGGCCAAGCCTCCAGAAAGTGTCATGACCGAAGCCAAGCGCGAGCTTGACCGGCTATCAGGCATGCATCCCAGTTCAGCGGAATATTCTATCGTTCGAACTTATCTGGACTGGATTTCAAGCCTCCCCTGGTCTGTCAGTACCAAGGACAAGCTCGACCTGAAGGCCGCACGTAAGGTGTTGGACAAAGACCACTTCGGGCTCGAAAAGATCAAAGAGCGGATGATCGAATACCTCGCCGTGCGCAAGCTTAAGAACGACCTCAAGGGGCCGATTCTCTGTCTTGTCGGCCCTCCAGGGACCGGTAAAACCAGCCTGGGCCGATCGATCGCCGAAGCTCTTGGCCGGAAGTTTGTGCGGATCAGTCTGGGCGGAGTTCACGACGAGGCTGAAATTCGTGGTCACCGGAGGACTTACATCGCTTCTCTCCCAGGAAGGGTGATTCAGTCACTTCGTAAAGCGGGTTCGAACAATCCGGTTTTTGTGCTTGATGAGATTGACAAACTGGGTAGCGATTTTCGTGGAGACCCAGCCTCTGCCTTACTGGAAGTGCTTGATCCGGAACAGAATTCGACGTTTCACGACCATTATCTTGACGTTGAATTCGACTTGTCGAAGGTCCTGTTTCTGGCCACTGCGAATAATGCCGACTCGATTCCGCATGCGCTTCTGGACAGGATGGAGATTCTCGAACTGCCCGGCTATAGCGAAGAGCAAAAGCTGGCCATCGCCAAAAAGCATCTGGTTCCGAAGCAGTTGGAGGCCCACGGCCTGAAGCCTGACAGCGTTGAGATGCCCGACCCGACTTTAACAACGGTGATCTCGGACTTTACCCGCGAGGCAGGTCTGCGTAATCTCGAACGAGAACTGGGAACAGTTTTTCGGAAGATTGCCCGCAAGCATGCGGAAGGGAATCGCCGCAAGGTGACAGTTGCGTCGAAAGATCTGCCCGTCTACCTGGGTCCACCGAAGTTCTATCGCGAATCGGCCATGATGAAGCCGATCCCTGGAGTTTCCACAGGGCTGGCCTGGACCCCGACCGGCGGCGAGATTCTGTTCATCGAATCGACGTTAATTCCGGGTGGCAAAGGCACAATGACCTTGACCGGTCTTTTGGGCGAATCCATGAAGGAAAGCGTTCAGGCTGCGGCTGGATACATCCGGAGCAAGGCCGACAAGCTGGGCGTGAACACGAAACTGCTCGCCGAGAGCGACCTGCACGTCCACGTTCCCGCCGGAGCGGTGCCGAAGGACGGCCCGTCGGCCGGCGTTGCGATTGCTGCGAGTCTGGTGAGCCTTCTCAATGAAAAGCCTGTCAGAGGCGATGTGGCCATGACCGGTGAAGTGACTTTGACTGGGCGAGTTTTGCCAGTAGGCGGGATCCGCGAGAAAGTGCTGGCGGCGCGGCGTGCAGGCATTCACCACATTTTGATGCCGGTGCATAACAAGAAGGATTTGGTGGATCTGCCCGTCGAGGTGAAGGCAGACATGACGTTCGAGTTCGTGGAAACGATCGACGACGTGATCAAAAACCTGTTCCCTGTGGAGCCCGTCAAGCCACTGCCGCCAAAGCCTGCTCCAAAGGCCGCCAAGGCACGTTCAAGCAAGCCGGTTGCGCGTGATCGAGGCAGTAGCAGCCTGCCTCGATAATTTTGGCAAAGGACCGAAATGTTATCGCCACAGATCCACACGGAATATCACGGATTTCAGAGATCCGAACGATTCTGTGGCGATCTGGGGCGATTCAGATTGAGCTTTTACTTTTGATTCCTGAGCCAACCATTAAAACGGGTTGGCTTTTGACCATTCCTTGATCTGATCCAGCGCGTATGGCACGCTGACAACCTTTCGATAGCCCGCCTTGATCAGCGATTGGGTCATCTCTTCATCGAGATCCGACCTGATCATGAAAACGGCCTCGGAACTGGTTTTCCAGTTGGCTGGATTTTGAATCACGACCGTTTTGGTATACATCGCCAGCGTTTCATTGAGATCAAAACCACGATCGGTTTGAAGCCATCCGAAGAAGTTCGTCTGGGCTATCGGCTCGACATGTAATGGGTAAACAAATGGCCTGGTTGGGTTCCAGATGACTTCCGGCTTTGAATCTCTTAAATATGTCACGTCCGTTTTGGTTTTTGAATCACGCTTCGCAAAGACTTTTGAAGTGGCCATCCGCCGATTGGCGTATCCATAAAGCGGATCAATATCGTGGTCGAGCAGGTATCCAAGCCCTTGAAGCTCAGTGGTCGCAATTCTCCAGCTGACTGGCATCGTATTTTGAATCACCTTGGCGATGATCGAAAAATCATCCTCGCGCTCGATCGCCCACTTTGTGGAGCTGTTGTAGGGGTTCCAGAACCGGTCGTAGTAATTGTTTCTGATTCGAAATGTTGCCGATGTGAAAATCCAGGCCATAAAAATGATTAGAATCAGACGAGTTGTTAGCACTTGAATCGCAGGACTTCTTTGCAGTTCAGAATCATTGAATAGAGGTAATCCGGATTGTTCGAAACTGCGGGCGATTCGTTCTCGAATGGCTGGTACGCCCCATTCGGACATCAGCAGGAAGAAGCCGATAAATTCAAATGGGAGGTAATATCGGCGCGTTTCAGCAGCGAAATGGCGGCCTGTCATCACAAAGAATAAATACAACCCAAACATGAGCAGAGACTGGCTGCGAATCAACATTTGATTTTTCTGTAAAATCTGCGGTTTCCAAGGTGCGATGAATGGCAAGGTCGAGATCAAAAGCAGCGCAAACACATATAGCAGATAAACATTGGATAAACCGACGATCATTTTCACGAATTGAAAACCAGCGCCTTGGATGATTTCGAGAGGGGCCGTTTTTTTGAACAGAACGGGCGTCAGGATCCAGTGCCCGTACATCCATTTCACGACCATCAGATAAATTCCCGAGCTCAGAATCATGCCAAGTATGGCCATTACGGGAATGCGACGAAATCGAATGCCCATACCAATCAGCAGACAGAGGCTATAGACGATGGCATCTGGCCTGAGCAGTGGCAAGACGGCGACACAGAGGCTTGAGATTCGCCACTTATCCTCCCAGATGGCCACAAATCCCCAGAAATAAACCAGTGAAACCAGTCCATTTCCAAAGCCAGCGCCCTGAATCTGGGCAAAGACTGGGTTCCAGGCAAATCCAAGCATGAGGATGGTTCGTGGGAGGATCGACCAATCTTTCGAGATTCTCCAGGCGGCCAAAGTGTGTCCGAGAGTGATCAGCCAGCCCAGGATCAGAGAGGCCGTTATCAGCGACCTGTGCGACCACGCAAAGGGTGTGAGGATCAGGTAATAGACGAACTCCACCGTACCGTCGACCATCGTGTTTGGGCTGAATGAGAATCGGCCAAAGTGATAGAGGTTCCACGAGTGCTCGAGGTTGACATAGACTTCATCAAGATATCCACAGTGATACATATATTGGAATGTCTGGATGAGTAATGCGAAAACGAGCAGGCCGCATCGATAGAATTTTGATTCCACTACTCCCATTCTTGACTTGAGGATGAGTACGATTGCAAATAATCCTGTGAGAACCTGAATCCCCAGAGTAAATTTCAAGCGCGGCAGTGCATCATTGAGGTATAAGATCGGCGCGATTCGATCTCCAGAGACCCAGAACTCAAACATCGATCAGACCTCAGTCACACTTGGAGACGGATTGGTAAGTTCCCGAACAGATTATCATTAGCTTAGAACAGGATTTAAAAAACTGTTGAGTAATTTATCGAAATTTATCCCTAATCATGCTGATTAATCCGAGCTTGTTCCACTTCGAATCAGGCTGAGTTCACACAAACCGTTTCAGATCCTCATCCTTTGCGACAATGGTCAGCCCTTCTGGCGATACGGTCAGGCCTCGGCTTCTGTCCAGTTCTCGATCCATTCCGATTGTGAAACCATCGGGTACGACGACATTTTTATCGAGAATGGCGCGTCGCACTTTCGCGCCTCGGCCGATCACCACATCGTCAAACAGAATCGAATCTTCAACCAAGGCGAATGAACGGATGGTCGAACGTGTTCCGATAATGGACCGATGCGCCTCCCCGCCTGAAATGATCGAACCAGGGCAGACGATGGAGTTGGTGGCCAGTCCGCGCCGGCCAGGCATGTCGAGTACAAATTTGGGCGGAGGGATCGGTGGAGAGAAGGTTTGGATCGGCCAATTGCGGTCGTAAAGATTTAGCAAAGGGTCGGGGGCGATCAGGTCCATACTGGCTTCATAGTAGGCGTCAATCGTACCGACATCGCGCCAATACGCCTTTTGTTTACGATTTTCGTCAATAAACGGATGGGCCAGAACGTGATACCCCTCGTTAATCATACCTGGAATGATGTCTCGACCGAAGTCTCGCGTGGTTTGATCGCGCCTGATGGCCACGTCGCGCATGAGGACTTCGAACATCAGACGGGTCGAGAAAACATAAATTCCCATCGAAGCCAGAGCCATTCCTGGAGTGCCCGGAATTTCGGGAGGAGAAGGGGGCTTCTCGATAAAGTCGCTGACGCGGCGATTAGCGTCGATGGCCATGACACCAAAATCGCTGGCCTCAGCAACGGGAACAGGCAGACAGGCGATCGTGAGGTCGGCCTTATGGTCCATGTGATCCTGGATCATCATCCCATAATTCATCTTGTAAATATGGTCGCCAGCCAGAATCAGGGCCACCTCGGCTCGGGTACGTTCGATGGTATAAAGGTTTTGATAGACGGCGTCGGCGGTGCCTCGATACCAATTCTCGCCATAAATTTGCTGGGGTGGGATGACGTCGACAAATTCATCGAGCTCGCGGCAGAGGAACCTCCAGCCTTGATCAATATGACGCGATAGGGAAAGGGCTTTGTACTGGGTGAGTACCAGAACGCGTCTGAGACCTGAATTGATGCAATTGGATAAAGCGAAATCAATGATCCGATAAGGGCCGCCGAAGGGGACAGCTGGCTTGGCCCTGTCGCGAGTGAGGGGGTCGAGTCGGGTCCCGCGTCCTCCAGCCAGAATGACAGCCAGAGCATTTCGACCCATCCACGTGGAGATCAAATTCCACCTCCGAGATGACTGACTGCTGTTTTACGGACGTAAGGAACATCTCCATTGTGCGTCAGATATCCGGGCACCACAAGCCCTCGTCTCAGAGAAATCCATGGCGGGTTGGGGTTCTTGATTTCCAGCGGACAGACCTGGTGCCCCCTCAATGTGGTGGTTTCCTCTGGAGTAAAGATCACAGATTCAGGGTTTATGGATGTCCAGAGGACATGGCTATTAATAGCTGTCTCCTATGGAGCCCAAAATCGCAGTTTCCAGGTTTTGATGTCCAGAGGACATCCCTATTAATAGCTGTCTCCTAATGGAGCCCAAAATCACAGTTTCCGGGTTTACGGATGTCAAGAGGACATGTCTAAAGCCACCCTTGACTTCACGGAGCACTAGTAATAGGTGCATCCTACGGAGGCCGAATGAAACCTTAATGGCTGGGTTGCGTTTTAAAAACATGTCCGATCACACGACAAATGATTCCAACAAAAAATCCCTGCCAGGTCTGGCAGGGATTTCGGTACCATTCAAAAATGGAATCTCTTACTTTCGATGATCAATAAACTTCGCCGGGGCGAACGACGTGGCCACCGCCTGTGCTTGTGCCAACACCAGCCAGATAGCGGGCGTGCCAGCCTTCAGCAGCGCGAATTTCTTTCATGGCTTCTTTGTTCAGGCCGTACTTTTCCCAGAGGGAAGTGGCGTTGGATTGAACAATTTCGGCGATTTCAGAAACACGGTTGCGGCCAGTGGTGGCTGCAAACTTGGTACGGGCAGCGGCATCGCCTTGGGTGAAGTATTCTTTCCAGAATGCACGTCCACCAAGAACGCCGGAGCAGCCGCTTTCAACAGCCAGCTCAACCTGACGCTTGTATTGTGGATAGTCCACACCGGCTGAGAGCAGAACCCATGGTGTGACCGACGATTCGGTCAGGGCTTGAAGATTGTCGCGTTGCTTGGTTTCGTCGTCCAGCTCGCTATCTCCAGGGAATTCAGCCTTGTAGATATCGCACCAGCGAGAGAGCAGGCGGGCCGACTCAATCACGGTGTGGGCCTTACGACGGCGATAGGAATCGTCCGTCTTCTTCTCTGAACCGTAAGGGAATGCCACTGGTTCGAGCAGCAGGAGAATGTCGTACTTGCGGCACTCTTCATAGATGTGCTTGACCAGTTGGAGCTGGTGTTCGGCTGAGCTTGATTCGTCAGGCTCAAACGGGGCCAGCAGTTTGACCGCGTCGGCACCCATGTATTTGATCTTCTGAACCGACCAGCCTGGCTCGATTTCGGCCAGCGGAGCACCGACGGAATTCTTTGGGCTGCCTGACTTTTCAACGCGAATCAGCAGACCTTTTTCAGGGGCAATTGCACCTGAGGCAACCACGGAGAAGGCTCCATAGTAACCGTCGATCAGCAGGGCGGACGATGCGCCTGACATCTCGCGGGCCATGTCCACCTTGGCGTCGGCAATTTCGGCGAACGTTGGTTCGCGGTCATGACCAGACTCTTTCAGAGCCTTGTGGGCCATCTCGATCATCGAGCTGTTTTGGTCCAAAGCCAGCATCGTCAGCGTGCCGTTGGGATTGCTGATGCGCTGAAGACCCCGAAGCTTGCCGGGTGTCAAGCCAAATGAGGTCAGAAGGGTCGCACTTTTGGTTTTGGATTCGCCTGCGGCCATGAAATCTCCCGATCCGATCGCGTCAAAGGGGTAGGCCGCTCGTGCATGAGATCAGCGACCATCTCGAAATGTGATTGATTCTTCGTCATCTGACTTTGCCAGACTGGATTCATAAATTGAATGAATCCTCCGCTCATGATCTCTAAAGTTACCCAAACCAGACCCGATTATGCAAGATGACGATGGCTCAGTAATGGTCATAATCACCGGTCTGACCGTCAAATTCGGAACTCTGGCCGAGCTTTGAGCCGACCAGGATTTTCAAAACTTTCCTGAACATCCGAAATCTTTGGCTTGCCTACCGACCAATACTACGTAAAATCACTAGTCGGGACTTCGTGTGATTGAGACGAATGGTATTGCGAATCGGATTCGTAGGGCCGGCACGAAGCAGAATATTTCTCTTGATCTGGGATCAAATCACCACCATGCCACAGCCGAAAACCGACCTGATACTCAAATTTCTGAGCCAAGAGGGCTTTCGTCCGACGGTCGATGAAGAGGGTGACGTCAGGTTCCAGTTCGAAGGCCAGACACTCTTCATCCACCCTGAAGAGGACGACCCGCAACTGATGAAACTGTTCGGATTCGCCTGGCGATTCGACAGCGAGCCCGAAGAAGAGGACGACGATCCGGAACTGGTCCTCGCCCTTCAAGTGGCTGGAATCTGCTCGGCCAAGCATAACGGGATCAAGGCCATTGCCATCCCTGAACGCGTCATTGTGGTTGTGGCTGAACAATTCCACGAACCTTTTGAGTCGTTCAAAGGCACCTTCTTCCGCCTTCTCGACGCCATCAAAGCCTGCACCAACGAAGTTCAGGAACTGATGGAAATGGAGTACGAAGACGACGATGATGAGGACGAGGACGACGATTTCGACCCGGAATCGAACTGAATCCAGCCCGATGTGAAACCTCCGTACAATCCGGATCCAAGCCTGTTCAACCACAGGCCTGGATCCGTTGAGTTCGACGAATTGTTGAATCACTCAGAAAATTTCGTCTGAGCCATCACTATTCTTACCCATCCAACTTTCTTATATAAGCTGCACCAGGCTCATCTTGCGCGACCCTGACAAGCGAGTCCATCTGCAAGGACGGTTTCCAATGATCCGCCGTCGAACCTTATTAGAATCCGCTCTCCTGGCCCGATTATTCAGCCAGAAATTACTAGCCAATCCACGGCTTTATCCGAAAATCACGGCTTATGTGGCCTTGGACCGCGAATTTTCAGACCCTTTGCTCGACCAATTCACCAAAGAAACGCACCTCGAAGTCCGTGCCAAATTTGATGTGGAGAGCACAAAAACCATTGGACTGGTGAACTCGATCCGCTCCGAATCCACCCGACCCCGGGCCGATGTCTTCTGGAACAACGAAATCATCCACACCATCAGGCTTAAAAAAGCCGGTCTCTTGGAAGAATACACACCGACCTCGGCGGATGAATTCCCCAGCCAGTTTCGCGACCCTGATGGACGATGGTCTGGATTTGCAGCCCGGGCACGGGTTTTGATCATCAATACCAAGATCGTATCTGAGAAAGATCAGCCAAATTCGATCAACGACCTGACCCTGCCTCAGTGGAAGCATAAGATCGCCATCGCCAAACCGTTCTTTGGCACCACAGCCACCCATGCGGCAAGTCTTTACGCCACCATGGGCGTTGAGAAAGCCGACAAGTTTTTTGCAGATCTGCATCGCAATCAGGTGCAGGTTCTGGGTGGAAATAAGCCGGTTGCGGAAGCGGTGGCCGCCGGACGGATTGCAATCGGGCTTACAGATACGGACGACGCCCTTGTATTAAAGGCTCAGGGACATCCTGTGAAATTGATCTATCCGGATCGAAATTCCGATCAATCCGGCACACTTTTCATACCAAACACCTTGGCGATGATCAAGAATAGCCCCAATCCGGAAGGTGCCCAGCGACTTCTGGACTGGCTTTACAGGCCCGAAGTGGAAACCCTTTTGGCGAACGGCCCAAGCGGACAAATCCCGTTATCGCCAAAGGCCCGAAATTCGCCGAAGTGGGACGATTTAAATTCGGTCAAGCAGATGAAAGTGGATTTTGAGAAGGCCGCCGAGCTGTTCGACGATGTGATGAAACGTCTGTCAGGACTGTTTCAGAAGTGATGCGTGCAAGCTTAACAACTTGTTTTTATAAATACGAACCGGGGCTAGCGCCAAGACCGGCTAGACAGAGGGCGAAAACCCGAGGATTCTTGATTTCTCCAATCTAACCGCAGGGCACTAGCCCCCGGTTCGCAATACCCACCAAACCGGGGCTAGCGCCAAGACCGGCTAGATAAATCCGATTTAAATCCGGGTCTGGATTTCATTGCGAACCGGGGCTAGCGACAAGACGGCGTCAGTCTGGGTCTGTTGATGCCATTCGGACATGCCTATTATTAGCTGTCTCCTCTGGAGCCCAATCACCCAAAAACCGGAAGTTATTTTCAGCCTGATCCTTAGCGCGAGTCTGGTCAGGTGAATCCGCCAGTATTTCCAGATTAGGTTTGACGCAACCAGTTACTCCTTACTTTGCATATCCAGATTTTTTACGAGCGCGGGTTGGATTTGCGGAACCGGGGCTAGAAAAATTGTATTCTGATTGCGATTATCGTTTACACGATCGAATCAAAACAACCTGACCAGCGTCTGATAGAATAGACTTGATCTGAGAAAGGTCGGGTAGACTCTCTCTGAAACCGAATCTGGAACTTGAAAAACGGATGAACTCAGGCGAACCAGCGATTGACCAACCGCCTCCGCTGACCACAATGGTCGATGCGGATCAGGTGCGTCTCGCCCAGTCTGGTGACAAAGCGGCTCGAGAAGCCATCTTTGCTGCCGCCTGGCCCGTTTGCCTGCGCGTCGCCCGACGCATGACCGGCTCCGATGAAGATGCGCGTGATGTGGTTCAAGACTCGTTCGTCAAAGCCCTCACACATCTCGAACGATTCGATCATCGGTCCTCGTTCCGTACCTGGCTGCTCCGGATCGTCACCAACTGCTCGACTGATCACATCAGACGTAACCGCCGCCGGGGTCTGCTCTTCAGCATCTCGGCCTGGACCACTGACGATCGTCACGCACCACCTGAACCATCGGCACTCATGGACCCCTCCAAGCCTATGGAACAAAAAGACTTGCGGCAGGAAATCGACTCAGCTCTCGCACAGCTCAGCGAAACCACCCGAGGGGCCTTCGTCCTCTACGCTGAAGCCGAGATGACTTATCAGGAAGTGGCCGATACCCTGGCAGTGCCGATTGGTACTGTGATGAGCCGGATCCATAGCGCTCGCAAGAAGTTACAAGTGGTGGCCAAAGATCTTGACAACACCACTCCGCCCCGATCAGATCCCATCGCCCAGTCGGTCCCGAAAACTCATCCCGATCCATCTGATTCGGCATCAAATAATGCCCGTCAGAACACTCGCTCAAACTCCATCATCGACTCCATTCGCAACCCCCTCAAGCTGGGATATCCATCATGAACAAGCCTGAAAATAAGCTGGATGAGATTCATCAGCGATTCGGCCAGAACTCAGCCGATTCCCAGGGACTGGTCCAGGCATGGTCTGAAAGCCGTCCGGAAATTCCTGCAGATCATTGGGAAACCGTCTGGGCGAAAGTCGTTACGGCCACAGACCAATCTGGCCCTAAAACCGCTGGAAGCGGCTATGGTTTCGCAAACGGATGGGTAAAACTGGCAGCCGCTGCCAGCGTAGCCGCTCTTACGTGGTTCGCATGGCCTTATGGGGCTGATCATCAACCGGCCAACGATCCAACGATTGTCACCCACTTGAAACCTCTCGAAAACCAGTCGAATCCAACACTTCCAGTCTCTATCGACCTGATCGAAGCCGAGTCTTTCGCTGTGATCAGGCTCGACGATGCCCACTGCCACCCAGAGAATCCATGTCTCGATTCAGTCGAGTCATCGACCAGTGAATCCAATGGTGCGGCTCTGGCCTCAAACTTCAGCCTTTTCAACGACCTTGAATCGCTCGCAACCGATTGATGACCATCATGACCGGCCCACACTCCAATCATCGCAGTATTGCCCTCAAAGCCTTGGCCCTGACAAGCCTTCTGATGGTTCATCCATCGATGTTTGTGTATGCCCAGAACCCGAACTCGAATCCATCCTCCGAGCCATCTCGACAGGTCACTGTCATGGCCATCAGAGCCATAAAAGGCACCGGCCCGATCGACCCAAAACTGGCGACTGTGGCAAAGCAATTGGCTCAGATCATGCCTGATCATCGGTTTGAGCTGATTGATGGAAAGACCAAACGGCTTGATACCAAACAGGCGATGGTTGTGAAATCCGTTGAATATTCGGTTTTGACAGTTGAGCTGAAATCGCCATCGAATGACGAAGGCAAGGTCGAGATGCTGATCAGGCTGACCATGGATGGAGGCGAGCCGTTCGAATCGGTGGTAAAAACGCCGGCCAATCAGCTCTTCTTTCTGGATCGCAAAATCAACGACTCAAACCGGCTCCTGATCGCGGTCGGGGCCAGGTAACGCAACAGATTATTCCACTTGCGGTTGCGTCAGAATTTCGATTTCCCGCTTGGCAAATATTGCGATTCGTTTATCTTGAACCTGATACGCAGATTTGCGCGACGGGCTGGTAATTCGAAAAAGCCTCATGGAGGAGGTCACGCACCATGTCATACATCATCCAATCCATCGTTCACTGCAGGCTTAGCAAGCAAGGCGGCCGCAAATATTTGGCTGGTGTTATGCTCGCTCTCATGATGATGATCAGAGCGACAGAGTTCCATACAGTCGCCGGTCAATCCGCCACACCGCCTTCGACTGCTCCCGCGTCGAAGCCTTCCGCACCGCCAGCGAATCCGTCTGCGAATCCTCCAAAAAAGGCTTCTGCACCGACTGCCCCTGTAGGCCCTTTGCAGCCTGCTCCTAGCAACGCCCAGAAAACCGCCGAGCTTCGTAGCCTCATTGAGACAGAGCAAAAGCAGCTCGAACAGCTCAAGCAGGATTTGGCCAACAACGCGAACCCTGACGACAACTTCACAAAAACCGAAACGAACTTCAAAAAGCTCGACAACCTTTGGAAAGAGGCCAAGAAGAAGCTGGCTGATCTGAAGTCGGAAGATCAGGTGGATATAGAACTTGTCGCAGAAGCTCAGGGTCAGGTGGAAGAGATTGAGCCGAAGCGTAAGGAGGCTCTCTCCGCATATGAGCTTGAGATTGAAGAGAACAAAACGCTTCAGGAAAAGATCCTGACCATTCAAAAGAAGGTCAATGCAGACATCCTGGCCCTGGAACGACTGACCAAGCCGGCCGAGCCGACCAAGGCTGCCAAGGCAGCAGAGAAGGCGGCGAATCCAGGAACCTCCGTGGCCAAAACCGCGACCGCTCCAGCCGAAAAACCGCACGAAAAATCGGTCGTATCAAGTGCTACCGAGAAGCCTAAGGAGGCTGCGAAGCAAGAACCTGAAAAGCCACAGAACAGCTTGGTATCGGCTGCGATGGCCTCTTCGCCGATGGGAATTATTGCGAACGCTTCAGCGAATCAAGCCCCTAAATCGGCTGAAGAACCGGAGGCTAAGAAAGCGCCCAAAAACTCGGTGATTGCGAGTCGGGTGCGTCTGGAAATCAAGCTTCACGAGGAAGAGATTCTCGATCTGGAGGAACAGCTCCAAACTGCCAAACTTGATGAAGCCATGGCGGCTGAACAGGTTTCGAATCTGGATCAGCAGGTGAAGCTCGAAGAAAAGCTCCGCGACAACGCTCGTAAAAAGGCCGACCTGGCGAACGAGATTCTCTCAAAGGCTCAGGAAGATTTCCGGGTCAAGTCGATTAGCGATGCGCCTCAGGAGCTTTTAAAACAGCTTGCCGAAAAGCTTCTCGACCTCGATAAAGAATTTCAGACAGCCCGTAATGAATCTCGGCTCCACTCCAATCGGCTTGCCGATATCCAGACAGAACGCAGTAAGCAGCAGGACATTCTGAGGGACGCCCACGACAAGACCTATCTCGTCCAGAAGCAGATCGACGAGACTCAGGCCAAGATCGCCAAACTTCAAGATCCCACCTCTCTGCTTAATATTCTGGATTGGCTCGCCACACGCGGGGTTCGGATTTTTATCGTCCTGATTCTGATGATCGTCTCGCGTGCCTTGCTCCGCTCGCTTGGCTCAAGAGCCATTCGGATCATGGTCCAAAGTCAGGAAAACATCTCTCTGGAAGAACGGACCGACCGCGCTGAAACGCTGGTTAGCGTTTATTCCAACGCCGTCTCCGTGGGCGTGATTGGTGGTGGTTTCCTGCTCATGGCCCAAGAAGCCGGCGTTCCGATCGGCCCTTTGCTTGGAGGTGCCGCGATCTTCGGCTTGGCCATCGCCTTCGGCGCCCAAAGTCTGATCAAAGATTATTTCTATGGATTCGTGATCCTGCTCGAAAATCAGTTCTCCGTCAACGACGTGATCCAAGTCGGTGTGATTACCGGCGTTGTAGAGCGTATTACTCTGCGCATGACCGTCCTGCGCGATGTGGCTGGTACGGTTCACTTTGTTCCCAACGGGTCTATGACCACTGTCTCGAATTTCTCGTATGACTGGTCACGCGCCGTCTTCGAAATTCCTGTGTCTTATAAAGCTCAGGTGGACGACGTGATTCAAGAGATCCATGCGGAAGGAAAAAAGTTTCGCCTGGACAAAGAGTTTGGGCCACTCTGCCTGGACGACCTGATCATGCTCGGGGTTGATCAACTGGCCGAGAACTTTGTGATGATTAAGTTTTACATCAAGACCAAGCCGCTGAAGCAGTGGCCCGTCAAGCGTGAATTGCTGCGAAGGCTGAAGAATCGGTTCGACCTCAAGGGGATCGAGCTTCAAACTTCGACCAAAAGCGTTCCTTCGATGATCCGGGCAGATTCTCCAGTATCAGCAGCCACGAACAGCCCGAACCTGAGTCGAGCCAATCGGGATGCTTTGACTGAAATCGAAAATTTGTCCTGACGGCATCGGCTACAGGCTGCGAGAAAACTCGAAGCTCTGAAGCTCGATCAGGGCGATGTGGAAAATAAGAAAACAGCATGACCACGCCATCCTTGCGTGGTCATTTTGTTTAGTCATTCAGCCGGTATTGCGCTGCTTAACGTTGATGTCTCATGGAGACAGCAGGGCACCGGTCGAGAATAAGTAGTCGGTGATGATCAGCCGAAGATCGCGGCGACATACCAGTACGAGCCGTTCGAGGCGAGGCCGATTCCGACGCGAGTCGCACCCGAGAACATATTGGCTCTATGGCCAGGTGAGTTGACCCACATGCCGATGGCATTTGCGGGAACAGGTGTCATGGCCAGATTTTCCATACCGAGATTGGAATGGACGAGTGCGTTTCTGGCAGCGCAATTGCTGGCGACACCATTTGCAGAAGCCGAAAGATTGGGGCAATAGGCCAGAGCATGAAGTCCGACAGCCGCTCGCTGGGCATTCATCGTGGCAAGCACTCCACCGTCGCCGTAATCATAGGCAACTGGCTGAGCCGGAGCGGCCGCCTGAGCAGGAGCTGGCTGGAGCTGGGTTTCGACAGGGGCGGCTGGTTGGGCAGCAACAGCTTCGGCAGCTTGAGGCTGGGTTACATAGGTATAACCAGCGGGCAGGGTATTGTAGGTATAGGTCTGGTTGACCATCGCACGACGGGCCATCAAGGGCCAGAAAGCAATTTGTCCAACAAACGCACGACGGGGTAAATTACGACTCATACTGATGATATCTCCTTTGGGTAGCAGAAACGAATCGAGGGAAGATCTTGAAATGAAGTTCAGAATAATCAACAGGATACCGATCCATCGAAATCTGGGCATGTGAACATACGTCAGATATTATGGTTTGGTACTGCTGTTTATATCTTCAAATGGTTCAAGTACTCGACGACTTACACGTCCCGGAAGCCAACGAAGTCCGATATCCAGATCCTTTGAGAGACTGGTGTGTGACGGGTTTCATTCGCCTGTCTTTCTGATTCAAGTCGATCGGATGAAGGACTTTGCAAGTTGCAGAATCAGAAATGAAGAACGTGCATGGGTCTAGACTCCTACAAGGGACAATAGGTCCAGGAAGTCTTCCTTGATAGTTCGATCAAGTCATTCCAAAGTTGACTTGGATCGATTCGTTGTGCATTCCTAGCTGAATTCCTGAAAGACAAGTGAGGGGTTGAGTAACCCGCGATGGATTCCTCCTTCGCACAAGCGGGCCTATACAAGTATGAATTCGGCGATCGGCCGAGACGTCGGAACCAAGTTGAGCGAATGCCCATTTGGTATGCAGGTAAGTTAATCAGCGCGATGACTGAAAACAACCCCTAAAATCGTCACTTCCAGAAACTGGTTCTGTGTCTGACTAATGTTATATCTTGTTTTCAAGTGTTCAAACCGGTCGAAAAATTTTGGAAAATTTTTTGACAAAGATGTTTTGTTCGACACCAGCACCACACAGAATCAATCATTCTTTCTGATGATTTTGTTTTATGTTCTTGTAAAACCACGTTTTTAAGCCATTTTCATGGGCTTGCGACGATCCTTCAATCCTCTCGCCTCACATTCACTCACAATCGATTTCGTCGTTCTCATGAATCATCGCCCTTAACCAACACTTATATCATTGTATAAGTTGCTGTATATACTTGCATTTTACTTTTGTAGTTTAGGAAGATCCCTATGATCATGTGGCTTTCTTCATATAAAGTTTCTGGTACACACATCAACAACATGGTCTCGGTGGATCGCCAGAATGCCTGATAGCACGCGAACACCCCGGAGCGAGAGAAAGAGCTTTGGATATCAAACTAGCCCGCAGCGCGAGCAAGGGCCGCATTACTGAATAGCCAGTCGAGCATAATACACTAGAATTCCGTATGTTGCACTCAACAGCATGACTTCTGAGACGTGCGGCCCTTGCTCGCTGATCTCTGGCCCTTGGCTACCCAACATTGATTTTTGAAAACCATTAATATGACGTATGCTTTTATAAGTTTATCTATATGATTGTGTAATTTTATATGATAAAAATTGACGTTATATATCACTTATATGTTTATATATTAATATTACATTATTCTTATATGTTATGTTTGAACCTTCATATTTGACGTCCAATCCAATCGTTTTAGCTGGAGCCCGAAGATCACGGTTTTCCAGATCTATGGATATACGGCGGACATGCTCAATGCCCCCTCAATCCTTATAAATGGGGTAGTTTGCTATGGAGTCTCCTACGGAGCCCAAAAGATTTCCGATTCAGGGTTTATGGATGTTCTGAGGACATGACTGGTGCCGCCCGCCTACCCAACAATCTTGACTTGACGGAGCACTAGATTCAGCCACAAATCACCCTGTCTCAAAGATTTACAAATACATAACACCTTGATTCCAGCCGGTTGGGCACGATCCGTTTCGAATTCTGTCGACGCCCTCCGTCTCGTTCAGTTAGAATCAGTGGGTAACCCAGTCGCTGTCGATCCGCGCCTGACGATTCTCATCTATAAGGGAGGCTCACGATATACCACGATGTCTATGATCACCACATTCTCGCGCCGGCAGTGGATCAGGCTTTCCGCCTCGGCTGCCATCGTCCTGCCAACCAGTTCACGAGCATTCGCGCAGTCGTCTACAGCCACGCGTGATGAAGTGATGGCGAAGGCCGTCGGCTTCCTGAAATCTCGACAAGGTGAAGATGGTGGATGGTCCACCCAGCGCGAGCCCGGGATCACCGCTCTGGCGGTTGCCTCCATGCTCCGCACTGGTATAGTTTCGCCGAATGAGCCTACCGTTAGAAAAGCACTCGCCTATCTCGAGAAATTCCTCGACCGCGAAAACGGCGGATTCCCCTCGGCGGCTCACGCCAATTACACCACTTGCATCTCTCTACTGGCGTTCAAGGAAGCCAACGCCGACGGCCGATACAATGACGCCATCGCCAAAGGTCAGTCTTTTCTGAAGAAGATGCAGTGGGACGAAACCGAGAATCGGCCACGCACCGACGCTTATTTTGGTGGAGCCGGCTACGGCGGTTCGAACAGTCGTCCAGACCTTTCCAATACGTCCTATTTTATTGAGGCTCTGCGCGACACCGGCCTGCCAGCCGACGATCCTGCCCTTCAGAAGGCCTTGATCTTTGTCTCGCGCTGTCAGAATTCAAAGTCAGAGTTTAACGATCAGCCCTGGGCCGAAAAGGTCAACGATGGCGGCTTTATCTATACAGCAGCCAACGGCGGCCAAAGCATGGCTGGTGGAGATGCCGACAAAGGTTTCAGGAGCTATGCCGGGATGACCTACGCTGGTCTCAAAAGCATGATTTACGCCGGCCTGACCAAAGGCGACCCACGGGTTGAAGCGGCCCTTGGGTTTATCCGGAAGAATTACTCCGTCGATGAAAACCCCGGGATGGGTCAGCAGGGCCTGTATTACTACTATCACACCTTTGCCAAGGCTCTCTCGCTGCTAAAGGTGGATACGATTACAGATTCGAAAGGCAAAGTGCACGACTGGAGATCAGAGCTGATCGCAGCTCTCGCCAGCCGTCAGAAAGCCGACGGATCGTGGACCAACCCTGCCGACCGCTTTCTTGAAGGCGATCCAAACCTCGTGACAGCCTATGCCTTACTGGCCCTGAGCCACGCACGCAAAGTATAAGATTCGGTCGAGATAGATTTTGCGAATTTGGGCTGATTTAGATTTTCTGGCTAATGGTCAGAGATTCTGTCAGCCCATTTCCATTTTTCATTTAGGATCAGGCCGGAAATAACTTCTCGTTTTCAAACCAATTAACCGGGGCTAGCGCCAAGACCGGTTGATAGCCTCCGGTTTCCTGGTTTGAATCTAGCCGCCGGGCGCTAGCCCCCGGTTCGCGGAACAGAATTAACCGGGGCTAGCGCCAAGACC
>Ga0208720_1000120_pt1 | contig 20790 bp, 14 predicted proteins | sample LakMenEpi20Apr10_FD_150716 | JGI IMG/M metagenome (GOLD analysis project Ga0208720, IMG submission 150716) | Freshwater microbial communities from Lake Mendota, WI - 20APR2010 deep hole epilimnion (SPAdes) | ecosystem: Environmental > Aquatic > Freshwater > Lake > Epilimnion/Euphotic zone ...
TGATTGCGTCGTTTCATCAGTTTAACAAAATGGCTGGAATGATGAGAGTAAGAAATGATGAAACAGCGTTTAAATCTTGATCGCTTCGTCAATGCTAAGGATTAGACCGGAAAAAACTTCCGGTTTATTAAGATCCAACCCAACCGGGGCCAACGCCAAGACCGGCAAGATAAATCCAACACAATCCTGACAAGTGTAGGGTGGGGTGAAGCCCACCTGCTTTCAGAGTGAAACGTCAACTAACGAGACAAACCCGTTTTGTAATAACGCTTTAACTTATCTGAAAGAAAATAGTTGCGAAGTAGATTGGAATGAATTCCGCCTGCTTCTATTGCCCAATCAAGTCTAAGTAGATGGGGTGGTTTGCGTTAGGATTTCCGGCGTCATGACAAGCCAGACCATTACCGGAGCACTCGTTCTACCGATACAAATGAGGCCAGTCGTCCAAAGCTCGACCTCTTCAGCTTGACTAAACTGCATGAAATCATGATGATTAAGGATAGCGAGCAGGCTCAGTCCTGCCCATCTGGTTTATCTGTCCATGCAGGGAAAGGTCTGACGTCGATGTCCACGGTTGTGCCAAAGCCGAGTAAAATTGAAGGAATCAAACTGGCCAGCGAGTATCTGAAAGGTTCTTTGCTGGACGAGACGACAAACGGCCTGGAACATTTTACGGACGATGCCGGTATCCTTCTCAAATTTCACGGCTCGTATCAGCAAGACGATCGCGACCTGCGTACTCAGCGCAAAAAGCAAGGGCTCGACAAGGCTCACTCTGTGATGGTGCGCGTCCGGATGCCAAGTGGCCGATTCACTGCCAATCAATACCGCGTTTTAGATAATCTCGCAGGCGATCTTGGGAATAGTTCCCTTAGAATCACCACACGCCAGGAAATCCAGTACCACGGCGTTCCAAAGTCGAATATGAAAACGTTGGTTTCTACCATAAACCGTACCCTGTTAACGACTTTAGCAGCCTGTGGCGATGTGGAACGTAACGTCCTTGGCTGCCCTGCGCCGATCAAAGATGCACGCCACGCCCAGATGCGTGAAGATGTGATGGCTTTTGCCACCCACTTTGCTCCACGATCAAACTCTTATTGGGATATCTGGCTGGACGGTGAGAAGATCGAAGGTTTCCTGCCAGAAGATCTTTCTGTCAAACATGTTCCAACGGCTGGCGACGATGCTGTGGAGCCGATTTACGGCAAGTCATACCTTCCCCGTAAGTTCAAAACAGCATTCGCTTTCCCCGACGATAACTGTACGGATGTGATTGCCAACGACCTTGGCTTTCTGGCGATTCTGAAGGATGGCGAAATCGCTGGATGGGATATCTACGTTGGTGGAGGGATGGGAACCACTCCGAGTTCGAAGCGAACATTCCCGGCTCTTGGTGTGGCTCTTTGCTATGCCTCACGGGCCGACTTCCTGAAGATCAGCGAAGCGATTATCAAGGTTTATCGTGATTTTGGTGATCGGTCGGACCGGAAACGTGCCCGATTGAAATACATCATCGCTGACTGGGGTATCAAAGCCTTCCGCGACAAGGTGGAAGAATATCTTGGCCACCCGATTACGGATCCGACTGGAACCGCGATCACGGCTGTGGACGACCACCTTGGCTGGCATAAACAGGGCGACGGGAAATGGTTCCTGGGCGTACCGATCGAAAATGGCCGGATCAAGAACGATTCTGCGCTTCAGCTGAAAACGGGTTTACGCCAGATTGTCGATCAGTTTGACCTTGGTGGGGCATTCACCTGCCAACAATCCGTGCTGTTTTCCGATATCAACGAATCGGACAAGCCGGCGATTGAGAAAATTCTGGCCGATCATCATATCGCACGGGTGGATCAGATCAGCACTGTGCGACGATGGTCGATGGCTTGTCCAGCCATGCCAACATGTGGCCTTGCTGTGACCGAATCGGAACGGGCTCTGCCGGATTTGCTGGACCGATTGGAAAAGGTCATCGCAAAACTTGGTCTTGAAAAAGAAGCCTTTACAGTGCGAATGACAGGCTGCCCGAATGGCTGTGCACGACCATACAACTCAGATATTGGGCTGGTGGGGCGGTCTGCAGGACGAACTGATGAAGGTGGAAGTGTCCCTGGCACGTACACTGTTTTTCTAGGCGGACGATTGATTGGGGATCGATTGAACAGGATTTACAAGGATTACGTCCCGTTTGACCAGATTGACGCAGAGCTGGAAATCGTTCTGACCCGATTCCGCGATGAACGACAAGGCAGCGAGAGTTTTGGTGAATTTTGCCATCGCGTTCAGATCGCCGTTGGTGAAGTGGCCGGCGGCGTCGAAACAGCCAGCTAAGACTTTCGAAGAGATCAAAAAGAGACGAAAAAACTTACAGGGACATTCCATGGGATGTCCCGTTAAGGACAGACTATGACCCGACTTTATCTGCTTCGCCATGCCCAGACTGCGGACACAGAACGATTCCATGGAAGTGAATCGGATATTGGGCTATCCGAGTGGGGCCACGAACAGAGCAGGCTTATAGCCAAACGATTTAAGAACTTACCGATTTCTGCGGTCTACAGTTCTGCCATGAAACGTGCTGTCAGCACTGCTGCGCCGATTGGCCTTGAACTGGGGCTTGTGCCTCAGCAAATCCAGGCACTTCATGAGCGAAGTATGGGGGCACTTGCAGGTGCGGATCGTCATGCGTTTCGGCATGTTTATCAGGATGCCATGACAGCATGGTCTGCGGGCGACGTCGATCACACCCACGAAACCGCTGAGAGCTTTCGGATGATGCAAGACAGAGGCGTTCCTGCCCTGACGAGCCTTCTGGAAAAGCATCAGGCAAAGAACGAGTCGATTATTGTCGTCTCGCACGGAATGTTGATTCGAGTGATCCTGGCAAGCCTGATTCCAGACTTGACATTATCTAAACTCGGCGAAATCAAGATCGACAACGTTGCCGTCAACGAATTGATCTGGAACGGCCAATCCCTTGAACCCGTCAGGCTTTACGATCTGCCAGACGAATTGCAAAACCCGCCTGAGGACAAGCCGTTCTGGTGATGCTCAAAACCGTTATTTAGACTTCTTGGGAGTCGGGCTGCTCGGCTTCGTGCTCTTCTTCCCAGCTTCAGCCTTCTTTGCAGCAGGCTTGGCAGGCGTTTTTGCAGATGTAGCCGGTTTGGTGCTGCCAGGCTTCTCAGCAGATTTGTCAGAGTCTGTTTCTGGTTTTGAAGGACTGACGGATTTTGCAGTCGGTTTAACGGTGGTTGAAGCCGGTTTTCCTGATGCAGAAGCGGATGGAGCACTGGCTTTTGCAGGGGAAGCCTTGGAACTAGTGGCTGAGGCCGACTTTTTGGGCACAGGCTTTCCTGTGGCCTTGGGTGAGGGAGAGGCACCGTCTTTAATCGGATGTTCTGGGCTGGCAGAAGGATCATTGGCTTGGCCAATCGATGCTTCCTCTTTATTCACATTGGCATCCGATTTTACAGGTTTTGATGGCTTCGCCGAGGGTGCCTTGGGACTGGATTTGCCAGACTTCTTTGGCTCTTCTTTGGCTTTTACCTTTGGAGGGTTCAGCATGGCTTCGTAAGCTGGACAAACCTCTTTGAATCGGCAGGCGGGACACTTGGGTGCTTCGGTGGTGCAGACTGATTCCACAAATTCTTCGATAAGGCCAATCGCAAGCAGAATTTGAGCTTTGGGAATATTCTTCTCAAGGATTCCGCGCAGAGTGGAATGATCGGCATTCTGCTCGACCAGACCAACCCTTCTGGCCATCAGCAGGATTCGGTCATCGACTGGAAAAGCATGCCCACCAAGGGTTTGGACTTGTGCTTGTGCCATGATGAAATCAGAGGCCAGAGCATCGTAATCCTTCAGGTCGTCTTTCGCTTCCTTGAAAGTCTTTTTGGCGATACCATCAATGTCATATTTGTAATTTTTCTGAAAAATCTGCTTCAGAAACTTCCGAATCGCTCTGGCTCGCAATTCCGAGTCAGGAACATGCCCGATGATCGTCTGAATTTCTCTGAGTTCACTGACCCGAAGTTCATTAAAATCAAAGTAGTTTTTGCGAAATTCGTTTAATGCACGAAGCGAATCCTGCAAGCTCCGATTTTCTCGCAGAATCGCCAGAATGACGCTTTCAACAATCGGAAGTTTGGGGAATTCCTCAGCCTTGGGAAAGGCTGTTTTCAACTCATCAATGACTTGAGAGGTCAAAATCGACTTGGAGCTTTTCGAAGAGGCCATGTTTGATTTGACTCTAAACGCTGGGAATCAAGGATCATTCGTACATATGTCACAAGAAAACGATCTTATCATGGAGCCTTCAAGACGTTCACCTGAAGACGCTTCTGATTCAGTCAGTTTCTGGTTCTAACCCGTCATCTTCGGCATGACCCGTCGACTCAGCCGATTGGCTTCTCGCGATATTGTCCTCGGCGATTGATAATTCAATCGACTTCAGGATCTCCATGGTCCGTCGGGCGGAATTGTCGATCTCAAAACGAAGTTCCGGAGTGATCCGGGTCTGGAGTCTCGCAGCAATTTTTTTCTGGAGAAAGCCCCGAGCTGATTGCAGGCCATGCATCACACGCTTCTCCTCGCGGTCGTCACCTGTGACGGTGAAAAACACTTTGGCATAGCGGAGATCCGGAGTCACTTCAGCCGACAGGACAGTCACATTACGTACACGAGGGTCGCTGACCTCCGTGAGTATGGCTGTGGCCACAACTTCACGAACAGCTTCAGCCACTCTCAAAGAACGGTGAACACTCATTTTTGGTTACCACTTCGCCCAACTGATCCTATAAATGTGAATTCGGGCGACCAAATTGTCGCCCGAACCCTCATGAAATTACAGTGTACGGCGAATTTCCTCGATCTTGTAGGCCTCGATGATATCGTCAGTCTTGAGATCGTCGTAATTCGAGACGCGGATACCGCACTCGAACCCTTCGCGAACTTCCTTGACATCATCTTTGAAACGCTTGAGAGCTTCGAGCGATCCCTTGTAGATTTCGCGGCCGTCACGCAACAGCCGAATCTTGGCCGATCGTTCGATCGTACCCTGCGTTACAAAACAGCCTGCAACGGTGCCGACCTTGGAGATCTTGAAGACCTGACGAACCGCAGCGCGGCCCAGGTGTGTCTCTTTGATTTCCGGGACAAGCATCCCTTCGATGGCTTTTTTCACTTCATCCGTCACCTGATAGATGATGTCGTATCGACGAATGTCGATCTTCTTGTCATCGGCCAGACTCATCGCCCGGTCTTCAGGTGCAACACGGAAGCCAATGATAATCGCTTGTGAGGCGTCTGCCAGTTGGACATCGCTTTCGCTGATCCCACCCACAGCCCTGTGCAGAATCCGAATTGGAATCTCGGTGTTCTCGAGTTTATCCAGCTCTTTTGTAAGAGCTTCGAGCGATCCCTGCACATCGGCCTTGAGGATGATGTTCAGGCTTCTGACACGTTGTTCGTTCATCCTGTCGAAGAGATTTTCGAGGGTAACTGAACTGCGTTCGGAACGATCCTGCTCGCGGGAGCGTGTCTTGCGTGTCTCTGAAATTTCGCGGGCTTTCGAGAGATCCGGAAGAACTGCAAACTTCTCACCGGCTTCTGGAACAGAATCCAGGCCGTTGACTTCCACTGGCATGCTCGGGCCGGCCTCTTCAACAGGCTCACCACGATGGTTGAACATGGCACGGACCCGGCCATAGCCGTCGCCGCACACAATCACGTCACCAATCTTGAGTGTTCCGTCTTGAATCAGCATGGTCGCCACAACACCCCGACCTTCGGAAATCTGGGATTCCAGACAGGTTCCGACAGCTGGGCGATTCACATTGCCTTTGAACTCTTTCAGCTCCGCAATCAGCAACAGGTTTTCCAGAAGTTCAGGAATACCGGCCCCTGTGTGGGCTGAAGTCTTCACAACCAGGGTGTCGCCACCATATTCTTCAGGAACCAGGCCATGCTGGCTGAGTTCACCAAAGATACGGTTGAAATTGATGTTCGGCAGATCGACCTTGTTCAGGGCGACAATGATTGGAACATCGGCAGCCTTGGCGTGACTGATCGCTTCCAGCGTTTGCGGCATCACGCCGTCATCCGCTGCAACAACCAGAACCACGATATCCGTGACATTCGCACCACGGGCACGCATTGACGTAAATGCTTCGTGACCAGGAGTGTCAAGGAATGTGATCGCATGACCATTGTGAACCACCTGATAAGCACCAATGTGCTGGGTGATCCCGCCTGATTCATGAGCGGCAACGTCTGACTTCCGGATCTTGTCGAGAAGCGATGTTTTACCGTGGTCGACGTGGCCCAGAATGGTGATGATTGGTGCACGAGGGCGTTTGTCGCCTTCCACCGTTTCATCCACAAAGGCATCAAGCAGATCATCTTCCGCTGTCCGTTCATGGACAATGGTCAGATCCACTCCAAATTCCAGAGCTAATTCCAGAGCGGTCTGTTCAGGCAGCGAATCGTTGATACGAACCGCGATACCCTGAGAGAACAGCAAAGTCATGATCTGATTCGCTTTAACGCCAATCGCCTCTGAAAGGCTTCTGACGGTGATTGGAGCCTCAATCTCAGCGTGATCTTTACGCTGTTGCTGATTCCCAACTGGAACCTTAACCTTATGACGTCTGCGATATTGTCGTGAATCTTCTTCATCTACAGCCACCAGAACGGCGTCTACAGAGACAGGAGATGTCACCCGATCTTTTTGACGTTTCTCACGCATAACCCGGCGGACGGCACGATCGCCAACTGCTCCGGATTTCGCTTTTTTACGTTCTTCCTCATCGTCGATCGGAATCGCAGGAGCTTGTGCGGCTGATGCATTACCAGATGGATTTTGAACAGATTGAGAAGGGGCGGCAGCAGGTGCTCCCATTCCCATCCGTGGAGCAGAACCTGACATGCGGCCACCAGAAGGCTGCTGGGCAGGTTTGGCTGCTCCTGGCAATCCCCCAATCTGGCCGGATTGCATCATTGCCTTGAGTTGATCAGGCGTGAACTTTTTGTCCGGACGTGTGTAAGAACCACCACCAGCCGGTGGTGGAGGGCTCCCACTACCAGGTCTTGGTCCCTGACCCTGACCTTGACCTTGACCTTGACCCTGTGCAGGACGTTGACCACCACCACCCTTTTGCTCGGAAGACCGGTGCAGAGGGCCTTGTCCTGTCGGAGCCCCGGTAGGAGCAAACGAGCGGAATGTCGGTGGGGTTGGGCCTGTTGGGCGTGGCATTTGCCGACGCTCCAATGATGGATCAGCAGGCGGTTTGCGCTCAGGAGGCCGTTGCGGAGCCTGTGGTACACCTGGAGCAGGCATCGTTCGCCGCACACCCGAAGGATCAATGTAATCCCTGCGAGTAAATGGGCTTGGAGGCTCTGGAGGTGCCGGAGGAGCGGCCGGTGTAACGGCTGGCTGTTGCTCTACAGACTCTTGTGCCTGAGGTTCGGCAGAGGCTTTGGGAGCGACTGAGGCCATCGGTTGACGAGGCGGTTGGTTTGGTCGATGCAGACCTGTGGAAAGGACAGGCGTTTTGCCTGACTGGATTCCTGATGGTCCACCAGGTCGTGGAGCAGGTGCAGGCGGACGCTGCAGCGGTGGCTTTGGGCCTGCTGGAGCATTTTGCAGCGGTGGCCTAGGGCCTGCTGGAGCATTTTGCAGCGGTGGCCTGGGTCCTGCTGGAGCACTTTGCAGCGGTGGCTTGGGTCCTGCTGGAGCACTTTGCATCGGTGGCCTTTGAAATTCCGCAGGACGACTGGCTGCCGGTGGGCCGGTCAATCCAGTGGCTGCGGGGCGTACCGTCACGGGTTCCACCGGTTTTGGTGGAGCGGCTGGTTTAGCAGCCGGAGGACTCGTGATAGGCACCACTTCAGGGGCCTTTGTAGATACCTCGGTCACGGGCTTCGCTACGGGTGGCGTGCTTATGACTCGTGGTGCTGGCTCAACGGACTTAATGTCGGAGACAGCTTTTGCAGGTTCAGGAGCCGCAGATTCAGCGCTACCGCCAAATTGCTTGCGAACCATTTCAATTTGATTTGATTCGAGACTGGCAAGGGGACTGGTTTTAACGGCTTCCCCTTCATTCCTCAGAAAATCAAGTATTTCTTGGCTCCTGACGTTCAGCTCTTTGGCCATCTCGTGAACGCGGGTGGACAACTCTCGCTCCTTCGTCGCCATATCTTGGTGATTTATACCGTGAAAAGGTGTGTGATGATATCGTGACGTGATGAGTCATCGCGTTACGGACAGGGGTTGTGGGGGTGGTCGTCAGATTAATCATCCGACGACACCGTCCCGGATGACTCAGTCGATTCCAAAGCCGGTTGTTCGGCCAACTCATCGGCTGATTGTTCTGACAATTCTTCTTCCGCCTCGCCCTCGGCAGCAGGCTCGTTTGACGCTACTTGTGCTCCGCCTTCGCTAAACGTTTCGGCCGTCTGAATTAAATGTTCGGCCATCTCCTCGGTCAGTCCTTCAATGGTACTGACCAGGCTATCCACCTCCATAACTGACAGGTCGTCGTACCCCAAAATGCCCTGCTCAACCAATCGCTCAGCCAATTCAACCTCGACTCCAGGGATCTTGGTGAAAGCGGCTACAGCTTTCTCAATATCACCGTCAAGCTCTTCGGCAGTGCGAATCTCAATGTCCCAGCCAACCAGTTTGGTCGCCAGACGTACGTTCTGGCCTTTTCGGCCAATGGCCAGAGAAAGCTGGTCATCACGGACCAGCACAACGGCTCGTCCCAAAAGGTGACACAACATCACCTCTTCGATTTCAGCAGGCTGAAGGGCATTGGGAATCAAAACCTGCAAAGACTCGTTCCAACGAACGATATCAATGCGTTCCCCGCCCAGTTCATCCACAATATTCTTGATCCGGGTGCCACGAACACCCACACACGCTCCCACGGCATCAATCTTGTTATCGAGTGAACTCACCGCGACTTTTGAGCGGAAGCCCGCTTCGCGTGAAAGCCCACGAATCGAAATCACACCTTCAGATATTTCCGGAATCTCACGCTCGAACAGGCGTCTGACAAAGTCGGGGTGACGGCGGCTCAGAACGATCTTGACTCGCTGGCCGGCCTTCTTGACTTCTGTAATCACCGCCCTGACCGGTTTCCCGATATCGAACGATTCGCCGGGAATTTGCTCGCTTTTGGGCAGAATCCCATCGGATTTACCCATATTCACCATCACCACTCCACCTTCAATTCGCTGTACCGTACCGGAGATCAACTCCCCTTGACGATCCTGGAATTCACCAAATTGTGAATCCCGTTCCGCTTCGCGAATCTTCTGGATGATGACCTGTTTGGCAGTCTGGGCCGCAATCCGACCAAAATCGGATTCCTTGACCACTTCGCCATCTTTAGTCGTCAGGATATCGCCTGTTTCGGCGTTGATATCCACTTGTATCAATTCCGGCTCAACATCCGGATAATGCTTGCGTGCAGCAGTGGTTAAAGCCGATTTAATGGCGTCAAGCAGCAAATGCTTGTCAACGTTTTTATCCCTTTGGATTGTCTCGACAAGCCTGATCAGTTCAACGCTCATTCAACGACTCCGCATCGGCGACCATCCACGCCGAGCATTTACTCGCTTGACGTGCGATTTATCGTTCCCTGCCACACTTTCGGACGGAAACATAAGCCATGTGTAAACATGGAATTACATCCAGATCAACTGCTCTTCAGATGTCACCCTAGAGTAGACCTGTAAAGCCATCGATCGGTCGGTATGCTCGATATTGGCACTCCTGACCACTCCGCCCTGCTTTACTATTAGAAGGCTTCCCCGCCTTCTTGTCAAGCGAAAGTGTCTCACCATCCCTGAATTTCCAGATCTTTCTTTCGTTTAACCATCACCTCTCACTGGATTTTTCTGCCCCCAATCTTTATTCTGCACTTTGGTCTGCTGGCCCACCGGTTCATATTTATCAATCCAGATCCGTATCGCTATCGTCGTTTCAAGATCCGGTTTTCTCCATGTCTCATAAAATCAAAAACACCTGCTATAAAAGAGATTAAGGTCGATGAACCAAGCCTTCTGGATTGATACGCATGCCCATGTTACCCATGGGAAATTCCGTGATAATCAAGAACAAATCCTCGCCAATGCCCGCGATGCTTCCATAAAGTCCATCATCAGTGCTGCGACCTGTGCTGCCGATGCTCTGGCCGTTGTTGAACTTGCTCATCATGAACCACTTGTAAAAGCCGCGGTTGGGATCCATCCGAACGACACTCATTTACTTCAACCCGGTGATTGGGATCGGATTCTGAACCTGGCCGATGATCCTGTCGTTGTCGCAATTGGAGAGACCGGACTGGATCGCTACTGGAAAGATGCTCCCTTTGATGTTCAGCAGGAATCGTTTGTGAAACATTTGGAATTGGCGGAGAAACTTGGCTTGCCTGTGGTGATCCACTGCCGCGATGCCATGACCGATATCCTCAACTTACTGGAACAACGTAACCGTCCTTTACGCGGCACCATGCACTGCTTCATCGGGAGTCTTGAAGATTCTAAGCGTCTTCTGGAACTTGGGTTGCATCTAGGGATCGGTGGGATATCAACCTTCGCAAACAAAGAGTTCGACGCCTTAAGGGACGTGATTCGAGAGATCCCACAGGATCGCCTGCTGGTTGAGACTGATGCTCCGTTCCTGAGCCCTCATCCATTTCGAGGGAAAATGAACGAGCCATCCCGAGTAGCAGTCATCGGCCAGGCGCTTGCGGCTCTAAAAGGTTGGAGTGACAAGGAATGCGCCCAAATCACCACGGCAAATGCGGAGTCTTTATTTCGCCGAATCTGAACCATACCACTGAGCCTAATCAGTTCAGACGCCTCGGGTTTCAGCGCCCCATATGATCTTGTGTAACTGAAGCTGCATTCTGATATTACGCTTTGATTGAAGAATCCACTCAGCGAGTTCTTCAAGCCCCACACGCCCATGGCATGCGCTGAAGTGGACAGGGCAGGTGTCGATCAGGTTGAACTTCTCAACCACGGCGATGGACCAGTCGAAATCGGCTCGGTCGCAGATCACGAACTTGACTTCGTCGATCGACTTAAGCCGTTCCAGATTCGACCATTCCATCGCGGCAGATTCGTTTGATCCAGGCGTTTTTATGTCAAGTATGACGTGAACTCGCGGATCAACCTTTTCTGTGGAAATAGCGCCTGAGGTTTCCAGAAGCACACGTTTATCGGCATCGCAGCAGCGAGTCATCAGGCTGTAAACTTCGTCCTGCAAGAGAGGTTCGCCGCCGGTAAATTCCACCATAGAGCCACCCATGGCCATGATGGAATCGAAGATCTGGTCGGGAGTCATCGCCTTGCCTTGATTAAAGGCATGAGCGGTATCGCAATAATTACACCTTAACTGGCAAGCCGTCAGACGTACAAAAACACAGGGCCAGCCCGCCCAAATGCTTTCTCCCTGGAGGCTTCGGTAAATTTCGTGGACAATTAGAGTGCCGGTCTGTCGGCCGCTGATGGAAGCCAGACGGCTGGTCATCACGGTTTTTGATTCGGCAGCGATCTTCAGGTCGGCATTCGCCGTAACGGACATGGGCAACACTCGTTCAGCAACAATCTGGCATCAGGGCGAACTTCTATTGTTAGTATATCGCTTCTGGCCTCGAAACGTCCTGTAAATTTGAACGATCTGACTCTGTTTACAACAATTTTCCGTGTTACACAAACGTCAGCGGATCAATCCTTCGACCTGAAATCTGGTAAAGGCATAAGCATCCGGAATCATTGACCCTGCAATCAGTTCGGGAACGGTTCTGGCTAAATTCGAGGCTTCCTCATGCTTGCCTTCGGCGGCGAGTATCACAGCCTCGACCATGACTTGGTCGCATTTTTCTACAAGTCCGCCTTGAGATATTTTCAGGAGCCGCCTTGCCTCCTCGGTTTTGCCTTCCCGGGCGTGAAGCCAGGCATCCATTATCTGATAACTGGCTCGAACAAGAACTGGGGTTTTGTTTAAGCCTGACATGAGTTCATTCATATAAGAGCGGGCTTTTTCAAGATCTCCACTGTCAGCCGCGGTCAGGAATCCAAAATAGCGACCTCTGGCAAACATTTGATCGTCAGGTTCTGCACGCAATAAAGTGTTTAAGGAAAATGAGTTGCATTCCGACGGCCGTTTGCCGCTGGCCACTTCGCTGGAGAGTTCCAGTGAGGCTACATAAATCTCCACTTGTTCGGCTTTGCCACGACTCAATAGCTTGATCGCAGCACCGTCTGTCAAATATCCAGCCACACTTCGCGGAATGATGGATGTCATGAAAATAAAAAGACTGATAATACCCATGAGCCAGAAGTAACTGCCTACGATTGATGATGTTAAGCCTGCCAGAAAAGCTATGGAAATTGCGACTGCACCCCACAAAAGGCTGGCCAATGGGCCGCCCCAAAGCATGGTGAGATATGCCTTTCGCAGATCCAGCCCAGAGATTGGCGCCATCCCCGCAATGCCACCCAAGCCTAAACCAGACTTAAACATGGGGCGAATGGAGAGGCTTCGCTCTCCTTTTCGGCGAATCTGAACCGGCCAGAACATCATGTATGCGAAACGGAAACCGGCCCTAAGTCCTGCCAGGACATGCCCCAGTTCATGTATAGCCACACCTAGAACAAAGGCTAGAAGATATCCACTCATGATCAACCCGAAGTAGATCAATGGATTCGTCAGTTGATTGGCTTTTATGGAATGGGCGATTGGCCAGACTGAGGCAAAGCCAATCAAGCCGCCGATGCTCAATTGCATCAGTTTTGCCAAGATTCGTTTCACGAGGAGTATCCCTTATTTTCAACGCCCGTGTTTGACAAGATTCTGAATCCGAGCCGATTCCGACTTCACGAATTCGACGTCGAGAAACGGGTCAGGGCTGATTCGCTGGAACCGGACCATGCCGTTCTGGTCGATGATGAAAAGGCCGTGCAGGGGGACGTTCTCAAAATCGTCGAAAGCTTGATACTGCTTGAAGATGGAGAGATCTGAATTGGCCAGGATGGGCATCGGAAATTTGACACCATCAGCGTTGTTTTTCAGCTCTTTTGACTTCTCCAGATCGTCAGTGCTGATCGCGATTACGTCAGATCCGGCTTTTTTCAAGGCGTCCATTTCCTTGCCAAAAAGCTGCAACTGCTGCATGCAGTGGGCGCATTTGCCACCAAGGAAGAAGATCAGGATGGTGTTCCGGTTGGTCGCTTTTCGATCAGACATGCGCCAAAGTTTGCCACTGGTGTCAGGCAACTGAAATTCGATGGAAGGCGATGGGTGCCAGGCAAGTGGGCCCAGATTGGTGAGGTCGATCGGATTGGCCACAACCGGTTTTGTCGCATTCGGGTCAACCGGTTCAGCCCAACCTTTCGACTTCCAGTCTGCTTTGATGGCTGTAAGTTGTTTGTTGATAGGAGTTTCTTTGTCGGCATGGCGAATCATGGGGAGAAGTTTTTGATAGGCTTCCTGGGCCTTCTTGGATTTCCCAACCGCTTGCAGAATCTCAACATATTTGGCCAATGGTTGATATTGATCCTGGGCTTGGTCAGTGGCTTTCTTGGCCTCAGTCTCAGCGAACCCAAAGTTGCGTGCAGCGATGTGCAAATTCGCCAACTGGCTGGACTTGATCCCGATCTTGGTGAACTTTTCAAAAGCAGGGCCCACGTCACCCGCCATTAAGTCGCTGTAGCCCTGAAGTTCGGTCATGATGTTCTGAGAAGCTGTGAGCAACGCTTTGTCGCGTTGCTTTTCGTCCTTCTTTTCCTGAGCGTCGATCACGGCCTTGACTTCGCTGATCTGCTTTGTCAGCAATGCTTTATCCAATTTGGCAAACGCGGCCTGTCCCAAGGCCTGCCACTTTATGCGCTGTTCAATCGGGAGGTCGGAATAGTCGAGCAGGCCACTGTTTACGTCCTTGATCAGATCGTCCCAAAGCTCATATCTGGCATAGAGTTCTGTCAGGCGTGCCCGGCCGTTTCGCTGGCTTGAACCACCGTCGTTCTTATGGTTTTTGGAGGGATCTCGGGGTTGATCCACAAGGTCGCGAGCGACGGTCAGAGCGTCCTTAAGGCGGCCAATATTGGAGTAAGTCGTGGCCAACCACTGGTTATTGTGTGCGTAGTTGTGAATTTCAAACGGCATGACACGGTCACTGATCATATAGGCATGATCCACCCGTGCCGATCCTTCCTGTTGGTAAGCCGCTTCAGGATAACGCTTTAAGCCACTGAAAGTGTGGCCGGGCATGTGCCAGGCGTGGGCGATCCCAGGGGCAGTCGAGGCAAATGTTTGAGCCGATTTTACAGCTCTGCCTGGGTTTACGCCGTCCCAGAGGTGGATGGTGTAATGGTGAGCTCCCGGGTGATTCGGCTGCTTGTTCTTTACAGTTTCGATGACAATATCGACGGCCTTTCGGTTCCCGACACCACCATTGACGCGTCCACCTTCCCAGGCGGCTTGAGCGTACCAGGCTCGGGCGTTGATGTCGTCAGGAAAATCTTGAATGATCTGATCAAGCCCATCCTGCCAGCCATTGCGGCGAGTTTTCTCGTCTGCTCCAACTTTGTGAAACTTTTCCAGAGCGTCTAGATAGGCCAGTTCTTTTGGAGTCATTTTGACCTTGGCCGCGACTTTGCGAGCCTCGGCCAGAAATCCGTTGGCACGCTTGGGATTGTTCACGTTGGACATGGCCATGCCCCAATAGGCCATCACGCATTGGGGGTCGATTTTGGCTGCCTGACGAAACGATCTTTCGGACTCAAAGTAATAGAATGAATGGAGTTGCGCAACGCCTTGATGGATGAATTTCTGGGCTTCGGGTGAGGCTGTGGTCACGGGAAATGGTGATTCGCCCTGTCCAGGTTTCAGAACGGCCGCTCGCCTTGGGCCTTCGTTAAAAGCTTCCCCATGCAGAGAATGGCCTGCGGCCGGAACAGAGGGGGTCGTGGCACTGGCCGGAGCGGTGACTTTCGTAGGTGAGCCTTCCTGTGCGGCGATGCTCAAGAGCATAAACGGATTGCTGTAAAGTCCGCCAACAGAGAACGTTAGCAATATATTACGAAACGACCGACTGGATTTGCTTCGCATCATGATTCAGGCCCTGCTCAGAATGGATGAGTTGTTGGTCGAGACTGGTCGTTGTTCAATCTTTTTCTTTGGCATTACTGTACCAAGAACACCAAGGTGAGGTTAAGATAAGTTCACTTGATCGTGGTTCGATTATACCGTTTTTCGCAGTTGGCTTGCCTTCACGGAGCGATCTGGCATGGCATTTGAGATTGAATCAAAATATCGACTGGCCGATCAGGGGGCGGCACTGAGGCTAGAACTCTCCCGGCTTGGAGCGACTTCGACGGCTGGATTTGTCGTGGCCGACACGTATTTGAGTCACCCTTCAAAAAATTTCGGGGCCACGGGGGAAGCCTTTAGGATTCGCCGCGAAGGCTCGCACAACCTGCTGACATATAAAGGCCCCAAGATGGCAGCGGTGGGGGTGAAAACGCGCACAGAAATCGAAATTGGCCTCACCGAAGGATCTGCCAGTTTTGATGATGCCAAGTCGATGTTTACTGCCATGGGTTTTGCAGAAGTATTGACAGTGGAGAAGTTTAGAGAGCCATTTAAGCTGGTTTTTCAAGGCCAGGAAATGACTGTGGTTTTAGATAACGCAGGAGAGTTGGGCTATTTTGCAGAAGTGGAATTGGTGATCGAGGATCCCTCTGAAGTGGCTCAGGCAGAGCAACGAATCAAAGCTCTGGCCGCCGAACTCGGGCTGACTCGATACGAGCCTAAGTCCTATTTAAGAATGTGGATAGAGCGTGCAGGGGTCGAGATCTGAACGTCTTTTTTTCGATGCTGGACAGAATCACTCAACCTGGATCTTTAACGCAGCGAAAGCCAAGGTGATTGGCGCCTGAGTCGATTGCGCCTTTGCCGCGGGCGGCTGGAAGGTAGCGAATGCAGTAGAAGTCGCTACACAGAAACGAACCACCCCGGTGGACACGTTTGGGGATGCCTGGTTCCTGAGGATCAAAGCTGTCGGAAGGGCCTTTCGGATCTTTCGCGGAGAAACTCTTATAAGCATCAGGCCGATACCAGTCAGAGCACCATTCCCAGACATTTGCTGACATGTCATAAATACCAAAGCCATTCGGTGCATAGGACTTAACCGGTGCTGTACTGTAAAAACCATCGGCTTTGGAATTGGCATTCGGAAAGCCGCCCTGCCAGTTATTGCTCATCCACTTGCCGTTTGGGTTCAGTTCGTCGCCCCAAACGTACTTCTTTCGCTCCAGACCGCCTCGAGACGCACGTTCCCATTCGGCTTCCGTCGGGAGTCGTTTACCAGCCCATTTGGCATAAGCGGTGGCATCTTCGTATGCGATTTGAACAACGGGGTGATCCATGCGATCGGCGATCGAGCTTTCAGGCCCTTCCGGATGTCTCCAATCTGCGCCTGGTTGCCAGCGCCACCACTGGAGGAAGTCGTCGAGCGGAATTTCAGCAGCGGGTGGTGTAAAAACGACTGAACCTGGAACGAGAAGTTTCGGATCAGCACCCGGATAGTCCTCCGCCCTGGGCGGAATCTCGGCCACGGTTTTGTAGCCGGTGGCTTTGACAAAGGCTTCGTACTGGCGGTTGGTCACCTCGGTTTGATCGATCCAATAGCCACTGAGTTCGATCTCGCGAACGGGCCGAGCATCTGGCATGGTCGGATCTTCTACACCCATCCAAAACTTTCCGGGCGCGATCCAACTCATCCCTTCCGTAGCTTTGGTAGGCTTTGGTTCTGAGCCAGAGGTGTTTTTAGTTTCAGGGCTTATGTTTGCTGCCAATGCCAGTGGACGCGAGGGCGGGTCGCACAATGCCGGGGCAGCGACTGCGGAAATAGGCACGGGTTTTGGTGGGTTTGACTCTGTGGTCAAGGGCTTAGGATTTTCCTGACATCCCCAAAGCGGAAAAAAACAAGAGACCAGTACAGCCGAACCAAGGGCAAGATTTTTTATGGATTTCATCTGAGAAAGTACCTTGCCTGAACCTTGACCGAGGATTGTTGTCATGAACAGCTAAGTTGTGATTATCCCAAAGCGGAAGGCGGACTGCCAGAGTCTCTGTTGGAGAAGTTTTCGGGGCATGATCAGGATGGCCGGTGTGAAGGCTCTCTAAATCGAGTCTTTTTTTCGCTGATTCAATAATTTCAAAACTTGGGATAAATCTTGTTAAAGCCATTTGACATAAAGGGAAAGAGGGGAAGGGTGGGAGCCGAAGTGATGGGGAATTTTTGATCAATCACCCACAAATCCTGAAACATATCCTATGATTGTGAAAGTTGACACTTATGACGCATGGTGTCAAGCACCGGGGTTCGCTACGATCCTGCTGACAAGAGAATTGTCAGAATTGGATCAGAAGTCCGGATATACGATCAGAAAAAAGAAAAACTGACGAACCGGATCCCAAAAGCCATGCAGCTCGAACAATTCACGCCACCTGAAGTCAAGTACAAGTCGATTCTTCTATTTGGTATGCCAGGATCGGGCAAGGGGACTCAAGGTCTGATTCTTGGTCAATTGCCAGGAATGGTGCATGTTTCGTGTGGCGAAATATTTCGTAAGCTGCCACGTGGTGGGATGTTGGGTAAAGAGGTGATGGCGTTTACGTCGCAGGGTAATCTGGTGCCCGATGATCTTACCGTGCGTATTTGGAGCCGGCACCTGAAGATTCTTGAGCTTCAGGAATTCTTCCTTCCAGAAAAGCACGTGCTGATCCTTGACGGACTTCCCCGGAACCTCGATCAGGCCAAGGCATTGGCGGAGACGCTTGACGTTCTCCAGATTTTCCACCTCAACATTGAAGATGCCGACAAGGCTAAAGATCGTCTCAAGTCGCGTGCCTTGAAAGAGAATCGTCTGGACGACACAAATGACGAAGTCATCCGCAAGCGTCTCAATACTTATTACGATGAGACTTATCAGACTTTGAGCTTTTACCCCAAAGATTTGGTGACCAATATCGACGCTGCCCAGTCGCCCCTGCACGTACTTCGTGATATCGTAAACCGGCTGACAGAAATTCTGCCTGGCAAGCTGACCCTCTGATCCATCCAATTGGCAGGTACAGGGCTGGCTCGCCAAAGTCGTATTTTCCGACACTGAAAAAAGGCGAGCACACCAACATGACCCAGCACTTGGCCAATAGCTCTATCGCTCAGGAAGCGGACGCGAATATCCCGGAACTGACCCGATCCGCCATTCTGGTGGGGGTCATTCTGGGAATTATTTTTGGTGCGTCAAGCCTTTATCTGGCGTTGAGAGTCGGCATGACCGTCTCCGCATCCATTCCCGTGGCCGTTCTTTCGATCACACTTTTTCGAGCTTTATCGACCAAATTCGGTCTCCCTCGCGCCACGATTCTCGAGAACAATATTGTTCAAACCACAGGCTCTGCCGGCGAATCCATCGCTTTTGGAGTCGGTGTCACCATGCCCGCTGTGATGATTCTTGGCTACGACCTTGAACTCACACGAGTCATGCTGGTGGCCTGTCTCGGTGGCTTGCTGGGGATCCTTATGATGATCCCTCTGAGACGCGCATTTATCGTCGAACAGCATGGCGTTTTGAAGTATCCAGAAGGAACAGCCTGTGCCAAGGTGCTGGAAGTGGGCGAGGCCGGTGGCTCGTCAGCCCGCACCGTTTTCACCGGTTTTGGTGTCGCTTTCTTTTATCAGAGCGCGATGCAGGCACTGCACTTGTGGAAAGAGATTCCAAGCCTGGCCCTGGGATGGCTCAAGGGCGGAGTGATCGCCTGCGAGGTTTCTCCCACCTTGCTTGGTGTCGGATATATCATTGGACCTCGAGTGGCTGCGATCATGGTGGGTGGAGGCATTCTGGCAGCCCTGGTGCTCACACCGATGATTGCCTTTTTTGGTCAGGGCGGGCAGGGGGCGATCTTCCCGGGCGGCAAGCCGATCCCTGAGATGTCTCCTAAAGAAATTCGTGATGCTTACATCTTATATATTGGCGCAGGAGCCGTGGCCACGGGTGGACTGATCTCCATGGCTCAGGCTTTACCGATGATTTTCGCTTCAATCCGCTCTGGTATTAAAGACTTGGGGCGTGGTAAATCCGCTTCGACCAATGATCGTAAAGATCGCGACCTGCCCCTTTGGGTCGTTCTGGGCGGGGCATTGATACTGGTCAGCATCATCGCCGGCTCGCACCTGATCCCGACCGCCTTGCCAGGCCGAATTGTCGGTGCATTTATGATCTTGATCTTTGGATTCCTGTTCGTGACGGTTTCAAGTCGGCTGACTGGCGAAATTGGCAGTAGTTCCAACCCGATTTCAGGCATGACTGTTGCCACCTTGCTCCTGACATGTCTGGTGTTCGTCATGGCAGGCTGGGTAGGTGCGGAATATCGGCTGGCGGCACTTTCGATTGCCGGGATTGTATGCGTGGCGGCCTCTAATGGTGGAACCACGTCGCAGGATCTGAAAACCGGATACCTTGTGGGAGCCACTCCAGCTTATCAGCAGATCGCCATTTTGGCGGGCGCATTGAGTTCCGCGATTGTGATTGGATTTACTCTGCTCCTGTTGAACAAGGCCAGTACGGTGGTGACGGCCAATCCGGAATATTTGCCTAAAGTGAATGCTCCGAATGCGGCATCGCTGACAGAGACTGAAGCAGGCCCGGACGGAACGAACTACAAGGTTTGGAGAGTTTTGAAGCCCCAAACCGGAGTATCGGCTGGAAAGTATCTGGTAGACGATCAGGGGAAGGCGAGATATCTGATTGATCCAGCGATCAATGGTCGGGTGAACAAGCGTGACGATGGTTCGGAGGTGGTCAAATTTGACGCCCCCAAGGCTTCGCTGATGGCTCTGATCATCGACGGAGTACTTCAGGGCGACTTACCATGGGGCCTGGTCGCGATCGGCGCCTTGATTTCCGTGGTACTTCAGTTATGTGGAGTACCAGCACTGGCATTTGCTGTGGGCGTATATCTCCCACTGGCGGCGTCGATGCCGATCTTTGCAGGCGGGCTGATCCGTTGGATCTGCGACCGCAAGGGGCCGAAATATGCGGAAGGCGAGGAAGATTCGAGTCCTGCCGTCCTATTCAGCTCAGGCCTGATCGCAGGCGGAGCCATTGCCGGCATTCTGGTGGCCTTGCTGGCGATCATTCCAGGTCTCTCAGGATTGGTCGATATTGGCCAGTATTTGCCATCAGCCGTACATGAGAGCGATGCGGTGGCCATGATCACATTTGCGATTCTTGCCCTGATGATGATTTTGGTGGGGATGGGCAAGTGGATGGGCGAAGCGGCGATGACGAACAGTGATAAGCCTCAATGAGTGAGTGCTCGCAAATCTAGGGTGGGATGAATCCTGGCAAAGTAGGGTGGGGTGAAGCCCACCCGCTTTTTAGGGTAAATCATCAGCTATCGTGTGTATTTGGGCTCCAGATGAAGGATCAGCCTTCTGCTCGTTCGAACGAGTCTTGTTGCCGGCCAATCTAACCCGCAGCGCGAGCAAGGGCCGCATCAGAGAATAGCCAGGCAAGCATAACCACATGCAAATTATAGTGTTGCATCAATGGCGTACTTCTGTTATAATTGAAATTCGTCAGGATTGGGGTGAATTGGATTATATACTCTTCGCGGTCATGAATGGCACTTTTTGATCAAAACGATGCCGGAGGCATCTCAGCCAGTAGCCGGTGGTTGAGGAGCGTCAGCGACGACAC